>Ga0307509_10001954_pt1 | contig 34047 bp, 51 predicted proteins | sample 10_EM_MG_FD_202245 | JGI IMG/M metagenome (GOLD analysis project Ga0307509, IMG submission 202245) | Populus trichocarpa ectomycorrhiza microbial communities from riparian zone in the Pacific Northwest, United States - 10_EM | ecosystem: Host-associated > Plants > Roots > Unclassified | place...
CGCACTCCACTCGACAGAGTTGATCAGACCCGTCCAAATACACTGCATGAGTTCTGCCTCTGGCAAAGGGTGGTCTTCCTGTTTCGCCTGGATCGCGGAAACGATCTGACCAAAAAAAAAAAAAAACTCGTGGTCAATCCAAAAAACCGCTCCCAAGGTAACATCTCCCCACATCTGGGTTAGAATCGCCATTCTGCAGGTGTTCTCTTATCGCTTTGATGACTTCCTCCTTGAGGATTGCATACTTCTTCTTCGTCCACCAATCCGCGACTTGAACCAGTCCTTGCTTTCTCAAAAACTCATCAAGGACCTTATCTTCCCGTTTGTTTGGCGGGAAGAACAACAAGAGATCTTTGATCCCACCCTTCTTGAGGGTGCTCGCGAGGTGGTCGATCGTTTGTTCGGCAAGGAACGTGCGGAAAACGATGGCGATCACGTCAGCCGCGACATCTGTATCACACGACACAAGGTAAGTCACGTTCCGTGGGGCTAAAGTGGTGAGGGATGGCGTACCGTTCTTGATTAGATGGTCCTTTGTCAAACTCTGAAGACAGCCGGCGGTTGTGAGACCTTGAGACATCAGGATGCCGATAGCGATCGCTATCTTGTCCTTCTGAGCAGCCGGCCATCTATTGATATACTGCAAGAGAGTCGGGAGAGCGGACTCTTCCAGAGGCTTCTGAAGATACTTGTATCTGAAACAACCATCAATCTCACAAACCGGTGGTTCCGGGGGGTTCCGTGCTCACCTTCTGATCAGCTTATTCTGCACATCGATATATTTCTTGAGTTCGTCCGGGGGAGCGGGCTCCTTGGCGTTCACAATGGCCCATGGGCAAACAGGTGAACCATCGTCGATGTAGTTCCCTCCAGGTTGTAAGAGACCGCCGACGAATAGAATCTCGAACAGGGTGTCTGCATATTTGAGGAATTCGAGGGCAGAACCCGCTTGGATGAGTTTGTTGGTGAAGGCTTCGAAATCTCCAGGAGGAACGGTTTCGAAGTGCTTGTAGAGTTGATCTCTAAAGACTGCAGATCCCCCCGCCGAGGTTCGCAGGCGCACGAGCGGATGAGAAGGTAAAGTGGAGTTGATATCTCAGTTCAACCATGGGCACGGAAGGAGGGTGTTTAGGATCACTTGCCTGTGGGTTCGTGTTTGGCGTGTGCTTTGACGGCACCTTTTCTCGCTCTGATTCGTACCCCCTGTAGTGAAGGTTTTGCGGTTTGCTGCTGAGACATGCACCTGTACAAGTTGTGTCACGAGAGATCAAGAGACCCTTCCAAATCAGGTATTTTCCTGATCTTCCCACGCCCACCGCTCCGGAGCCGGACTTGAGCTTGAACACGCTCCAAGGGCCGACTTTGCATGGGATGATACATAACGAGGATTATTTTCATCCAATCTACAGACAAACAGTGGACACTTTTTGCGAGGCTAGCGAGGACCTAATACCGAATCGACTGGGCGAAGGAAATCGGATATCCGTTCCAGGGGCGAGGATAGACAAGAAAGCAAAAGGCACGAAAGCGGCTTGGGAGACCCTCCGAGCGGATTCATGCGTACACGTGAACACTCGACAGGACTGTGCCACTGACGAGCTCTGTACCCTCGTGCGGGCCACCCGACATTGTACGAGAATGGGGGTTGGGGGTCCGAGAATTAGAGGCAGAAACGGGAGGCCGTTGATTAACAGGGAACCTGACGACGTCCTGCTGGCTGGCTTTGAGAGTGGATATGGTCATGCGGTTGATCAAAATGCACGTGAATCTGAATTATTCAAGTTGAGTGATGGTCTGAGCTGGACGTGGATAGGCTTACAATACGGTTGGACTATCGTGCAAGTCACGAGTCGAGTGAGCTCGAAAGTAGGGGAAAATTCCTATCACGACTTACCAGGCCGGTAGGAATTTCAATGATTGCTGCGGGAGTTCGTTAGAGGATTCATCTGTCGCGACTGTGTTGTGATGCGTACCCTCCAGGTAAGAATCCCAGCCACCAAGACAGCGTGGCAGGCAGCCAATATGCCGAAATACATAACTGCGCCTTCTACGATGGACACGAAGAGCCTGCCCAACCGGGTGATACTACCACGCCCCCCGACCATTCGGTACTGGGAAGCGGTGTAGTAGACGGTAAGAAGGAAGGTAATCGAGTCAAAGGCGAGGAGGAGATATATGTAAGCGAGTTTGACCATCATGGGATCTGGCTTGATGAAACACGCTGGACAAGGAGAGCCGTTAGCCCGTGCCATCCCATTGAAAGGCCTCAACTCGCAATAGAAAACCTCGTGGGGAATCTGTGGGAGCACCAGAGCTGCGGGAAACACACGGCCAATCAGGAAGGGACGGAAGCGGAGGGTTGGGGCTACAAACCGTGACCAGAGAATGCACTAAGATAAAGGCCCATCCCGAACTGGCCGACAACGTGAACGGACAACGCGCCGAGAATGTATATCTTCCGTCGGGACAGGGCGTAGACGCGTAGGGTCATGATGACCTGAGCGATGAGCTCGACAAAGGTGGTCTGAACCACCTGGATGACGACCAAGTGGTCGCACCTGTTGAGAGGGGGTGGTATGAGGAAGTGGAAGGTGGTTCAGTATATCTCAAATTACGCACAGCTAATTGGTGGGTGTCAGTTCAGCACAGAGACCGGTAAATTTGAGTAAACGACTCACAGCTCGAACCATCGACAGACTCGTGAGCTCGTGGCCTGGAAATCACAATGGGTTGAGGTGGTTCCTCAGAGGGGGGAACATTGACACACCGAGGTAAATTCCAGCGCAGGTTGCCAGGGTAAAATACCGCACCTGTAACGCAAGGTCACGTCAAGGGTTGGAATTCATCGGGAGAGCTACCGACGAAAAGAAACATGTAGGATACTGGAGTTAGGTGTTAGCTCCCTCGAAACCGCTTGACTACGGCGTCCTCACCAGGTGTCTTCTTCCGTTTCCAGATGAGTTCAACCTGGGTAGAGTCAGAGGTTGCGCACGGGCGGGGGCGCAAGGTCGGTCTCACCTCATCTCCAAGGGTCAGAAAGTAGTCGTAGGCCAAAATGGTGGTCGCTGCATGGTAATAATGCTGCAGACGAGGGTCAAGCGTGACTGTCTGTCATCGCGGGCGACCCGTGCATACCTTGAAAGCAAGCCTGTCCCGACCGTGATGAGGGAACGGAGCTGAATTGGAAAGAGGAAAGGACAAACAGGTCCATGGCCATCTGGGATATCTGGGCAACGGCGGCAGGGTCCATCTTGGAGAGAGAAGGGAGAGAGAGAACGAGGGCATACTGAACCTGAATTCAAGACTGATAAAGGGAAGGGTTACGTTGGAGAGAACCACAAGCTGACTTCCGTCGCTCGATGGCTCTCCCATTTCCTTTCCAGTTTGAAGTCTTCCCCATCTCGATCTTCGCCTATCACCGACTATTACAGCATGTTTGGTTTGACATTACAGACTCTGCGGTGTTTCCACCTCGAGGATAACTTTCGTCCCTCCCGTACCTCTCCCCACCCTCTCAAATATCTCCCGCACCTTGACAGTAGCCTCTTCGTCACTGAGCGTGCCCTCAATCTTGACAATCTCGTGCACCGGTTCTTGGAACTGACGGCGTCATCAGCCTGTCAAAACACGACGACAAGCACGGAACGTCACCTTGCTGCTGACCATCAGTCGAACCAAGTCATCAAGGAACTTGGACCTTTCCTCCAACGTCGAAGAATTGAACCACCCAGTCCGCCAGAATCCACGAACGCGAACGTCCTTGAATACAAGCAGTGATGAGGGGACCCGAACATCCTCCTTGGCCATTGAGCCATATACGACAAGGTGTGCGCCTTTACTTGCAAGACGGAGCGTATCCTTTGCCGCTTGTCCTCCCACGCAATCCAGGAGCAAGCGAACTTCCTAAACCAATGTATTAGTGCTCTTCTTGGCACGCTATGACCACGATTCCCGTACCTTTCCGTCAACAAGTTCTCTCACGCGTTCGTCGTCGGACAGGTCATCGTAGGTCAAAACGATGTCAGCGCCCAGACCCTTGAGGAACCTTTCCGTTTCGGTGAAGTCATCTCTGGATAACCGTCATCTGCAATCGTACTCCCCAATGGGGGACCCTCGCTCACTTTTTGCGAACCAAATTGATGGTGTGGACTCCACGACCTCTGGCCAACTGGATCACCGCTTGGCCCACCTATCCCGACCAGATTGTATTTCAGCTTATATCGATACCGAGGGAGTTGAACGAATATTCACAGAACTGTTGGCCGCGTTCTGAGCGATCCAATCCCCCGGCTCCAAATCGACAAAAGTGCTTAGCATCTTGTATGCAGTCGCGGGATTAACCTGCAAAGCTCGACCGTCAACAACCCCCGACTGAGGTCCTGTCGAACGGCTTACCGTCAGAGTGGAAGCATTAACCGCAGAGATTCCCGACCCTTTATCCACCTTGATAACACCTTCCTCTTCAAGTACCTGAGCGCTAGACCAAGTTCCACTCTGGCCCTTGCTGAATCCAACCCAGTCCCCCTTCTTCAACCTCTTGACGTCGGGCCCAACCTCGGTGATCTCCCCGAGACCTTCATTTCCGGGAAGATACAGGGTCTTCTGCTCACCATTGACGTTAAGCCCGCGGGGGGCGGGCTGGACTGCGTATGACCCATGGACGACGTGGGTGTCGGAGGGGTTTATAGGAGATAACAGAACCTTGACGTTGATCAACCTCCCGCTCACCGGTTCAGGAGGCAAGGTCACCGCAGACAAGACCGAAGCAGGATCTCCGTTATTCTCGTAGACGATAGCTCTGGTGGCCATATTTCCAGCGCAGCGATGGGCAAGTGAAAGTTATCTTCAGAAGGTGACCCACTCGGAGATACATGACGTCGAAACTGGCGGGATCGGTAACGGTCTTCCCCGGACCGGACCAAGTTCATAATCAAGCGGAGGGAGGAACCTGCAACCAGGGAATCACAATGTAAATTGGCGGGGACCGTTGCGAACGCGAAGTCGACGAGACCCTGGACTAAAGCACCTGAAATTAATTACATAGCGAAAATATCGAGCATGGGGTCGGGAGGGGTACGGAAGCACACAGAACAAGGAAAACTAAAATGAAATCAGTCAGAACACATTTGTACTCCATCGACGTCCTCGTCCATGGGCAGCCCGTCCAGATCCTCATCTCTCATGGGCTCGCCATCCAGGTCCTCGTCTCGTAGTGGTTCTCCATCCAGTAGCTCCCTGTCCATGGGTTCGCCGTCAAGAGGTTCACCGTCCACGTCTTCCATTGGGATTCCATCCACATCCCCGCCGTCCAAAGGTTCTCCATCCATATCATCCATGACAGGTTCTCCGTCCTTCTCCCCAGGCACCTCCACCTGCACTTCTTCGGTCGCGGGCTTGAACGAACTGGCTTTGAACTTGGACTCATAAGCCTTCGTCTCCATCTGGCCTCCTTCAACTTCTTCGTCCCCCTCTGCCTCTTCTATAACTTCCTTTCCTTCGTCCTCCTTCCCATCCAATCGGTCCCTCAGCTCCTTCGTGTACTCTGGGGCAAACACGATCCAATCCTCCCAAATCTCCACAACGCTCAGGATCTGCTTCTTGAACGTCTCCGCGGTGATACGCCCGGGAAAAGAATGGTAAATTGTCGACATATGGTCGAAAACTATGCCTAGTCTCGCCTGGAATTCCTGTCGGAACTTCCAAGCCATCGGTAGGGGTGCTGCCGAATTGTGTAGGATGTCACAGATCAGGTGAAGGCGGGAGAGTTTTCGTGGGACGGCTGTTTCTGGAACCAGGAGGGAGGCGATAATTATATCCACGACCTATGGGTGCCGTATCAGTTCGTTCCGAGAAGTGAACGACCAGGGCGGTCCCACCTCTGAGGCAGCTTCAGCATGCTCCAAGCTGAATGCCATGCACCTGGCCAGCTCTCCTCTCCTTCCGGAAAGGCCTCGGAGCATAGCTTCGAACCTTCTCCGAGCAAGCTTTCCCAGATGGTGTTTCCGTGTCCGTTCCCGCTCCGACTCCTCCGCGGAGTCGGTGGAGTAAATCGAATTGTAACCTTCGTCGTCGAACTCGGGGCTCATCTCGTTGTTGTTTCGCATGAACGAACGGTAGTACCCGTATTTGCGGTGCTGGTCGGTGCAGATATCAGCCAAACGTGACTATGCTCTGGTGGGGGATCATCCGTACCTTGTGGTCCGTCAGGAATGAGTACTTCGAATTCCCCTTCTCCCTTTCCTTCAACGCGGCCTCGTAATCGTCACCCCGACCTTTGACTTCCACAGCGACAATTCGAACGAACTCCTCAGTAACGTCATCATCGCCCAGGAGTTTCTTTTCGTCTGTGTCCCTGGCGTGTCCTCGATCTCGATCTCGATCCCTTCGGGGAGAGCGCGACCGGGTGTAGGATCTCGACCTCCTTCTGTAACGACCACCCCCGCGGTCCCTCCTCCTGGGCGACGGGGAACGGCTTGGAGTGTACGAACGGGATCGACTCCTCCTGCTCTTGTACCCGCCACCGTGTCGAGAACGGGACCTGCTTCTGTTGTCCCTGTCCCTGTCCCCGTCTCTGCCTCTTTCGGGAGACCTCGACCGAGATCTGGAATGTCGTCGGTCTTCTGCTGCGGGATTGGCTTAGCATGGGGTAGAGTATTCAGTTGTGTACTGGAACTCGAAGAAAGGAGACCCTTACTGTACATAGCCCTGGCACTCACAGGTACGGCCTTACTCCAACCCACCCTCAGGACGGATCCGCCCCAATCGAAGCCATCAAGTTCACGAAGAGCTTCTTCAGCGTCTCTCCGTTTCATGAACGATACGAAACCGCTCAAGCCACTAATTTTGTTTCGTCGCGTGGACATGTCATTTCCTGGACCCTGGGAGGCATCACTCCTCGGCCACATGATTTTGACCTGTAAAAGGAGTTGGGATCATTGGAGGCAGGTTGAAGAGGAAGGCGTACCGAGCCGACTGGTCCTATACGGGCGAAGAAGTGACCAAGCGATTGTTCTGTTACATGGGGAGGGAGGTTCGCAACGAAAACGTTGGTAGTCTAATATGGAGAGCGACGTCAGCGGGATGCATATCGAAAAGAGAGTTCCGGAGAACGACCTCTGGATCGCCGCGGTCCTTGCTACCACTCTGTCCTTCGTAGGCTGCGAAACCCTGTCAGATCGAGGATGGTACCATGTGCTGGTGGGACACATACCTGCCAGAGCGGTGACAGACCTTCCTACGTGGGCTATGATAGTGGTCAAACAATCGTTTAACATGGTGGGCAAAGTTGATGTACTGTGTCGAGAGTATTTTGCTTCACGCTCCGCCTGTTCCCTATTGGAGGTGAGGACTCTGGATAGTGAACTGAAGATATTCTACTTGCCGTTTGATTTCCTCCAAGAAGGAATCCATGGCGCGTTTGCCTTTTGGCCGTTGGGCCGGAGGGGGTGAAGGCATCTACTCTGGGGATTCAGGATAGGCACCGACACACGTGGTGAATACACCGACCCTTGGTGCACCACGCGAAGACGCTTCGGAGCGGTTGTATGTGTATTCCGCGCCCCCCGAGTCTTGAGCGCTCCTGACGAATCCCTTCTTCTTTCCATCGTCTCGCGTGCCTTCGAATGTCTCCAAGAATTCCGCATATGCCTTCTTGGCGTGTTCCTCTTCCTCCTTTCGTTTTCGTTCGGCCTCCTCTTTCTCCTTTTCTCGTTTGGATTTGCGTAGGTTGCCTTGCGTGTATTGGTTGAGCTTGTGTTCATCGACCTTCTTTGGCTGTGGTTTTTGGTGTCAGTTGGGATGGGGTGCACGAGTGAATGATAAGTGGAAACTGGTCATTATCGCACTGGAAGGGCAGAACCATCGTCCTCGTCGTCATCAAAGAAAGCAGCCAGCTTGGACTTTGTCTTGTCCATGATGTCAAGATGGGGGATCGATCGAAGGGGTGATTGGTGCCGAGCCCAGGCCTGGCATTTGGCTGTCCGGACGACGGGTCACAACGGGCAACACGAATCTTCCTTCTGGATCCTTCCAAGTTCCAGCAAAATCGCGATTCATTCGAGGGGCTGTAGTTACAACAGGGGAGGATCCGTTGAGGAGTCCTCCGGCCCGCCCGTCACGCGCCAAGCGCTGGTACCGGGAGCGGGGAATCATCGTCATCATACATGCTCCTATTTTGAAATAACACCTGTATGCCACGGAAGCAGACACTGGGAGGATAAGAGGGCGGTAGAGGTTGTGATACACCAAAGACGAGGGAAGGAAGAAATGACTTTGGAGGGGCGGGGTTTCGGGGCACGAGCGGCTTCCCAATCGCTGTCATATGTCACACTGTCATTATATAGCCTCGGGACCTTGCTGATTTCCCCTGTCCATCTACATGTCCAGTGTCTAGCCTCCCCTGTGTCCCGACGACACCCACCCTACGGTCGCCAACGGACTCGGCATGCGCTTCAATATCCGACGCTCCCTCTCCGTCTCACTGGCCCCTCCCAGTCCACCTCCCCCGAAGTCCCTCCAAACCACCAACGACCATTCTGACCGCTTACCCACCACAGATTTCTCTACCCTTCCCGCCCCAGTCACCGCCAAGGATCCCCCATCGCGTCCCCGCAGGAACTCCAAGTCGGTCCAGATCAGCGGCGGTCTCAGGGCGTACTGGACAGCGTTTAAGAAGAAGGTCGCCTCGGGAACTGCACCCTCAACCTCTTCTACCCCCGACGGTAGCACCGCCGCAGGGTCAAACTTTGGCAAGCCGCAGGGGTCTGGTGCGGGCGAACAGGATGGCAATTTGGATGTTGTGGTCGTGGATCGGATGTGGAACGAGGATCCGAAGTGGTCTACCACGAGCGACTCCAACTCCCCGTTTGAAGAAACCCGTGCGTCGGTGAACAGGCTCGGCACGACCAACACCGACCCCGGTAGTTCCGAGGCTGATACCAGCTGTTGGGTTTCGTCTCCTATCTTGTCCTTCCTCCGGTGGAGAATCTGGCCGCCGATCGCGTGCTTCTTTTGGTTGAGGTTCCCCGACCAAAACGTTGAGGCGCACTATGTAAAGGAGACTTGGTTCCTCAGGAAACGTCTTGCTCTCTTCTCCGCCGCGTTTTTCGTCATAAACTGGCTACTACCAGTCATCCTGATCGCCCGACCGGTCACTCTCGCGGATGCAATCTTCTATTACGGTGTAGGTGGTCCCCCTGGCAGTCCAGTTTCTATCGAACCAAGTCTAACGCTGAACAGGTTGGCCCTGCAATCTCAGTCCCCTTGGTTTTCTTGGTAATCTTCGACTACCCTCGGGACCATTCAGCCTTCTATCAGATCTACCTTCTGTTCGTGGTGTGGTCCTGGCCGGTGTACCAAGTGGTTTACATGTACGACTATTTCACAGCGTACTTGTCCTCCTTGCTCTGACACTCTCACAGGTTCCTGTGTGGATTCTGGGACGATGACAAGTCACACGTGATATACAGTTGCGGCTCGAAAGACTTTCTCTCCACATTCTAGTACGTGTTCCTCTCGTGTTCTCATCAGGTTAGATAAGCCAACCGACTTGTCAGTTATACTACGGCACTCCCGACGATCGCGCTTTTTGGGCTGGGCATGAGCCGCTTCCCGGCGTTGGTGGGGTCGATCTGTTTCGTTGTCACGTACGCGCCGCTACTCAATCGATATTGGGGTTTGACCTCGCTCCTGATCCCCCTTCCAGGTCTCTGGCGCTTCTCATACCGGTGCGACCCAAGTACGGTAGGAATGCTGCGAACGTCATCATCTTCGAGGCCTTCATCCTCTACGTGCATTACGTAAGAGAGGTGGCGGAGAGGAGGCTGTTCACTCTGCGTGACCAACTTAAGACTCAGTACAAGGCCACCCAGAAGGCGCAGGTCAATGAACGCAAAGCAGCAGATTCCAAAAGGAGATTGACCTCGTGAGTTCTCGTCGTGTTGCCGTTGACCTTTGACGTGCTGAACTCAGGAATCTCAGATACGTCTTCCATGATACGTATTCGAATTTTTGGATGTTTTGAGAAAATTTGGTTTACCTTCCTCCCGATATCCACAGGTTAGAGTCCCGCTGAACACTGCACGTGCGTGCTATCATCGCGTTGTTGTCTTTTGGAACCTTATTTTTTACACTCACTCTGTAGTGCTTGCTGTCCAAAACATGGACGCGTGTAATGCTGTGAACAAGTCCCATGAGATCGAGTTCCGGGCATTGGAAGGCAGCTTGGACATGATGTCGAAGGGTTGGTCCGGAACCACGGTTCTCGGATGTTTTACTGACGATGGTGTTGTGTCACAGTTCTGAACGACGTACTGGACTTGTGGGTCACCTATCAAAAGATTCTGAGCGGTCATTAACTTCCAATAGCCATCGCATGGACAGCGGCAAGTTTGAGAACTACAACAAGGTGGGTTACCCCTTCACCTTCCCCTTGTGTTCAATAATGACCGGACCCATAGCCCTACGTCTTCCACCAGGTCATGCGGTCCCTGTTCGCCCCCCTCAAACTCGATGCGGACTCTAGGAACCTCCACTTCGTAACGGAGCTGGACAGGACGATTGATGACGTACGTTTCTACCCTCAAGTTTGCGTTGGGGCGGCGACAGTAACGCGTTAACGACAGGTTGCGGGTCGGGCCCTCTTTTCTGCACTCGGTCACAATGAAGAGGAGATCCAGGAGGCTATGGCTAAGTACGATGGCGTGGTCCTAGGTGACGAGAACCGGCTCCGGCAGATTATCACCAACCTCGCGGGTAACGCGTTCAAGTTTACTCCCGCAGGCGGAACAGTCTCCATCAAAACCAAGTTGGTCATGCCTTCCTCCGATGATCCTGCCAAATACTCCCAAAGCGCGTCATCTCCATTCCTCACTCCCCCTGCCCCGCAGAAGTCCCCGCCGATCAGTAGGTCCCACAGCCGTAAACGGCAAACGAAGAAGGGTAGCACGGTGGAAGACAGCGGCAAGGCTGGACTTTCCGCGGACCTGTTGAGCCAACATAATACCATCGACAATGAGAAGGCGAAATCTCTTGAGAGGTTCGTGGTGCGGATAGAGATCAGCGACACCGGGTGCGGGATCCACGAGAAGGAGATGCACCAAATCAAGTTGTTCAGTGAGTTCCTAATGGGGGTCCCCGTGGAGCGTCAGGCTGATGTCGCGCCACAGATCCATTCAATCAGACCGAAATGGGCAGACAGCAAGGGGGAAAAGGCACTGGTCTTGGGCTGGCATTGGTTCGACAGATCGTGAAGTTGAGTGGCGGCCGATTGGGGCTCAAGTCCAGGGTTGGTGAAGGCTCGATGTTCTGGGTTGAACTACGTAAGTGAGCTCCCGGAGGTTCGAAGCACCACGGCTAACCCAGAGGTCCTCCCCGTGTAGCATTGGGTGTCGGCAAGAAAGTTCTACCCTCTGAGCATGAACCTACACCTTCGCAGGCTGGTTCGACGGATCGACCGCGTTCCTCGGGTTCTCCACAACTTCACGGGGAGAAGGTCCTGGTCGCTCCTACGACGTCTACGACCCTCTTGAAACGGGTAACTGGCGTCGATGGACTTGTTCAACTCTTGCCGAAGAAGGTCGAGGAGCTTCCGAAACCGGTCCCAGCCTTGAAGGAGTCCATGGAAGCACTGAAGCGTCTGTCCGAGGAGCGACCTCTACCGAGAAAGCATCAACCCACAGCCACCACGCCGGTCGATGAGGCTGCTAAAACGGGACCAGGTACCCCTCCCCCGAATCGAGGTTCTCCCCCACTCCCAAGCCCGATGGCGAAGAGACCAACACACATCGACCTCCCCAAGCCATCAATGCGACATCCTGAAGATCGCTTGTCCCCTACCATCATCCGGCCGCCGAGCCCCGAAAACGCTGGAGCTGCGGACATCACGCCCGAGTTGCCGGTCCTGGTGGTAGATGACGACAGGGTGACGAGGATGCTCATGCAGCGTATGCTTGAGCGGCTGAAATGCGTGGTTACCACGGCTGTGAATGGTCAGCAGGCGCTTGAACTGATCACTGAGGGGAGCCAATGTATTGATACCCCTGGCTCAAACGAAATCGAGTATTTCCCCGATGGCCGCCTTGCGAGCTCGAGCGTCAGTCAAAGGACGGGGGGTCCCCGCACTCCAGGAACACCAGAGAGCAAATTCGCTGTGGTGTTCTTGGACAATCAAATGCCCGTTCTGTCTGGTGTGGAGATGGTTAGGAAGTTGAGGGGGTTGGGGAGGAAAGACCTGATCGTGGGCGTGACGGGAAACGCCCTTTTACCAGATCAGGAGGAGTACCTTGCCGCTGGTGCCGATTAGTGCGTCTACCACCCTCTTCTCATCTTCTGAACTAACAAGGTGGCGGCGTCCAACAGCATTCTTACGAAACCGGTGCGCGAAGAAAACTTGAGAAGTATGCTCCTCATCGCGGATGAGCAACGGAAATCCCGGACGGTATCTCCTACGCTCATCGGGTCACCCTAAATCCAAAACCCTATAGACGATCTTCATACACGACCGCGACCCCTCAGGATAATACACGGTATCGCCTGAGGTCTGCTTCCCCCGTCTCCTCATCAAACACTCACCACAATAGAACGATTCATCGTTAAATTATTCGTTATCTCAATTCTATCGGTGTGTTTTCGTACCCCACCCCCTACATTTATCATTGTTTTACGTCCTTGCTTTCCATTCCCTCTCGGTCCACTCTATGATTTCATAGGTCACATCCTTTGCATACACGCTGCGCATCATAACCTTCTTTTACTCGTTGCTTTATAGGTCGCATTTCAGGGCCATTTTTTGCGTCTCGTGTACTCCTGTCCAATGAACGTGTAGTTTACCTCTGGATTCAGCGAAGGTGCACCCCAACCATGGGGATCCGCGCAGCCCGCCTCCGGCTGATCGCCACTTCGTCACGACACCACCCCCGAGGCGATCGTGGCTGATGGAGAGGAGTTTTGGGTGAACATACACAAGGCAAGGCAATCGGGCCGTGGGTGGACACTGAACAGCGCACCTCGAGTGGCCTCGCTGAGAGGACTTTCCCACCGCTTCTCTACTTTTTGGTGTCGCGCGCAGCCTGGTCATTTTCCAGGGGCGGATATCCTCATAGACACCCGGAGGAAATAATCTTACGCACTATCGCGCAAGTCGTCTTCCAGGCACTTCTTCCAAGCGCTGAGGTCGGTTTTACTTCTATTCCCTCCGGTCCCGTGTACCTGAGAATTGCGATCATCTGGATCTTCCATTGTTGTCCTGGGAAGCTGGAGTTCGCAGCGGACACGGAGGGGGAGGCTGTCTGTCGTACGTGCCTTTCCTGGTTTCAGCGGGAAGAATTTTCACCCGCACGAGTCTCCAACGTGCGAACTTTGAACTCATCCAGATACGGTGGGAACCGCCTCAGCGGAGGTTCTGCCTCAAGTGTATACAAGGAAGGTGAGAGTGGATATTTCGAAGCTTTGAAAAGGCGCTTCCTCAGTTCATGATGCGATACGAGCCGCGAATCGGAGGGCACTTACGACACCTAGAGCTCGCTGATCAACCGCTTTTTGCGAATTTCCGGGGGAACCATGTGTGGGGAATCTCCGGTATGAACGATTTTGTGGCTGCCCCTGAAGCTTGAAGGTTGAATTGGTGGGGTCGTAGCCAGCAAGCCGCTCAATCATCCAACAAGCTCCACTGACTTTGATTTGATGAATGGCCTCGCATGCACACTGCACTTGCACCACCGCCCCAAACTTCACGCAAGGTGTAACGTTCATCCGACTTGAGTTGCACCTTAGCATGATAACCCAGTACCCGAAGAATGTTCAACCCACTTGTGACGCGTGCGCACCCCCCGAATACGCGAAACTGTGGGAAGAAACTTCTGCCAAAGATTTCCATCAGTTTGGGGCTGCGATTGCTATTTTAAATTTGTGGATGAGGTCACCGCTCGGAGGGTTTGGATCCCTGATCCGCCTCCGCTGCCCGAAGGAATTCGTTCGAACCCTTTAGGTCGTTGTGTCCTTTCCTCTACCACCTCCCACCCGCCCCTCCTGCTCCCTCCCCAACCCCCGTCCCCGGTACACCGACCGGCCCACGCAAACGGCTGGCGATAGTGTCTCACGCAGATGCGCTTCGCGGTCAACCAGTCACGGTCCCCATCTGCATCCAACTCCCAGACCCTCTATGGGACCGACACCACCGATCCCACGCCCCCGTTAGCCACACCAACAGAACCCGTCCTCCTCCCGATCCCAGCCACAACCAAACTCGATCCTTCCGCAGCGACTTCTAAAAGAAGGCGTTTGTCATGGTTTCCCAGGAGTTTGAGGGTACATTGGACAGAGTTCAAGAAGAGATTGGCCACCGGGACCGCACCTTCCACCTCATCCCTTTATGACGACGGAACGAGTGCCTCTATTCACGGAAAGGAGCCAGTTCCTGGTCAACCGGAAGACGAGGTGGATGAAGTCGTCGTAGATCGTGAGTGGACAGAGGATACCCGTAAAACGACCACCAAGAGCGAGTCCGCGCATCCATTCGGTGACAGTCGACAACCAGGTGGGACTAACACCGATCGCGAGAGCTTTGCCGCTGTCGAGGGCTTCTGGGCGCGTTCGACGATTCTCATTATCCTACGATGGCGGCTGTGGCCTGCAATCCTCGATTTCTTCCGGCCCCGATTCGTAGATTCCAAGTCAGAAGCCCAATACAACAAGGAGTCTTGGTTCTACCGGAAACGTTTGGCAATTTTCTCCGCGCTCTTCTTTATCTGCAACTGGATCACTGCGTGCGTCCTCGTCCAAACCCCAGTTGTAACTTCCGATATCGTATTCTACTATGTTGTACGTCAAAACGCCACCTCACACACAGTGTCACCGTCTCACAGCTCGAACATCTGGCAGATCGGCCCACTACTTTGCGTTCCCTTGTTTTTCCTGGTGGCGTACGATTTTCCTCGGGACCGGCCGTGGTTCTACCAAACCTACCTTGGGATTTCCGTGTGGTCTTGGCCTCTTTACACGATCACCCTCATGTGAGCCTCAGATATTCGGTATCTGGAAAACTCAGCTCGAGCTTGTGACAGGTACATATGTGGATATTACAACCAGAGCAAACCTTACGTTATCTACGATTGCGGAGCCAAGGACTTCATCGCCCTCTTCTAGTTCGTTTTTGTTTCCCTCTTATCGCACAGAAGCGCTTATCGTTCTTGTGTTTTCAGCTACGCGTCTGCACTCCAAACTATGGCCCTTTTTGGTCTCAACTTTGAGAGATTCCCGGCCATGATCGGATCGCTCACGTTCTTCATTTCGTCGGTATCCAAAACCCCTCGCGTGGTCCTTAAGCTTACCCAGACTCTATTAGTTCGTGTTCCCTGTTCATTCCCGTAAGTCGGGCTTATGCCAGAAATGCCGTAAGCTTCTTCGTTTTCCAAGCTTTCATACTCTACGTCCACTACAACAGGGAGCAGGTAGGTGCCGTTGTTAACCCCAAATGAATCTCCTAACGCCCGCTTCAGGGTGAACGACGACTCTATACGCTACGTGACCAGCTCAAGGTCCAGTACAGGGCAACACAGAAGGCTCAGGTGAACGAACGTAGGACTGCTGACTCTAAAAGGCGTCTGACCTCGTGAGTGTTTGAACGCTCATCAGTAACCAAATCTCACCCCAAACACAGATATGTCTTCCATGATACGTGAACTTGTTTTCCCTGGAAGCGAATCTAGACTTACCACCCTACTGTATTCACAGGTCCGCGTTCCTTTAAATACGGCTCGTAAGTTGTCGAACATTCGTCAGTACGGTGGTCCTAAAACCCTCTCTCTCAGTGCTTGCTGTTCAAAACATAGTCGCATACAACACAGTACCCAAAACCCACGAAGTAGAGTTCAAGGCGCTGGAAACCAGTTTGAACATGATGTCGAAAGGTGGGTGTCCACTCCACCCGTTGTTGCCTTGACGCCGACGATTTTCCAGTTTTGAATGACGTTTTGGACTTGTACGTGATGTTATGATACACGCCCTCCCCGGCTGAGATTCGGCACAGCCATCGCATGGATAGCGGCAAGTTCGAGAGTTCGAACAAGGTGATGATTTGGTCCATTCTTCCCGTCACGCGAGACTCAAAGCGGATCTGTATCAACCAGCCCTATGTTTTCCACCAGGCCATGAGGTCTCTTTTTGCTCCGTTACGGCTCGACACGGACTCTCGCCAACTCCAGTTCGAGACGTACCTGGACCCAACTATTGACGAGGTCACCTCTCGAGCCTTTCTCACCGCGTTAGGCCAAAACAACGCGGAGATAGAAAAGAGCGTCCGCAACTGCGAAGGAGCCGTCGTCGGTGATGAAATGAGGTTGCGACAGGTTATCACTAACTTGGCGGGTAACGCTTGCAAGTTCACTCCCCCTGGCGGAAAGATCACGATCACCACAAAGTTGGTTATTCCATCACCAGAAGACTTGGCGCGTCGCCCGGAAACCCCAACCACCCCAGACTCTCCACCTGCTGAAGGGGACCCTGGCACTCAGCTTTCGGCCAAACACCTGGTCTTGCACAACCTTGGAAGCGAGCCAAGGAAGACCCTGGAGCGAGTTGTCGTCAGGATAGAAGTTACGGATACAGGTTACGGAATCGAGCAGAAGGAAATGCGCAGGATTAGACTATTCAGTAAGTCTTTGGCCGTCAGTCATACCCGCTCCATTTTTCGGGCCCTAACCGTCATCTAGGAGCGTTTAATCAAACAGAACAGGGACGACAACAAGGGGGCAAAGGCACTGGCCTCGGTTTAGCCTTGGTTCGACAAATCGTCAGGCTGAGTGGCGGTCGACTAGGGTTGATATCCAAGGTTGGAAGAGGGTCAACGTTCTGGGTTGAACTTCGTATGTTGTCACAAACTCACATTCTCCGATGTGATGCCTTACATGTCCCACCAGCGCTGGGAGTGGGTGATAAAGTTTTATCCCTTCTCTCCGAAGATAATGCACGAGCCACGAACCCCCGGATACGATCGATGGATGGGGGCCGACCCACGGCATCGCATCCACCTGGCTCGGACTCTAACCCCGGGTCTCCTTCTGCTCCATTCCTAGAACAACGGTCAAACCATGATGGGCTCGTGCGACTCCATCCACGGAACTACGATGCACGCAATCAGGATGTGGTGAAGGTTCGTAAGGACACTACCGGCGATTCTGTGGTGGTAACCCCGGAACCGCCACCGGCCGTCGATGGAGGGGTAGCACACGCCGAAGCTCTCGATGTGTTGACAAACCCAGCAAGGATTTCGTCGCGACCACGCCACATCGACCTGCCCCCCGCCACTTTCTATGACATACGTACCAACGGACCCCAAACGCCGGGTTCGATTTCACTGTTATCGAATACGAGTCGAACGACGCCGATGGAGATCACGCCTGGCCTGCAAGTTCTGGTCGTAGATGACGATCGGATGACCCGATTGCTTATGACTAGGATGTTGGAGCGACTGCGTTGCGTCGTGACGACGGCGGAAAACGGCAAGCAAGCATTACAGATGCTTCTGGGTGCGGAACAGAATTCAGATACTCCCGCGGGGGAACAAGAGCCGAGCTTCCACACCGACGGCCGAGAAATACCACAGGATAGTACCCCGGTGGATATGATGAGCAAGGAGGGGAAATTCGCGATCACGTTTTTGGATAATCAGATGCCGATTATGTCTGGAGTGGAGATGGTGAGGCAGTTAAGGATGTTAGGTAGGGATGACTTGATCGTGGGGGTGACCGGCAATGCGCTCTTGCCCGACCAAGAGGAGTATTTGGGGGCGGGGGCTGACCAGTATGTCCACCACACCGTGGGCCGCTCTGAACGACTCTAACGCCTGACGTCTTCTCTTACGCTAGCATCCTGACGAAACCTGTCCGGGAGGAGCACCTCCGGAGTATGCTCTCTGTGGCCGATGAACGGAGGAAAGCGCGGGTTATAGATTCTTCTCAATCCCCACTCCAACTCCCGCATTCGCCCGGAGAACCGGACAACTCAACGCCGACCCTTGTGCGATGACCTCCGTCCACGTTTATCGTACACTTGGGGCCGGCACCCATCTCACCATCGAAACCTACTGCGACCACTTTTCCTAGTAGCCTACTCACAATTTTGCCTACTCACAATTTTACCACCACGCACCCATCACCTCTTCTAGTACCGATCATCGCACTGTTTTCATTCACCCCAACCATCCTTCGTTCAGAAGCTAACCCATTCATCACGCCACTTATTTATCTCCCCTCCCCAGCTGTACTGTATTCTTAGCCTGTTACATTGTGACCGTGGGCCTCTTCGGGTCAATACACGTACACTGATACAATTGTATGCTTCCCAAACTCGATGTCGCCAAAACCTGAGGTAACCCAGCGTGGAGTTGAAAGGACGTAGGGAAGTCACTTGATTCTTGGACGTTGAATTCTGGCGGTAGAAACTGTGCTTCACTCCCCCCACGCGCTAAAACCGCATAGCAAAACAACCACCACATACGAGAGGTGGGACCAGTATAGCTAAACGTGGGTCGGAATACACGGGTCCGAGAGGATTGGGAACTAGTATCCCATTTAGCGCGTGCAGATGCAAGAAAGTTTTCTCGGTCGTACGAACAGAAACTGCGGCACAGGTCCTTACACCTCCGATGAAATCTGCCCATCGCAGCGCTCGATAGGGACAGACGGAGGCCGCGTGATAGCAGCACCTATGCGGCGTGTGAGTAATGCCATGTAGGGAGCCTGGATTGATCACGGTTAAGTACTTACCAAAGGTGTTGTCGTTAAAAATGACCAACCGACCCGGAGCTGCACGCATCGCTTGGAGGATTGCAGATCGCGGGTAGTTGACGCGATATGCTACGCTCTGCACAAAGACGTCTGACGAGCTCGTCAACGAGTAGGACACGAAGGAGGGCGGTAGGAAGCACGTGCGGCCGAAGTCGATGGCCCATAGCTTTCCCTCATCATCATCGATCATAAAATTGGAATCGTTGGGGTCGGATGGACAAAGGACCAGGCCGTCTGCGGTTTCGATTTGGAAATTAACAAGACCGCCCCCTGAAAGGCGAAGCACCTTATTTGCCATGAGAGCAAGTGTTAATACGAAGTGCTAATAACTATCGGAGGGCATACCTCGTTTATCTGTGCCTCGAGATACCCGGCCGTGGGGTACTCGAGCACTGATAAGCAATCGACGAAGAAACCGTGGCCGATAAGACCACCGCTGACGGGTCCGGGGGCGGTACTCGCAGGTAACTTAATGTTAGTGAGCTGCTGAATGGCGGCAGCAACGGCTTTGGTGTCTTTTTTATCGTAACGTCCCTTGAGCAACTTGCGTTGGGCAAGTGTGGCACCTTGAACGAAGTCCATGACGATATACCCACGCTTCTCGCGCGAGAAGCCAAGGTGAACTTCGGGAACGCGGACGACACTCGCAGGGTTGGCGTTCACGATCCTTGCTACATAAGCCTACGTACGGCCTTCACCTCGGATGAGGAGTCCCTGCCGTATTTGACCCAGAACTGAGGCCCGCCTGCTACCCGGATATAGGCGCCGTTCTGATCAAAACCAGCTCTCTGGCACAAGGTAACGATCTCGTCGTGGGTCGGGAAGTCTGCGGGGACGTTCGCTGAATACCAAATCAGGTCGTCTCCCATGGCTAGAATGTATGTATGTAACTCCAGCCACAGGAGCAAAGGAACTCGGAGATGACCTCACCTCGAAGGAGTTGAATCAAATAACATTGGGGACGACTCGTCACGGGATTTCTTCCTCTCCGTTTTCCGTCAGTTCCCCGATATGGAAGTCTCGATCGTTGACTGGGACGATGGCTGCGATCTCATCCATCCGGACTTCTGGTGACGAGATTGAGATCGTTGACCAGCTCCTGCTTCCCCATACCCAGGAATGGATCAAGATCGATACCATCGAGGAGGCGTATGAAGCCATCAAATCCATGAAGGTGGGTTAGGTGTTTGTGTTTGAGGCCGACTTATCCCGCCCCTCCCGTTGGGCCGACTTAGATCCGAGGGGCACCAGCTATCGGTTCCCTAGCTGCTCTATCAGTAGCGTCGTATATCTCCACTTCCCTTGCCCAGGATCCGCGACCGGATTTCCTCGCTTCTCCACTCGAGTTGAGTAACCACATCAAACCTCACCTCGACCACCTCTTTCTCGCCCGACCTACTGCGGTCAACCTGGGCGCTGCTATCGACCAAATCAGGAAGGTTCTGGATTCAGGTGTTGGTTCCGGCTCTTCCGTGGAACAGATCGCTCAGGATGTGATCAGGGCGGGGAGGGCCGTACATGAGATCGATCAAGGACAGAATAAGGCTATGGGTAAGTGGGGGGGAGATTGGATCGCTCAGGCTGCTAAGAAGAGTGGTGGATCTGGAGAGGGACTAAACCTGTTGACGGTTTGTAACACCGGAAGTCTGGCTACATCCGTATGTTCTTTCCTTGAGGTTATGCGAACCGTGGAGAGGTCGACCCTGATTGCGTATCGCTCCACATAGGGTTACGGAACCGCACTTGGTGTTATAACCTACCTGTTCGAGACTCAAAAGTTGAACAAGGCGTATTTCACTCAGTCGACGCCGTACCACCAAGGCTCCCGGTAGCTCCGGGTCTCATCCACCGAGTTGGCGATGACTGACAGGAGTTTCAAACAGACTCACTGCCTTGGAGCTCATAACACTCGGTGTTCCTTCCGTTATGGTCTGCGATAGTATGGTCGGGTCTTTGTTCCAACATCACAAGATCGATGCCATTGGTACGGGAGACGGGTTCTTTGGCGACTATCACCTGACTCTTTCCCTCAGTCGTTGGTGCAGATAGGATCGCCAAGAACGGTGACACTGCTAACAAGGTGCGAGGGACCCTCCAGGCCTTTCTCGGTGGTTCACTGAATCACGTTTAGATCGGGACGTACAATGCCAGTGTCCTCGCTGCGAGACATAAAATCCCGTTCTTGGTCATCGCGCCCACCAGCACGGTTGACTTGAGTACGGCAGATGGATCCGGGTACGTCCCAGATCCATTGTAGGAGGTGGATACTGTACTTACCGTTCATTACTTTCGAAATCCCAGGATCCCCATCGAACACCGACCGCCGATTGAGGCACGATTGGTGCGGGGGGCGCTGTACCCTCCTACGCCAGATGCACATGGGAAGTACCCACAGGCGACAGTCATGGTGACGCCTTTGGAGATGGAACCAGAGGGGGTTTATAACCCTAGTTTTGATGTCACTCCGGCCGAACTCATCACGGCAATCGTGACTGAAAAAGGCGTCGCGGTGAAAGAAAATGGGGCGTTTGACCTGAGTACGATATTGTAGGCACCCTTAGATTCCTTCATCCCCAGGGGGGTCAGTAGAAATGTACTCAGTGACGATGCATGCGAGATCGGGATTTGTAATATTGCCCGTGCTTCCCCCGAGTCCGCATTGCGCGCCACTTTCGGGCGGAGCGCCATGAAACAGCGCGGCGTAAGCCAGGGATCCGCAGCCCGACTCTTTCATTCGACCATGCAACCATTAGACATCCAGGAGAAATTCTCGTTCAACCGAGTACGGAATCGCGCGCTGAAAGAGCTCGCCAAGTTGATCCTCGTGCCGCCGTTGGTGCTGAGCGCGTTGACGAGGGCTTCTCAGACGAGGTTGGGGTATTGGACCGTACCGTGTTACGGGCTCGCGATATTCATAAGTGCGTACGCGAGGACCTCGTACCACGATTATTTGCAAGGGAGGGATGCGAAGAAGATTGGAGGGGAGAAGACGATCGGGATGATCCCCAGGTGAGTACCATGCGGTCATGCATGGAGGAGTTCTGTTCCTGACGCAACCTTCCCTTTGACCGATTCGCTATACGCTTTTAGAGTGAAGGGGAAACTTCCTGGGAATGTCGATATCATCGTCCGCCTGTTTGCCAACAACGACTCGGGTTATTTGTACGACTTGTTCATGGAACTCTTCGAACAATGCCAATCCACAACAATCAACCTTCGAATCTTTGGTGTCGACAGAGTAGGTGATAATCTGGCTCAAAGTTCCCTTGTGCTTACGTCTCGCCTTTAGTATGTCTCTATCGATGCTGAGCATATCAAGTATGCCTTGGGACCTGGATTCCGTCATTTCTGGCTCGGAAACACGAGGAAGGAACTCCTGTGGGTCGGCTAGCCCGTCGTTCGCTGTGGAGTTTGACTAACTCTGTCTAGGGAGAACCTACTTGGAGATGGTATGCTGAACCGCGATGGTGACTTGTGGAAGACGGTACCACCCCTTTTCCTTCGTACCCAACTGATCCGATACTGACAAGATTCGATCTGCAGCAACGAACGCTCGCTCGCCCATTTTTCTCCAACGACCGAGTGCGCGAGTTGACACTCTTCGACAAGTACACGCAACGTTGCATGTCCATCCTATCGGACCTGGAACCCGGACAAGCCATAGACATAGCAGATCTCACGTGGAGGTTCACCACAGACACCGCCTCCGAGTTCCTCTTCGGCCAGACCTTGGATACTTTGTCCTTCAGCGAAGCGGATGGCGGGTTCAGTTCGTTTATCAACGCGTTTGCCGAGATCCAGGATATCGTGTTCAAGAGGAACTCGTTTGGGATTCTGTGGCCGTTGACAGAGTTGTCTGGGGATTTGACGGAGCCCCTTGGGAACGTTGTCAAGCAGTTCGTAGACCCTATCGTTCAACGTGCACTGGAACATAAGAGGAGGATGATAGAGAAGGGCCAGCAGGTCGAAGTCGACCAATGCACTTTCTTAGAGTACCTCGCATGGAGGTGTGATGGTAAGTGGACCTGTGGGGCGGGGGTTCCTGTCACTGATTCAATCACGTAGACGTGGGGCTCATCCGCGACCAGCTAATTACCATTCTGATTGCGGCCAGGGACACCGTGAGTCGACCGCTGTTCATCGGGATATGCAGATCCTGAAGGAAACCCCAGACTGCCGCGTTGCTCGCATTCACCATCTATGCGTTCACACAACATCCAGAAATCGCGACCAAGGCCAGGGCTGAAGTTTTAGAACACATCGGGGCAAATGGCACCCCAGGTCCTGAAGAGCTCAAGAAGCTCAAGTACTGTAAGATGATTTCGCAGCCGCTCTTTTTGCCCTCGACCTCACAGTGCATCAAGTACAAGCGGTGTTCAATGAAACCTTACGCGTATTCACGCCTTTGCATGCGAGTATGCGGGAATCCAAGCCGACTGGGATATTACTTCCCCCTTCCGATCCAACCTACTCACAGGGGCCATTGTACCTCCCACCTTCTTCGACGTTTGTCTATCTTTCCTTCTTGATGCACAGAAATCCTGCACTGTGGGGTGAGGATGCCCATGTCTACGACCCCGAGCGATGGCTCGACCCTGAAAGATCGCAAAGGGTGACGGCTAACCCGGCTATCTTCATCCCATTCAGTGCGGGGCCCCGGACGGTGAGCGGGCCGCGTCCCCTGATAAACACTTGGTCCGCAACGCTGATCTACTACTTTTTCTCAACAGTGTTTGGGACAGAACTACGCGCTGAACGAGGCCTCTGTGTTCATAGTCCGTTTACTACAGCGGTTTGAACATTTCGCACTCGCGGAGGATAAACAGCTCGCTCCACCGTGGAAGACGAAACCATTACCGACCGGATCTTCCACGTTCGGCCCGGGATATCCGGGTACGAAGCGAAAGGAGGTCGAGAAAGTGTGGTTGGGAAACCACGTTGTAATGTTTTCCAAGGTCAGTTGCTCGTGGTGGAAAGGTGGTCTTGGCGTACTGATCCGTCATGCAGGGTGGGATTTGGGCACGGGTTCACAAGGCTTCGGAGTGATTATTTACCCTTTGTTGTGGCCGTAGTACGCTCACTGTTGGCGAACGCAACCCCGTTCGGATAGCCTTTCGTTCGCCATGACATTCCTCCATTCGTTTCAGGTATTGTTGATGGCACCTTAAACGCGTTTCGCCTTGGCGTACCTCTCCCTGCGCCGCCGCACTGTGCAAACCACGGAACCTGGCTTTTCGAGGAGTTGGGGGATGTTAGCCCTTCGGCTGATGAGAATCTGGAGGAGGCACATGACTTGGCGGTTCAGGAGGATCGACGGTCGAACACCACTCGTCGGATCCCAAACGGGGAGCGCGCAGCAATCACTGTCGTCGCTTAGCGACACATTGCTCGACCGGGTTCCTCGCACAGTCGCCTGGTGCCCTTTGCTCGTTTTCTGAGGATTCTAGTGAAGGCTTTCCGGGATTGTCTGCTTGCTGTATTTTTAGCTGGAGAAAAAGAGACACGGAGTGTGCCGAGGAACGCCCGCGGCTTAATGCCGGCGGAGCCCAAGAATGTTTGGCATGATTTACGGGGAACCAGCGTCCTTGGCTGATGCCTCGGCTATTCCGATCCCCCTCGTCCCCCTTTCGAGAAAACGTTCTCAGGAAATCAACGTCTCTTTCTCCTTTACTACCACTCTCCCCCTACGCTCTTTTTTGCGCCACATTTCCACCGCATCATCATGAAGTTCCTCTCAACATTCGTTCTTCTCGCCGCTCTCTCCGTCTTTGCCGAAGCTGGGTTGCTGCACCACGACCACGTACATCGTTCCAACCACAACGGTATCTCTCGGCGAGCTAGTGGCAACAACCGTCGATGCAAGGACCGCCCTGTTCGTATCTCCTAAACATCCCGAATTGTTCAGATTCTTACTGGTGTAACAGCCTACTGTCAACAACACCGACTCGAACAAGAGCGGTAATAACAACAACGGCAACAAGGACGATCCAAAGAAGGATGACTCGAAGGGCGATACTTCCCCCAACACGAGCGGTCTTATTAAGGCTCAGGATAATAGGTGCGGACCAAACGGTGCCACCCGTAAGTCACCCCCTCGACCTCCTGCAGAATTTACGTTCAACCCGCGACCATTCACAGAGCAAGTCACCGCAACCACCGGCCCTAACGGATCCCTTGACTGGTTAAACTGCGGAATTGAGGGCGCCGGCTGGAACCCTCCCTTCATCCGCGTCACCGATCTCGTTACCGTGAACCTCGACGACGCTGTCGCTCATGGCGGCCCCTTCGGTGCCTGCAAGGCATACCTTTGGGCATTCAAGCAATATGGTGGCGAATTCGGGCGTAAATTTACCTCCACTTTCGCACTGCATCGCATAGCTGACATTCCCTTCAGTTCCTCCGATACTCCTGGCTTCGATCTCTCTCCAGGAAAGTAGCTGCAATCCCAACACCATCGGTGGTGCCGGCGAACAGGGTCTCATGCAGTTGACTGGCGAGAAATGTGGTGCTGCTCCCGGCGGAAACTGCCTGGATGTCGTGCGTACTATTTACCCTCCCGCTACCGTGGTTGAGGCGCCTAAATCCCACATGATGTCCCCAGGGTTACAACGTTAGGACGGGTGCCAAGTATTTCGCTGATAGGCTCGCTGCCAATGGTGGTGACTTCCTCAAGACTCTTGGCGGGTACAACGGCTGGGAACCAGGCATGAACGTCGTGAGTCTCTCTTTGTCATCGGTTGTGCCTTTCGCTTTCCTAAGGATACCTTCTCCAGGCCTACGCTACTCGTATGCGCTGGTCCTTCTGCCGTGCGCAGAACAATCTTGACTAGTAGGTTTTCCATTCCTGGAACGGAACTCGAGGTCTCTAACGATCACGTACGCAGCCTCTTCCAAACCGTCAACGGTTGGATGTTGAACAAGGATGCCTACTCGATGCATCTCGGCAAGTACTTCAACCTTGCTGGCTGTTAAGCTGGCAGCCCCGAGGAGAGGATTATTGTTCTTGGTTTTTGCTTTAAGTGTTTACGACCATATACCCGCGCGTTTATATCGCCACCTACGTTGTCTATCCCGTCCTGCTTTCCCCTATCGTGGTAGTACTCACCACGTCCGCTCGTTGATTGAGTAATTATCACTATTATTTGATTTCTGTGTAGGTAGATTCCTGCAATATTGGTGACTGTATGCGAAGCGACCTCAAGGTTGGATGGGGACGATCGGAATGCAGTCATAGACGCCAGCCGGTCGTCACCGCCCTCGTGTTCTTTGGCTTCCCCCACCTATCAGCCTTTAAACCTTCAGGCTTTATCTCGCGAGGACTTGGGTCCACCCACCCGCAATGAGTGATTCCGAGCCCTCCTCTACCGGGGGAGAATCGACGCCGCCTTCCTCCTCTGTCCCCTCGCCGGAGCTTTTCAAACTTACCCTCGCAGAACTCACGGAGGAGAACAAGGAGGGCGCTGTTAAAATCAAGACGGAGGCTAATGCGGCCTTTGTTGGTAAGTTCTATCCAGCCATCCCCCTCCGTCACCAGCAATCTCTGCATCTGGGATCTTGGCTCCTGGACGGAAGTGCAGACGCTGATTTTGGTTGTTTTCTGTTCTCGTCTCGCAGCTCATGAGTTCAATAAGGCCGCGGATCTCTACAGCCAAGCTTTGGATAAAAACCCATTCGATGCTACGGTATGGTGTAATCGGGCGTACGCGAGGATCAAGCTGGAGGAACACGGATATGCTTTGAGTGATGCCAGTGCGGGTTTTTCTTGACGAAACGCTGAACCCTTGTGGACCTCAATGTTGATTGTGTATTTTGTTTTTGCGGTTAGCCAAGGCGATTTCTTTGGATCCAAAATATGTCAAGGTGCGCAAGCGTATTTCGAGGCGACATTTTTTGACGCTCATGCATCTGCGCGCTACATCTCAGGCCTACTTCCGGTGCGCACCTTGGGATCTAAGTGACTAACTTCGACACGTTACCCACTGTGGACTTTGCCAGGCGGGCGCAATGTCACCTCCAAATGTTGAAACCCCAACTCGCCATCGGGGACTTCAAAAAGGTCCTCGGGCTCGAGCCCCACAACAAAACCGTGAAACAGCAACTAGAGGCGACGCAGAAGCTCGTACGGAGAATCGAATTCGAGAAGGTGGGTCAACCCTGTGGTCTTGTGACCGCGATTGTCTGACGATGCGCAGGCGATCGAACGTGAAGAGGAGATGAGCGCCGTACTCCGGTGTTTAGAAATCATCGCGGACGGTTAGTCTAAAGCCTACATCCCTCCCTTCCGTACACTCTAAGGGCGTGACGTAGGTGGGTGTGAACTCGACAAAGCGTACGCCGGCGCACAACTTCCGAAAGATGCTGAGACCGGAAAATACACCATCACCCTCGAGTTTATTCGAGAGATGATGAAACTGTTCAAGGACGGCAATGCCCTCCCGAAACGATACGTGTGGGAGATCGTCCTTGGTGCCTACTCGATCTTCGAGAAAGAGAAGAGTCTTGTGGAACTGACGCTGCAGAGCGGGAAGAGCGTGGACGTGATCGGAGACGTGCATGGTATGTGCTTGGTGACGTTGACCTCCGCGTCGGGTTTGAAACCTACGACTGCTTCCCTAGGCCAATACTTCGACGTCCTTAAACTGTTCCAACTGACTGGGGAACCGACGGAGACTCACGCCCTGCTGATGAACGGTGACCTCGTCGATCGAGGATCCTGGTCAATAGAGGTCATCCTCACCGCCTTTGCGTTCAAATGTACGTCCAGCTCTGAAAGTTTGATTCCGGTTGGCTTGACTACGGTTGAAAGGGCTATACCCTACATCGATGTACATCAATCGCGGAAACCACGAGACGAAGGACATGAACCGAACCTATGGCTTTGAGGGTGAAGCCAAACAGAAGCATGGCGAACAGACCTACAAGGTGGACTCCATTTGCCCCCGACGACCGAATTTGCCCGCTGACGGTTGGATCTCACCCCTAGCTGTTTGCTCATGCATTCACAGCGAGTAAGTACAATCAGTGTTGCATCCATCAGATTGCCCCATAGTTTGGCGTGTCGGCATCCACTGATCGTGTCCCTCAGTGCCGTTAGCGACCTTGATCTCTGCCACTAAGCCTCCTGTCTCGTCACCGCGAGATAAGACTGTAATCATCGGACCTGATGGAAAGAAGCGGTACTTCGTCGTCCATGGAGGCCTATTCAGCAAGGATGGCGTGACCCTGGATGATATCAGGAAGATCGAGAGGATCGGTCAACAGCCTGGCCAGGAGGGACTAATGTGTACGAGAATCCATCTCTTGATCAATGTGATTGGCGACTAACGATGGTTGGGTGGTTTAGGTGAGGTGAGAGTGGAGCTGTGGCCCCTCGAATGGGTGGAGAGAGCCTGACGATTACCTAGTTATTGTGGACAGATCCCCAGGATGCTCCTGGGCGAGGGCCAAGTCGACGGGTACGTAGGCACCCTTCCCGATCCAACACTCTCCCTTTTTCCTTTCGCCACGAGTTGACCTTCCCACGAACTATCATTCCTATCTTTCTTCCGCCATCTTTGACGCACCCTCGGGCCGGAATCCTGACTGACTGAATTGTTTTGGGTCCGGTCTACTACAGGGGGTCGGTATCGCGTTCGGACCTGACGTTACCAAACGATGGTGTACGGAGAACAAAGTGTCGGCGATCATTCGCTCCCATGAAGTCCGACAAGGTAGGATTCATCGGTGTTACGCTTTTCGATCGAATTGCGCTGATGTCTCCGCCCTTGTCCCCTGCCCAACCCGCCTATCTCATGCCCATTCCTCGTTGTTCTCTGTGGTCCCGGGTGCACGACAACTTAGATGGGTATACCGTCGAGCACGACGGCTTGTGCATCACCGTACCTCACATCCTTATCCCGCTTTACCAGGCACTGATATAGGTTCTACCCGCAGGTTTTCTCCGCTCCGAACTACGTGGATCAGAGTGGTAACTTGGGTGCATTTGTGAGCTTATGTTCCCTCCCTTGATCCTATCCTTGCCCATTCTGGTACACCATTTCCCGGCGGCATGCTGACTTCTCCGTTGAAAGATCCGAATCGATGACGCAGGAACGATGGAATTCATCCAGTTCGATAAGCAGTGGCATCCTCCGCTCAAGCCCATGCATTACGCGCAAGGCGGTCTTGCGAGCATGCTGATGTGATGTAGTTCCGGTATCATGAAATTGCATTCCAGGCAAGCTACGCCCCCCCCCATTACGCTTACCGTCGGGTCTCGTGGCGAGAGGGTTGTGGACGTACGTGTACGGTATCCGTGCGGTAATCCACCGGTGGCCAGCGTGTATTTCGGCGCAATGTTTTTGTATTTTACTGTCCGGGCTGTCGATGTGTTGTAATTGGATAAAATTGCTTCAGCGGCGCGGTTCCAGCGCGTTGCTGTATTTCAAACCTGCCTACTGTTTGCGGGGGAGGGTCGCGAATATGCCAGGGCTAAGGTTATTGCGGGAGATGCGCTCCAATGATGACGGTGGATTTCTGCCACTTCCCCACGGCCATCTGGATGGCGTTCATGCGTCATATACATCATGCATGGGCCACGGTTATCAAACCAGGGTGCATTGCTGCACGCCTCGCCCATTCCTTTGAGCTGTCAGGTGTGCCCTTCTGATATAATTGACTTGCAGGAGCCGATGAAAACAGACGTTACACTTGTAGAGATCAGCCACAACCCCATCCGGCTGGTTTCCTTCGGTTAATCGGTTGCCGAACCCTTGCATGCTTTGTTCGTTATCGTCTCGGTTGTTTCATTTGGCGCAAGTCAAGTTTCTCTGTCGATGGGCGTCGCATTGTGCACTTTCAGGGAAAGCAGGGGCCAGGCGTTCAACTCATCATCCTCACCGGCGTAGCCGGGGGAGCGCGTCCCGACGCGTGCCTGATCCTTGTTAACCGGAGCCCACATCTTTTCCCACCTCCATCTACCCATTCATTATCAGTCTCTCTCTGTCGATCCCTGGTTTCGTTTGGTGACTCAATTACGACTAATCGACCGGAACGGCACGTTCTGCAGCGTTCTGGAAGACCAGATCGTGCAGCGTTTGTGTGCGGCGATTCAATCAAGAGCCGCACGCGTCACGCAGATCTGAGCGTTTTGTTGGATCTGTTTGATACCTGTCGCCAATACCGCGCACCTAGCCATTGCTTATTGGTTCGCCTCTCGTTGGTTCACGCAAGCCCTTATTTCTGATTGGTCTGTCATTTCTATTTGGCAGATACCGGGTCCGGCTCTCTCTTCGCCCTTTCGAGGTTACAAGGGGGTTTAGTATTCAATATCCAACACTCAGAGATAGTATTTGAATGTCGCTCTGGGCATCCCAAACCATAATGCGACAGGCACCTGCCCCGGCTCGGGCCCGGGCCTTCTCCAATTCGCTCTTGAGCGCGTTGCGAAAGCGATTGAACGGGCAAATGGGATCCGAATCGGCCGAGCTAGAGCTGAAGTGGATGCGTGAAGAGCTGAGGGCGCGTCGGGCCGCTGTGGCTCCGGCGACCTCTTCGCCTGCTCGTTGGAGGGAAGACTTGGACTGGGAACTTGGAGAGTTGAGGAAAATGGTGGACAGACGCATGAAGGATGAACCTCTGCAATATATTCTCGGTGAGCGCTGCTCGAGTTGCTCGTCGGGGCTCGTACCCGTGGCCTCGCCCAATTGCGTGGGCATCACTAGAGATTGGCTGTCTCTGGACCGATGAAGGGACTTGTATGGCCACCCCTCGTGTCGACCCTTCACCCCCGTCACCACTTTTTGATTGTTGACTGACCGAAGCCCGGTCTTCATACAGGTAACCAACCGTTTGGTCCAATCGTGATCAAAACGCGTGCGCCGACTTTAATCCCGCGGCCTGAGACCGAGGATTGGACGATTCGTTTGGCATCTCTGCTGGATGATAGGTTTCCAACCACGGACGGAGGAGGGAGAAGGGCACTCCGGATGCTCGATTTGTGCACAGGTACCGGATGCATACCCATCCTTCTCAGCCATTTGCGGCGGCAGGCTGGAGGGATCACCGTCGCTTACGGGGTCGATATCTCCACCGATGCTGTCTTGTTGGCCCGAGAGAACGCGACCGATCAATCGTTAACTCCTTCGAGCAGCTTGGAATGCATTGCCTCTCATGACGGCGATCCGGAGGCAACTATGGAAGTGGCAGGGGCGGACGAGCTCGGTGGTAAGATCAATCACGACCGTGCGAGAACGGGTCCGATTGGCACTAGTGCAGTCGGTGACGTTCGTGGATCTGCTCTGGACGTGATGCATGCCGATGTCTTGCAAGAAAACTTCGTGCGAGTGGTCCTCTCGCGGATGAGGCCCCCGTTTGATGTGATTACGTCCAACCCGCCGTATATCCCATTGGACCAGTACGAAAGACTACCGAATTCTGTCAAAGAATGGGAGGACCGGGGGGCACTATTGGGCGATCTGCCCACACACCGATCGGGGGATGGCTGCAACGGTCGAGGGCTGATGTTCTATCATCGAATCGCCGAGATTGTGTCCACCGACGGCGTTCTCGCCGCCAATGGCGTGGTTGCACTGGAGGTTGGACACACACAGGCTGGAGAAGTTCGGGAGATACTTGGGAAGACAGGCGGGGTATCAACGACGGAGGTGTGGGAAGACCCGTGGGGTGTTCCGCGGGCCGTGGTTGGGTATAGGTAGCGGGCCCAGGGATATCGGGCCGTTGTGCTGACGGCCATCCGACGACGAAGGCGGAATTAGACGAGGATAATTTTTGTTGGCCGGGGTTGGACGTTTTTGAAATTGTAATCATCATTCAGCTTGTGGCCGGATAGACGGTCCTTGGCGGGTCACTCTCGTCCTCTAAAGAACTTTGATCATGCAACAGCACCTGCTATCACCAGCTCTCCCCCCTCCTCCAACCGACATCCTCCCAGCCCCCTCTCCTCAGGCCACCGCCTCCTCCTCATACCTAGACTCAGCTATGACAACAACCATCACCGTCAAGCGCAAGCGCACCGACGTTCCCGACACCGCCAGCCTCACCAGACCTGCAATAAAGAAGAAAAAGGCCAACAGGGCTTGCATACACTGTCAGAAAGCCCATCTGACTTGCGATGACGGTCCGTGTTCCGCCCCAACTTGCTGTGCGAGTTTTTTTTCGCGTGTGTTCACATCATACCTGGTTTTGTTGTTCTACAGCAAGACCTTGTCAACGCTGCATCAAGCGTGGTATGCCAAATGACTGCGTCGAAGGTCATCGAAAGAAGGCCAAATACCTCCTCGACGACGAGGAGCTCGGTCCGTATTCGCTTCCCCCCAAATCTCGCGACCAGGTGATCTCATACTTTGCGCCTACCCCGCACAGAAGCCCTCCAACGAGAAAAGGGTCCCAAGCATATGAAGGGTGCCAACAACACCCTCAAGAAGAAACAGAGTCAGCTGGAAATCCAACAGCCTAGGATAGTGTCCCCAGAACCAGTTCAGATGGCCCAGACTGCCCCAATCCCTACCTGTTCGTAGCCCCTTCCTCATTCGCTCAATTGCCTACGATCTGATACCCAGTTTCTGATGATCCAGCGGAACCGTACGCTACTCCTGTCTCTCCCATGTTCCCGTTTACGACCACCACATACACATCACCATTCGACCCAAGCTCCTCTTACGCAATGTCTCCGGGCTTTTCCTCCTTTGGTTCATCATATGGGTCAGAGGCCGCAAATTTGGAGTATTCCATTCTCTCAGCGATACTGGGCAGCACAAACAGTCCCTCTGAGAGCGACCGTGGCACCTCGACACCCCCACCCTCTATCCCCACAGCCACAATGGCTGGCGGGCCGCCCTCGCCAAACTTTACCACCCCCGGATGGTCAGATTACTCACGTGAGCAAACGGGTGTGTATATGTTTCCCAGCCAGTCTGGTTCCCTGCTGACCAATGGAACATCACAAATTTCACCGTGTTGGCCGAATCCCCCATTCCGGGTCCCCGCGCTCCGCCTTCTGGCCGATCCGCTTACACCAAACAGGCTTAACACCTCCCACTAATCTCCTCCCGTTTTCGCTCGCACAACCTACGCGCTCCGCTGCCAACAACCAGCTGTTGCGGTACGTCACCCCGTGTACAAGGACGACGCCTTCGACGTTCCAGAGCAGCTCGGGCATCATCAGCAATCCGGTTTCCAAATCCATCCAACCGGGCACAGCCACCGCATCACCCGTCCCATCCTCTGCTTCTTTGCCTCACACATCATCGTCGTCCGAAGACGACCTTTCCATCGCCAACGGATCATCGTCGGGGGTCGCATCACACCTTCAATGTCGAAGCAAGGTCTACGAAAATGTGACAAAGAGCTTCGATTATACGGAAGGATACCACTTTTTGATGAAATTCCTCGTTTCGAGGTGAGTTTTTCGGCAGATCCCCACGCATTCATCGGCCAGTCACTCAAGCATGAGGTGTTGATACGTCCCTACTTTTTTTTTTCCAGGTTCGAGAAGAATGACGCCTTGAGGATAGTGAGGGCCCTTGCCATTGTAAGGCCCTCGCTGATTGCCCTTCAAATGCCACTGTCGGAAGAAGATGAAGTTTTTGTTGAAAAGTGTTTTCAACGTTCACTATTGGTAAGCGACCTGTGCGGTCCCGTCGCTCTTTTTTCCCTAGGCTGACTCCTGTTTCTTCATTGTGTTGCAGGAACTAGAGAAGCTGATCTCCTTCAGCGGCACTCCAACCTGCGTGTGGAGGAGGACGGGCGAAATCTGCCTCGTTGGTGACGAATTCTGTTTGTTGACGGAATGGTCAAAGGATGAGCTACTTGATCCTCACGGATCATCGACCTCCGACGACGCTGCGCCCTCGGCTGACGAAAACCACGCCATCGTTGGGTGTCGGAAGAAGTTTATTTATGAGGTCAGTTCACACGTCCGGAGCCCCGAACGCTTCCACGTTCGTATTTGATTCTTCCTTACGTCCGAGGACGCATTTTCTTTCCCTGCCGTGCCGGTATGATTCGTTGACCCTTTTTGACTTGCTTCCTTTTTCCCCTTCATCTATACTTATCGCTGATCCGTGTCCCTCTCCGTAGCTATTCGAGAACCAATCAGTGGTCGAGTACTGGGAAAACTTCGCGTCGCATGCATTCGAGAGCACGACTCAGTCTGTCGTCTCGCATTGTGTGCTACTGAAGCCAAATGGGGCCCCTGTGCCATGCACATTCTGTTTCTCGATAAGGCGGGACATCATGGATCTACCTAGTATCATCATCGGTGAAT
>Ga0307509_10001955_pt1 | contig 34018 bp, 21 predicted proteins | sample 10_EM_MG_FD_202245 | JGI IMG/M metagenome (GOLD analysis project Ga0307509, IMG submission 202245) | Populus trichocarpa ectomycorrhiza microbial communities from riparian zone in the Pacific Northwest, United States - 10_EM | ecosystem: Host-associated > Plants > Roots > Unclassified | place...
TGGACCAAAACCTCCAACTACAGTCCTTCCCGCTATCCCCAAGCTAAAACCCTCTGACCCTGCCCGACAAAGAAAGAATCCTCCGCCCGGTACTATGGGTAGAAACTACAAGGAGATGAGACCACGGACCTGAAAGCCACGAACCAATAACCCCTATGAAAGCCTAGCCTAAAAGGAAAACATCCCCAAGCGACAGTAGACACAACCAACAGAGAAAAGCAAGCCCACTCCCCCAAATCAAACCACCTATAAGCTAAACCGTAGTAAAGCCCCACTGGGCCCAGCTCCAGAAGGAATAGGGACTCCTGAACGATGGGTCTCGGGGACATAACAAGGGGTGGTAACTCCCGGGGGCATATAGCCCCGCCAGCCGAGGCTCGGGAAGAGCGATCGAGTTCGAGAGGATGCTGCCTAAAGAGGGAAGGCTCGTGGCAGTCGGTAGAAGATCCGGTCGGCGATTTCGGGAAAAGGGACCCGGAAAGAAGGTTTAAACACGCGCCCCTAGTCTAAGGACATCACAAGGGAGCAGAGGTCTCAGTGCGGGCGTAGAGCCACAAGTAGTATGGTGCCAGCCGATCCAAACGTCGGGGAGGGGGAGGGCGGAGGGCTAGCCGACACGAGAAGTACGAGGAAGGCTGACCGAAACGGTGTCACGATGTTTCGAAAAGTCCGACCGAACCAGCAGAGCACAAAGGAGATAGTGCAATACCCGAGAGCAGTGCCACTGGCGACAGCTACTCTGGCGATCGACCGAGACTAAAAACTGACCGTTGACAGGTGAGGGGTTGCTGACCGTGGGGGGCTGCCTAAGCGAGCCCGGAGAAGAGGGGGTGAAGGCGAACTCGACCAACCCCTAGGAACAAGCTTGCTAGGCCTGACCATCAGAAGGGAAAGGAAGAGGGAAGGGAGATAGCTTCACCCAGACAGAGGCAATGTGGCGTGTCTGAGGAGAGGGGGGTGGATGGAAGTGACGATGATTTCTCGTGGTGTTGAGATTTCAATCGCCAGAGGTGTAGCGGAGACGGAGGATGAAGCGGAGACGGAGGATGAACTACTGTGACCGAATTTTTTCTTTTTTTTCTTTTTTTTCTTTTTTTTCTTTTTTTTTTTTTTAAATCATATGTGCATTGTTTCTACGGTACAAGAAATGACATGCATCTTTAACGATATGGCCAAAACCAGACCAACAATCAAAATAACAATCAACAAATGAAACAAAGGTAACCATCTCCCCCAACGCGACCGATAAGCGTCGCAGAGCAGCCGTAGCTAGTATTAAGGAGAGTACAAACTGCCTAACCAGCCTTGAGGGCCAGGGGCGGGCAGGGAGGTAATGAGAGGAGAGGATTCGGGGGGTTGTGGAGAGAGGGAGCAAGCGGGGGCATCCCAGGAGGAAAACCAGTGGTGGTGGTGCGGATGAACGCAGCCAGGGCAATGAGCAGCAGCTGGTCGGACCAGATCGGGGCCTCAGGAGCCAGGTCTGAGACCCCTTGGAGGAGGCGGGATCTCAGATGGGCGGACGAGGGGCAGGATAGGATGGCGTGTTCGAAGGTCTGCCGGCCCTCAGAGCACTGCGGGCAGGACAAGTCGGCGTCAGGATTGCCCCATGAGGGTTGAGCCACGAGATAGCTTTTTCCAGAGCGCATCTGGTGTATCCTGCCCGCAACAAACTTGCCCAAGCCCATAAAGGGATGGGGGCGCGTCGAGGGTGGATAGGGGTGGTAGGGGGGGGCTGGGATAGCGGCCCAGTCAGAGAGGAGGTGCTGTTTGGCCCTCAATTTGAGGCGGGCATAGGAGGGGACGACCCCCGTGACTGGGGGCAGGTAGTCTGTTAGGTGGAGGGAGATGGGTGGGAGTGTAGGAACGTCATCCACAAGCGGGACGGCCATGTTGGCTAACGCAGTGATGGCGTTCTGTCGGCATCTCGGGTTCCTGGCCTTGTCCGGAGCAGAACGCCAGTCAAGGTTGAAAAAGAGGTAGGGCTGGGAGGTTATCTTCCCACGCGCTATTGAAGCTGCACAATGGGGCGAGAATGTGGGGACGGACTTAGGGAGGCGCGCTGTGGCTGGGTTTATTTCCGGGGGGGAGCAGATGAGTCTCAGGCCGGCAAGGCGGCGTTAGTGGCGTACTAAAATAGGCAACGGGGGAAGACAGGCCTCCCTGTGCAGACAAGCTATGTTGGTGGAGGAGAAGCAGTTGGTGATCCACCTACAGACACGATGCCAGAAAACGGACATCGGGCCTAGGATAGACAGCGGAGGGTACCAGACAGCGGATCCATACATGAGAATTGGAGCAAGAAGCGAACGGGCCAGGGAGAGACAAAGGTAGGGTGGTAGGCCCATCCCAGGGGGGGAGAGGCAGCAAATCGTGGCCAGGGCGGCATTTGCGAGTGTGTACCTCCTGGAAAAGTGGGACCTCGGGTCAAAGGAGGGAGTGAAGATGAACCCCAGCCACTTCAGGCGGGACAGTGGATAGAAGAGCTGCGTTTCCAGCTGCCCCGGGAGGGAGCACGGTGGCTCATTGCTTCTGGTGGTCCTCCAATGGATTAGCTCGGTCTTGGGAACGGAGAAGGAGATGTTGATTGGGGAGGCCTTTCTCTTAAGCGCCAAGAAGGACTTCTGAAGGAGGCGGATGTTAGTTCTGTAGGACGGAGAGGCCACCGTGACGGCAAAGTCGTCGACGTAAGAGATAATAAGCGACCTGGGGATTTCCAAGTGGAGGGAGGAAACATAAATGACGAATAATAGGGGGCAGATGGGGGATCGCTGAGGGACCCCGACTGATACAGGAGCGAAGATGTGTGGGGACCCTTGAAAGGTCAGGCGGCAGGTGCAATCTCTGAGAAAAGAGCCGACCCACTGAACCAGGTATGGGCTGACTCCTTTCCTGCGAAGGAGGGAGAGAAGAGAGGGAGATTCCACATTATCGAAGCCTCCCTTCACATCGAGGAAGAGAGTGGAGACTTTGTAGCGGAGGTGGTGGAAGGACTCAACATTGTGTTGCAGGACGAGGGCGGCATCGGCGGTGGACCTCCCAGGGAGAGACCCGCACTGAAGGGGGTGGCCAAGGGAGCACACCGTCGCTTGGGCCGAGAGGCGGGAAGCTACCACTCTCTCAAGGATTTTGGAGAGCGTTCGAAGGAGTACGATGACCCTGAAGGAGGAGGGTGTGTCGTATAAGGGTTTGCCTGGTTTGTCGAGGATGATACCAAGTGCTTTCTTTAGGGAGGGGGGGTGGAATCCGTGGGATAACAGGGGATCGAGAAGGGAAGGAAGAAGGGAGGGTTTGATGCGGTGCACAGATTTCCACACGGAGTATGGGATGTGGTCGGGCCCGGGGGCCGAGGTGTTCGAGAACTTGGAAAGGGCCCTGGAGACCTCTTCGGAGGTGAGGGGGGTGTAATCATCATACTGCGTGAGGCGAAGAAGCGGGGGTGGTGGGGGCTTCGAGGGAAAGAAGTGGTCCAGGAGCGTTTCCGCCACCTCAGCCGGGTTGGAGGCTCCTGGTAGGTCCGGGAACCTTTCTGGTGGGCGGCCGAACGCAAATCTCTTAGCCGTCCAGATGGAGCGCGGAGTGGCCGAGGACAGGAAGTCCGACCAATGTGCCTTCTTGGCCGAAGCGATGGCCTTGAAGTATATTCTTCTCGAGCTCTTCACATTGCTCCAGTTGAGGGGGGACGGGTCAAGGCGGGATATCCTTGCAAATCTGTAATATTCCCTGCTGAGAGACGATAGGTGCGGGGACCAACATGGCTTCGAGCGGGAGCATGGGCGCTTGCTCGGGGCATGGGAGGTCAGGAGAGCGGTGAGACGGGTAGATGAGATGTCGAACCATCAACTCAGGGAGTTAGGGGTGGGTTTCGCCGCACAGGGTAGTGTTGTGAAGGAGTCCAATGCCTTTCCCACCGCATCCAGGTCAAGAAGGGCCCAGTGTGGGGTGGGGGGGGGCAGCATAACCGCGGGAGGTCTTAGGGTTATTACACATGGAACGTGGGCTGAACCAGTGGAGGGGAGGGGGGTGTCCGACGAGGAGACAAGGGGGGAGAGGGAGGTATTCGCGAAAGCCAGGTCCAAAACAGAGGGGCGCGAGATGGTGTCGAACGGGAACCGAGTGTAAACCCCGGGGGTGTTGAGAATATGGTATGGGACATCGAAAGCGGCATCGAAATAGCATGTGGAGATGGTAAATTCCCTTTCGGACAGGGAGCGGCAGGGATCTGCCAACAGGTGGTGAAGGTTGAAGTCACCTAAAAAAAGGTAGAGATAGGAAAGAGAAGAAAAAACCTGTTCAGGCAGTATGGAGCGATAGGGGGGACGATTTGTGCGAAGGAGGTACACCGAGGTGACCCTGAGGGAGCGGTGAGGTGACCCAAAAAGGGCCTCCGGGGAAAAAACATCAACCCAAAGCATCTCAGAGGAGTCATGGAAGACGGTCGAGCAGGACAAGTGTTGGTTTAGAACATGAGACACGTAGATGGCCACCCACGGGGGGCCAGGAGGGGGGGGGGGCGAAAGAAATAAACCCTGGGAATGTGGGCAGAACCGAGCGTCTGGAGGGGGGGTCCTGAATAGCAACAAGCAAAGGAGGGTGAGGCAGCATGGTAAAGCTGTGAAAAAGTGAAAGAAAAACATCACAGCTACCAAGGCAGTTATGTTGAACGATTGGAAAGGACGGGAAGACAGCACTGCTGTCGGTGTATCGAGTGAAAAAGTTCTCCATTATTGGGCAGAGCCCGCGGAGGAGTCGGAATCTAGAGATTCATCACCGCTCTCTCTTGGGCCGAGATCTGTGATGGTAATGGTCCGTTGGGCTCTCTGCCTAGGTGGAGGAGCATCGTGGGGAAGTATAGAGGCTTTCGGGGTTCGGGGAGCGGCACCTGATGCTGGGGGAAGGACCGTCCAAGGGCCAGCCTGGTCTTCAGCGAGATCCATGCTGTCCTGCGTCTGTCGTGATCGCACCTCTGGTGCCTCTGGAGTGGCTTTTGGGCGGGAGGGGCAATCTTTGCTGCGCGCAGAGTGCTCTTCTTGGCAGTTAGGACAGCATGCCACCGAGGATGGACAGCAGGCAAGGACAGGTCGGAGATTACCACCCATAGGGCAGGAAGGGTTAGGGTAGCGATGCTCTGCTTTGGTGTAGGCGAGCGAGCAGAATAGACAGACTGGTAGTGTGCCGGGACAGCGGGTGGCGATGTGGGCGAACTTCCAGCACCTCTTACATTGGGAGTTCTTAGAGGAGGAGAACATCTGCTCCACTCTCCGGTTCCGGGAGAAGAGGTTGATGGAGGGGAGGATGGCAAAAGCGTCAGGCGGGGCCACGGTGACGACAACAGAGGTTGCTGATTTTTGATCGCGGGAATCCGGGTCTGGGTTAAGGTAACGTGCTGAGAGAATGGAGACTCCCCTGGCATTGCGGATGGACTCATGAAGAGAGGGGAAGAGTTGGTCATCGTCTGAGGGGAGGAACGCAAGGGGGATGGAGTGAACCAAAAGTTGTGTTTCGTTCGGAGCGGGTTTGAAGAGATCCCAAGGGGAGTTACCCACCGGAAAGGCCTTGTTCAACCTCAAGGTGAGGGGAGCGAAATACGGGGTATAGGCGGAGGCGGGGGTGTGAAGGTCGATACCGAGCAGCGATACTGAGCCTTTGTCGTTGACCGTGCAAGTGAAGGAAAGGGGGAGGGAGCAGTTGGCCTCTCTGAGGACAGAGGCGGCGATGTCTGGGAAATGGGCTGCTATTCTGAGCGCTTCTGGGTGGGGTTCGAAGGTGGCTCTGGAGGCGAAAGATCTGCGGACAGCTTGGGGGATAGGAGGGGGACATTTCGTGAAAACCTCACCTGACGCAACCGCAACGGAGGAAGCCGAGACAGGACTTCTCGCTTGGCGACACTTCTTTCCTTTAGCAGGGGGTGCGACAGCTTGAGCGTAGGTCGGGGTGGTCTTGGGGGCCATGGTGGTGGGGGGGCGCCAGTCGGGGTCCAGATGACAGCGCGTCCAAGCGGGACCGGGGGGGTATTTCCCTTTCGCGAATTCCTCTGCTTCCCAGGTGTGGGGGTATTTCTTGGCAAAGGCCTCAGGGTTGCCATATAGTGTGGGAGGGGAAGTTGACATGTCATATCTCGGGAGATCCGGGTCAGCTGCGGGGGAGGGCCACACCGTATTAGGTGGTGGTGGGGGTGGAGCCGGAGGAGCTCTTTCTTTCCCTTTCTCTTGGCGAGCGGGGTTGGTGCTGCTGGTGGGGGCGGGGCGAGACCCACCGGAGGGGGGTGTGACCTGCTGTGGGACTGTAGGGCACTGGGGGGGAAAAAGGGCCTGAGCGGTTGACGGAAGACGGGAGGCAATGTCACGGAGAGATGCCTGGAGTGGGGCGAGATTCGGGGGTTGCTGGGAGAAATCCAGGTTGGCGACCTGAGAAGACAGGTCGTGGATCTCAGTCGAGAGGTTTTCAAGAGCAGTAGCGATGTGGACGCTTGATCGAAGCGAGGTGCAAAGTAGAGGGAGGAGCATTTGTTCCCCAATTGAGAGTGTGGAGATGTTTGTTGGAGTGATGGGGGGAAAACCTGCGGCGGGGAGCCCTAGGTCGGTGGCAGTTTGATGGAAGAGCGAGACCAGATGGTCGAGATTTCCAGTGGCTGGGAGGGGAGAGAGAGGGGCTGGAGTACCGATTCTGGAGGGGACGCCCTGATGGGAGGCCATGTCTGGAGGTGAGGGTGGGGACGCGAGGCCCAATAATGAGGACGAAAAGTGTGGGAGAGGAGATCGTACGCAGAACAACGTGGTGTTGAGAAATGTAGGGGGGGGGAAAGAGGGGAGCGGAAGCGTGAACTACTGTGACCGAGTCTTCTTCTTTATATAGACTCTTCACGCCAACAACCATAACCCTGGTGACTCATAACTCGAGTCACACGGTTTTATGACTCATGATAAGTCATGCCCGAAATCCATCAGATCACTCCTATGAGTCACTGCGCAACATCCCTTTAACCAATCATAAAACATAAAACATGTCAGGTGTGCAAAGCACGTCACCTGTGTGGGACTCATGACTCATAATGTGAGTCACGCGCGAAAGTCATTACATCATTATGACTCACAATCGTGAGTCATAGAAACATCAACCAATTATAACATAACGATGACACGTAAATGCAAGTCATGTGAGAACTATGAGTCAACTGACTGCATAGTGCGAAACATAAACATACCTTATGACTAATAACTATTAGTCATGCGAAATCTGTCTTGCTTAGTCACGATTTGTGACAATACCTCTGCAATTCCAAATAAGTAAAAGTCTGGCCTAAACATTATGGTTTCTGGTAGTATTACACTCAGGTTTAAAGGTTCTCTATCGGTCTGGATAAAGGAAACTGAAGAGGAGAGGAGTGCAAACAAGCTGCTACTACTATAACGGGGACACCCTACCGAAAGGTGAACTCTAAGGTTGCGACCGCACCAAAACTCAAAGTAGATGATAAAGATAGAGTAAATAATTCACGAAGAATCAAATCTGTTAAACTTAATATTATTAAGCTGAAAGCTTTACTATATAAGTTCTCTCGAGGAAAGTTGGTTATCGAAGTAGAATGCCAAACCCAGAAACTTAAGTAGATATCAGATTTAAGCCTTTGACATTGACCACTACTCTGACCTTATGCGAGCACCCTGTCCTGCTCAGAGCTGTCCAGGGTCTACCCTCCATCAGGAATTAACATGCCAGAAGTATCAGACCAACTTGGGTACACTTAACTCCGTCAATAGAATATGAGTTTCTGCAAACCATCACCAATACTGTAACGGGGGCATCCTATAGAGAGGTGAACTCTACAGTTGTGACCGCACCAAACACTCAAAGTAGAAGATAAAGATGAGGTAAAATAATTCAAAAGAAACATACGGTAAAACTTAATATAGTTAAGCACAAAGCTTCACCCAATTTAGTTCTCTCGACGAAAGGTTGGTTGTCGAAGTAGAATGCCAAACGCTTAAACCTAAGTAGATATAAGATTTAAGCCTTTGACATTAACCACTACTCCGACCTTGGGCCAGTACCATGTCTTGCTCAGAGCTGTCCAGGGTCTACCCTCCATCAGGAATTATCCTGCCGGAAGTACCAGACCAACACGGGTACACTTAACTCCCTCAATAGGATATGAGTTTCTGCAATGTATCTCCAATACAACCGCAGGTGGAACAACTCTTCCTATTAATGTCATACCAGTGGCTAACTGTTATGACAACCACCGGAGTCAATACCTAGGTGGTGAACTCACTGGCCCAGTGGTAGTTTCGTCTATACAAGCTATGCAGTCCATCATTTAATCTACGCGATTGTCTAACGATATAATTTGACATGCAAGCTTCCCCGGTGAGATGTAGCCGATGGTTGGATAAGTGGGCGCTACCCATAGCCAGCCTCTGGGGACATACTCTACCGTGATAAGACTTATACGTCTAGAGTCCATTAACAACCCATAGTAATGCTACAAATCAAGGGGAGAAGGTCCCGGCTGGTTACTGTGGTATTTGTCCCGAAAGCTCCCTGGCCTCCTTGGACTACCTAAGTACTACTCAGAAGACTACCCTACTACCCGTAGGCTAAGATACACTCCTAGGTACCGGAGAGACCATATAAGGGCAACCTCCGTATTGGCGGTTACCCATACTCCTCTTATATATCCTGTGAACGACATTCGGTCGGACGGACGGCGACGACATATACAGTATTTCAGCAGCCCTAACAATGACTTCTTTTTACTAGCAAACGAGCAACTATGCAGCCATCTGCCTATGACCTGTGGTCCCAACGCTGGGGCCAGAGGGGGGTGTTAGCAAAACCCGCCCAAGTTCAATAGAATGTTCGGGCCACCTTTACTCAGGTGTGAGGCCTCCTCACGCAGATGCATGTGCATGCATGAACATCTAAGAGCCTATAGAATGTGAGGCAATCGACCTCTAAGTTCTAGGATGACTTTGCCGGTGAAGGTAGGGTATCTTGGACTCCTCAGTAGGGTAACTGGGGTCCATGGGCATATTTATCAAATTCCCAAGGTAGGGTAACTTTGCCCTCTTATGCCATTAACCGCTCTGGAAGTCCTCCAATCGACCACAAACGTCATCTCGGAGATCCGTGTAACATTCTCATAATTCTCTCGACCTTATGCGAATGTTCTCCCGAAATGTTACCCTGCCTCATAGAGTGCCCAAGGCTACTCCACCATTCCCTAGACTTTGCCCTAGGTTAATCAGCCATTTGTATATGAGACCATACCACCTCTGGTTACCACTTGGTATACCATTTGGGCAAAGGTGGTAGTTATTGTAGCTACCTATGGTAGGGTTGTTACAAATACAACCTCAGGTGGAAAAACTCTTCGTATCGAAATCATACCAGTGGCTAACTGTTATGACAACAACCGGAGTCAATACCTAGGTGGTGGACTCACTGGCCCAGTGGTAGTTTCGTCTATACAAGCTATGCAGTCCATCATGTAATCTACCCGACCACTCAATGTGATAATTTGACATGCAAGCTCCCCCAGTGAGATGTAGCTGATGGTTGGCTAAGTGGGCGCTACCCATAGCCTGCCTCTCGGAACATACTCTAAGGTGATAAGAATCATACCTCTAGAGTCCATTGACAACCCATAGTAATTCTACAAATCAAGGGGAGAAGGTCCTGGCTCGTTACTGAGGTATTTGTCTCAAAAGCACCCAGGCCTTCTGAGACTACCTGACTACCACTAGGAAGACTACCCTACTACGCGTAAGCTATAATAGAGTCCTAGGTGCCCGAGGGACCATTTAGGGGTAACCCCTATTTTGACGGTTACCCATACTCCCCTTATCTATCCTGCGAACAACATTCGGTCGGTCGGATGGCGACAACTTATACGATATTACGGCAACTGCTCCAATGACCTCTTTGTACTAGCAAACGAGCAACTACGCAGCTGTCTGACTAAGACGCAGTGTCCCAATGCTGTGGCCAGATGGGGGTGTTAGCAAAACCTGCCCAAGATCCTTATCATGTTCGGGCCACCCTAACTCAAGCATAGGGCTTCCCCGCGCCTATGCGTCTATGCCTATAAACATCTAAAAGCCCGTAGAATGTGAGGCAATCATCCTCTAAGTCCTAGGATGACTTTGCTGGTGAAGGTAGGGTAACTTGGGTTCCTCAGTAGGGTAACTGGCACCCATGGGCATAGTGGCTAAATTCCCAAGGTAGAGTAACTCTGCCCTCTTATGCCTTTAACCGCTCCAGAAGTCCTCCTGGCCACCACCAAAGTTGTCTCGGAGACCCGTGTAACATTCCAATAATTCTCTTGACTTTATACTAATGTTCTCCCGAAAGGTTACCCTGCCTAATAGAGTGCCCAAGGCTACTCTACTGTTTCCTGGGCTTCGCCCTAGACAAATCAGCATGCTTGTATCCAAGGGATACTAGACCATACCACCTTCTGTTACCTCTTTGTATAGCATTTGGGCTGAGGTGGTAGTTATTGTAGCTACCTATCGTAGCGTCGTTACAACTACAAAGTGAAAATGCAGAAAAAGTATAGCATATGTATCAATGCGGAGAAAATGCCAAAATTCTCAGAACCCCCGAAGATGAATATTTGGAAGTACTTAACCATAATATTGCTCCCTATGATGCCAACCGCGGACTGAATTACCTCCGCCGCATGCCCAGCAACTCTTTCTAGAAGTTTACAGAGGAGGTCTAAGCTAGCAGCACTAGTGGAGAATTGAATTAGTTTCTCTACCTTAACGAGATTCTTTACGATTATCTTTATCCATTTATTGAAATGATTTAAGCCTAGACTGGAAGACACTGTTGCCTGGTTGAGGATAATGCTAGTAATTACACTCTAGCTGCAAGACTGGATAAGGATGAGGCAGTAGCTCGTAGCATACACAGAATCCCAAAATGGCCGGCAAACTCACCAGACTTGAATCAGATTGAACCATGTAGAAACTATCTTAAGGATCTGATGATGGAGTATAATTTCAGAGGAACAAGTGAACTGACAAGGCAAGGGGCAATAAATGCTCTCCAGTATAAGTGGGATCGAATGCCTCATGAGTTAGTTGACTCCTTTTGTATGAATTTTCATCTCAATCTCTAACAGGTTCGGGCTTGGGAAGGTGATAATATGTTTAATGCTTATCTTAGCGGATTATGCCATTTTTTAAAACTGCAGTTCTAGGTAAAAGGCCCAAGTGATATCATGAGTAGAATCCGTTATACAAGGTACAGGCTACATGTTTTCTTACACCTAATGCTAAGTAAGTAGTAGAGTATGGTACACAAATGAAAAATGGCGAACAGAAACACAACACCACTATTTTCTAATGAAACGGTATCGTGACCAGAGAGTGTTAAAAAAAGAAGTATAACCAACAGAAATATATTATGGTGAGGTTTTATTCAGAGATATTGTGACTAGAATATGTAAAGAAAAATAGAAAAAAATATTTGAATTGAAACAGAACACCACTTTACTGTACGTGAAGAGAGAAGCTCCTATAAAGGTATTAAGGAAAAAAGGCTTCAAAAAGGTGACATGAAAGACAAGTATGCAACTGAGAAATTACTCTATACTGATGGCTCCAATTCCTCCACAATCTCATCAGGCGCTTTGGTGGACTTTAGGGTCTCGGCGTGCTGAGACCCCCATCTCCCACCTTGAGCGTCTCTCTATTACTACTTCATTAAGATCTAAGATCCGTGGACTTCGTACTCACGCCTCCTGGGCCTTTCGTCATATTGCTTGCGAAGTAGGTGTTGCTGTTAGCACAGTCTTCTGAATTTGTAAGGCACCATCTACACCAAAAACGGTCAAGCCAGGGCGACCAAAGGCACTTAGTACTCCTATTTGCAAATATCTTATTGAGATCGCTATATCCTGTCAGAAAAACCGGCGTCTTCCATATTCTTACGTTGCAGCCCTAGCTGGTATCACAGCTGGCCCACCTCAAATAGACACTGCTTTCACATCTGATGGTTACCATCGTTGTGTTGCACACGGTCGCCCCTACCTCTCCCAAAACACCAAGAATAAGCATCTTGATTGGGTTTGCCATTATGCTGATTGGACTTGGGCAGATTGGCATAAGGTCATATAGAGTAACAAGGCTGCATTTAATGTTGGAGGGCTTTCTTCAAGTGGTAGAATATGGGTTACTCAGATACCTGGTGAGTAGGATCATGAGGACTACCTGGTACCTGTTTTTCCGCAGCTGCGGACACTTCTTGTATGGGCATGTTTTAAAGGTGGAACTAAAGGGCCATTAATAATCTGAGAGAAGGAGAATTGGGGAAAAATAGTCAAATCACGCTGATTCACTCAGCATATTGTCCCTAGATTTCACAAGTTTTGGCAACAACAGTCCCAACTTCAACTTGACTATGTTTATCTTATGCAAGATAATGCCTCCTCTCATACAGCTAGCCACACCCAGAGTCACTCTATGGAACTAGGTATATGGGACTACATTATTGATTGGCCTCCAGCTTCTCCGGACTACAATCCCATTGAGAATGTTTAGCGTCTCATGAAGCAACAAATTCAGTAGCATACACCTTTTCTCACCATTCACGAGGCTTTATGTATTGCCATTCATGATGAATGAGATGCTATTACTTTTGAAGAACTTAGTTTTTTGGTTAATTCACTTCCTACCTGTGTTTGTGAGGTATGGATAATACTTTTTCCTTCTCTCCCTCTGTGCCCGAGTCCTCTCTGCCTACACCTTCAACTACTAATAGTACTCATGCTACTACTACACCTTCTATAAGTTTTTTCATACTTCCTCTAGTTACCAGCCCGTTTAATACCTAAAGCTGATATATTATTTGCTTCTTTAGATCTGAATTGCGAATGGCGGATATTTAGGATACTAGTTGGTTGGGCATCGGTCTCGCTCTCTTAGCCGTTTAGGCATTTGCCACTTTTCAAGTTATTAAGGTTACCAGATTTCTTTTCTTCTGTATTTTCCTTCATTTCTCTTTTATTACTAGTATTCTTATCACTCTTATACTTGTACTTCCATTAAGCTTCTTTTTGCAATTCAGAGTCAGACAGAGGATGAGGAGTTTTTTTTTTTTTTTGAACTTGTATTACTGTTTTTGTAGGCAACCAAATATATGTCTCAAACACCACTGTATATTTCACCGTGTACGAAAACATTTTATTTTATTTTTTTATCAGCTTTTCGATTAACTAGCTTACAACAACTAATAACAAAAGAAACTCCATCAACCACTACAAAATACTAAGAGGCTTTTTGTAGCATTAAGTCTGTCTGCCTTGATACTAAGCAACCACTCTCTTGAACCTAAAAAGCGTCCACCGTCGTACCCAAAGAATGGCAATATCGCCGACCGAAACCTGAGAGATGAAACATCACCACACTAATGCAAAGCTACACAAGATAGCACAATGCGTCCCGTCATCCATACCTGCACCACCCTTTGAATGTTCCCTCAAACCCCAGCAAAATAAAGGTCTGAAGACCAACTCCCAAACCAATCTCGTCCTTATCCATCCTCAGCTAGTCATGTGGCCTTCGCGACCTGGTGGGCCATATGCGTACACTTTCAGAAGCAATTGGAACCAATGACCAGGGCTCAGGCCCGTGACTCAGGCATCTTCCACCCAATAGAAAAATGGGGTTAGACACCTCCCAGAAATCTTACCCCTCCCCAAGCCTTTTGCGGAGTCAAACGACCCTCCCACTCAAAACCAAATCTCAACAGAACAAACGAAAATTAAAGAAGGTGACATGACTTTTATCAAAAACGAAAAAATCAAGAAAAAACTCCTGTCCCAATCTCTCGTTTCCTCCCTCCTCTTGTTGGGAATCATTCTACCACGGTATCATTGGACTTTAATCATCCTCCTTTTTCCTCCTCCAGCTGGTCTGAAGGGCATCTACCATCAGTAGACACCCAGCTGTTAACGGATACCCCAGGCTCGAATCCGTAGTAAGAGATAAGCGGAAATGATGTGGCCAAAGCCAGTAAAGGGAATCGGTGCGGTGCGTCCAAACAGACTAACATCATGATCATGAGAAAATGAAGTCAGGAAGCTCTGTAAGGACATGCGATGATTCGTCAGTGGCCCAAACGCAGGCAAAACTGAGGAGTTGCATTTTGAACAACGGGGGTTATTGCGGTGACGGTGCTTGTACGAAAACATCTGGCCTGGCACTTGTAATAAAACCTTAGGCTCACACTAGTCAGGCACACCATTCCTCGTTGGTAAAGACATCCCTGCAAACTTGACTACACCCAATCAGGAAGGCAAATCTTGGCTGAGAAGCAAGAGTATAGTAAATTGTCTCATCTGAGACTCTAACTAGAGCCACAGATTCTCCAACCTTGGGGATGACTATTATCTCCTCAAGGCCCAAGAGTCAAGTCTTCCCAACGTCAAGTTGGGCGGTGGTGGTGATGATCTCGACCTAAGTTGCTGTTTTCTATCCGGAGTAAGCAATGAGGGTGGGCTTTGACGGGGGTCTGACATGTTCCTTGCCGTCGTGTACTGTCTATGGTAAATTTTCCACGCTGTATCCGGGGGCTGTTAGGTTGGAGCGCATTTTTGAAGTGATGGTTTTAGCGAGCGGAGGGGCAAAATGACTGAACTAGCAGGGGATCTTTAAAGAGCAAGTGCTTGGCAAATTTCCTCATCTTTGTTTATAAGCTTGTGAAAAACCATTCACGTTCCTGTGCTCATGTCGCTGGATTGCTCTGTCACTTCCTCTTATGGAATCGCTCATTCTCGGCTGCTTTAGCCAATACAATCTATTAAATGATCACTGCTGCATCAATGGTGAAATGGGAAAGGACACCTTAAAACAAGACTATGGCTCTAGTTACATGTATATGTGATCGAGGATCTATCCATCAAAGTTATTATTTCCCCCATGAATCATATACCTATTAAGTTTCTCGTGAAAGCTTTGACAATAACGATCAATCATTTCCTCCAGTTTAATGCTAAAACCACTGCTCTCTTGAGAAGTGGAACACACGCAGCAGACCCAGGACCCTGTGGCATCACGAACACTCTTGTAGTGATAATTGTTGGCTTAGCGGTTGGCTGCTTGTAGTCTTACCAGAGCTTCAAGCCAAGGTACTTTCGAAGTCTCTCAGACCCTAGGCGTTCTTTTGGCGGGAAATAGGAACTTCCAAAGGCCTGTCACTCCAGTTCACTTATCACGATTCTTTAACAGAAGTCAAACCAAGATAAAAGTCAAAGGATCAAAAGGACGAAAATTGATGATAGCAAGCAATCGAGACTTGAGGGGAAAGGGCCATGCGGATGGATGGTCGTACTCAATTACCGTAGTCTTGGTTCTTGAGGTTGTGAGCTTTCTGGGCTAAGACATAACAATTGCTTCACAACAACTTTTATTAGCTAAAATATCCGAGGATGAGCGATTCCATAAGAGGAAGTGACAGAGCAATCCGGCGACGTGAGTACTGTACAGTACGGATTGGCGTTCCGAGTTGACCCGGATTTCTGACTTGTCTTTCCTCTGACTGCTTTCCCGGCATTTGCCCAACATGTAAAGTACGAGCAACAATGGAGCCCAGATAGAGATAGAACTTGAGTGACTTTAGCTAGTAGTTGCTGCCGTGGAAAATGTTTTATTTCCCCCAGGGAGAGAAGGTGTTTGCAATTTTAGAATTCAAGAACTATACTATTGAATCCAGTACAATATTCACAATTATGCTTAAAACAAATTATCCCCCTCCGGTGAGTAACAATCATTCAAAGCAATGGGATAGTTGAAAATGGGTTCAGGATGGTTTATTCCAGATTTCTAAAGCTGACATCGCTGCAGTGGTTATTAAAATATCTTGCTGCTGGAGGGCAACTAATGGTTGTCACTCTTTCCGAAACTTTAATTTGCGTCAGAGCAGCTATCTGTCATATTACCAATGTTTTGGTTTACAATAATGGCCAGGTTTTGGTATGCTGCAGAATTCACTTGTCTTTCTACTTCTTGTCCCCCGGTGGTGGCGTAGTTCGTGGATCATAAAGAGAGTGAAAGGCATTGCTCCTCCCGGTTACCAATTTAAGCGAAGGCAAGCCAAGATTAAACTTTGAGGCTTAACTGCTGGGGACAAGGCGAAGCAGTCCAGCGATGATGACATAAGACGATTGAAGTTACTTTTTTTCCAAAGCAAAAAAACTGCGGCTCAAACTGCTCCGCAACCAAAACGTCATCCATCTGCGACAACTGAATCCAATCATTTCCCCGCCAAGGCAAAAAAAACCTTCGCATAAACAACTGGACAGAACTGCCCTCATCACCCTGCCTTTCCCGGGGGGTTAGCGGAATTGGAAATATGTTTCTGCCGACCCCTTAAGACTATTAGAAAGTTGCGCTCAGGTGCATTGCAGATCCTTTGGGAGAGCGAAATCGCTTCCTTGTTTACCGAACAGATTATAGAGACATATCTCTCCACTGTTATCCTAGGAGTGTATTGAGGAATAAGGACATATAAAGAAATACAGAGGTAGGTGTGGCAATCCATGGAAGGATCAGGACGTGTTAATATTAAGCTTCGACGGTGAAACGATGAACGGCGGGTGACGAGTGAAGAGTGGTGGAATGAAACCAAACGCCAAGAAACTGACAACGAAAACGATCGCACACTCAGGGGCGGGGAGTTTCACCCTATTCAAATACAACACGCTATCAACAACTAGCTAACGGCGATCACAGGAGTATATATTAACAACAAAGACATCATATCCATCCATGAGCCATGAAGATACTCCATGTGAGTCCTCCATTCCCCCAGGGGGCACTCTCGGGCTAACAAAAGAAGAACAAACCCTATCCTGCTTCCTGGGTTCTAGCTCTTCCACGCCAGCCTTACAGCACTTCCGCTTTTTTCCTTGCTTTCCCGAAAGCTGCCCGGTACCAAAACCTCCGCTCCTTCTGGCATTCGCCCAATGCTCCCGAGTGTCCAAACAAATCCTGAAGCCGAAGACATGCCCGAATCCTAAGCGCATTTGCGGAGTCACACACAAGCGCGTCCTCGGAAGCTATCTAAACAACAAAGCTAATATTGCTAGAGTATGGCGAGCAGTACCATTTCCAACAGTTAATTTTGTCTCACTTATACAAGAGTCTTTACCGTTTATATGATTTAGAGTGCAAGGCCGGCGAATAAATGGAATGCAAGTGGTGGAACGCAGATTTTTATATTCTTCCTATACTGTGCCCAAGTTCCACGCGAATTCTCTCACTCTATAGTCTACCGCTGTGCGGCCCTTATTTCACACTTTGACATCTATGAAGCCAGGCTTATGTTTTCCAATTTTTAACCACCCTTGCCGGGTTTGTTGGCAGCCAGCTATCTCCATTCCTCCGAGATATCATTCCGTAATTGTGTAGAAATACCACTCCTGAACAATGACCGCTGGTTTATTAATACCAAAAGGCAAATCTTGTTGTTTGTTAAGAGATCTGGATACGAGAAGGATGGGCTGGAAAGATGAAGAAGGACAAAGAAGTCAAGGAGGGAACTGCTGTATATTCTGAGGATTCGTGTCTTGCTTGCTTGTATCTATCTCGGGCGGAACATTAAGTTTAAATAGAAAATACAAAGAGCGTTCTCCAACATTCAATCCAGCTGTAATCCTTCCGGAGATGGGCACAGCATTCTGATCGCTCCCCTGCTCTACTTCCCGGACCTCTCCGGCGAAGTATGCGAATTCTCATATATAGGATACGGATAGCCGCCTAGGGAGCCCCTGCTTGAGATATTTGGCTCCGAGAAAGTAAGAGACGTTTTTGGAGGTAGGAGAGATGATATACACCCACCCGCCGCCATTTTATTGATTATCACAAGAGATTACTATCATTGAATACAGATGTTTTTTTTGTTTTTTTTTTTCCCAACGATAAAGTATCAAGCCCTCAAAAATTCCTATTCTGGGGGATACGTTAGTTATGAGACCAAGAAGAGAGGTTATTATCGACCAGTTCATATGGTCTAATTGGCTTAGGGTAGTGATGGGCACGATCATGCTCGAGCAGAAAATTTAGCCCATGCTCGAGCATAAATAGTGCTCGAGCACACCAAAAATTTATGATCGAGCATGATCGTGCCCATCACTAGCTTAGGGACTGGTCAAGAGTTCGAATCTGGGGGCAGTGGAGGTAGTTGAGCATTCAAAAAATGCTTGGCGAACCACTTTTTGTTTGTCGGTAGGTCAAGGGTTGTTAATGCCCTGGGCTCAATTCCTTCTAAATGGCGAGCTGCGAGATGTGGGAGTATGAGCTTGGAGATTGGTGAAGCAAACCTTCTGTTCCGTTCTGATAAATGAATATTACAGTTACGCTATGGGACTATATTTCAAAAAAATATTGCAGTTAAAAGACCAAGAAAAGAGGGTGTTGTCGGCCAGTTCCTATGGTCTAATTGGCTTAGGGACTGGTCAAGTAAGAGTTCGAATCCGGGGGCAGTGGAGGTAGTTGAGCATTTACAAAATGCTTGGCGAACCACTTTTTGCTGGTCTGTAGGTCAAGGGTTGTTAATGCCCTGGGCTCAATTGTTTCTAAATGGGGAGCTGCGAGAGGTGGAAGTATGATATGATCTTGGCGATTGATGGTCACTGTGAAAACATGGTATTATAGCAATCTGTTAGTAGCTTTTGGGTCCTACTCAGAGCCAAGACCCTTGGTGACATTTATTCTTTTGATTAACAACTACAGTTGGCTTTGACAATTATCACTTCAACGCACTACCCCCTTTCTCATACACTTGGGCCATCTCTTAGAAAATAGTATACACACACATTCCATAAAATCCATTCTGGGCATTTGGACTACTAGTTTGATTTCTTCTCATTCAGTATGTGATGGAGTCTGGGCTCTAAGTCACAAAAGGAGGAACGGAATTACATGTCAAAAGATATATTCTATTTGTTACTCTCTATCTCACTTATAGCTTCCGTTCTGTCTGTCTTGCTTCGTCGTGCTTCTTACCTGCGGAATTAAGTTACATGCATGTTTTCCTTCCTTTGACCTATTTTTCTCTTGTTTTCAGTTCTTGCTAGGTTAAGCTTACGTTAGAGTGGGAGGTCGTGAGTCCCCATATACTGTGAAGAATGGTATGTTAAGTTAAATTACTAAATTTATGGTGGTAACAGTAACATCTTCCACAGCATAGCGAGCGCCCTGCATAGCGAGCCATCTGCAAATTTAGGCAATGGTGATTGGCTGAGCTTCAGTCCAAAATTAAATTGTTACTAGTACTAGTATTGGGGTGGATGGCTCGCTCGGCCGGCCGCTCGCTCTGCCTTGGAAGACGTTAATGGATTTCTCCTTTTCTGGTTCTTACGTGAGGGGAGGGCCCTTTACCGAGTATTGATTGCCTTTATATTTTCCATATCAGTCTTGATTTTAATACTCAGAAAATTTGTTGGGTCACGATATCTACATTCGCAATGGCAATTCATATCCCTTGAGCAGGGAAATTCTCAATGGATGCAATGTTCTGGAATTTTGTGATGAGAATATAACAGCATGTTGCTCAGAACAAATTTGAAATGATAAATAGGTGATAACTACAGAACGTATTACCAATGTATTCGGACAGTTTCATCATGGAAAGACAGAGATTCTTCACTAGTCTTTTCGCAAATATTAGCTTCCCCCCCCCCCCCCCCCATGAATATGAGCCACAGACCTGGTATCCCATTCCCTCCTGTTTGGTTTGTAATGACTGACAAAAGAAACTAATAACTAATAAGTGACACACTAGGAAACGTATACAGGAAAGTTGTTTTCTTCCGGAGTGATCACCGGTGATTTTCTACAAATCTCACTGATTCCGGGGATTGACAACGACTGTCGAGTGATGAACAGTACTTAAAACCAAAGCTCGGATTACCAGCTACCAAGCTCACAGCAGCAATTAAAAAAAATGATATTCCCTACAGTGTTGACACCACCGAATTCTTTTGTTTCTATACCGTTCTGAATAACTAGTCAAATTTGACAAAAAATAATGAATGTAAATGTGCACTGTTGGAATGCAAAGCGTATGGAGAGATAAAACCAGTATCTCAAAGATAGACTACTAATTCGGTGACCTACACTTTCTACAATTACGGACACCTGGCCATCATGAAATACTTAAATCAATGTCAACTCTTCCGGGAGCCTTTTGAACATAATCATGCCATTTCACTTCTTTCTCACGCCATTTCCTTTACCCCTCATGCTCCTCTTTGCTTCCCTTCTTCGGTGTGTCTTTGGCCGCTCACTTCGCATGCTTCACCGAGTTCCTGACTCCAGTGAATCCTCCGACATCTTCTCGCATGTCATAAATGTGGGGGTATAGGCATTATGTACAGGATGTCAATGTATGGAAATGATGTTCGCACGAAAGTAGCTAACAGTGTTGAAATATCCGTCCTTATTGCCCTACAATGGGGGAGAAGTCCCCACTACTTATAGAGAGCAAATGCGCTATTGACATGACTTCCGATATACGTACTCTATTACATCGTACTTCATCACCATTACCCCCCTCCTACCACATGACTTACCCAACATGGGAAGCGTATCCAACAACGTCCACCACTTCTGGGGTTAGCATCCCTTCCAATCCGTAACTCTTCACACACCATCCCAAACGGCTCCTAAAACTACTCCTCACATAATTGCTTCTCATTTGAGGTTATCAGGGAGCCCCTGACAACCACCACTACATTACAACAGACTAAGAGATTTCACCTGGAACTTATTAATTCAAATTTTCGTAACATACAGGAAGCATCCCTGGAACTTAGGCACTTTAAGGGAAGGATATGGAACGTGTGAAGTTTTAGGGCGAATATGTGACTGCCGTTGTATTCACTTCCGTACAGGAGCAACTGTGCGAGCGGGGGAGACAGAATATATTTGTATCTAAAGAGTGAACGAAGAAAGTAGACGATATGAATGAGAGTTCTTGCGAAAAGAACCCCCAACAGTAGGGTCTCTTATAGAGACAGAGTCGGCCAAAAATCGTAGAGACAGAAAAGGAAAGAACCGAATGAAAAGTAGGAAATCCTCCACTGTCTCGTATCTCAAACAATACAGATACATAAAGAGTCTCATAGTAGGTAGCTAGTGCTAGTATGTTCCATATCTCCAACATCTAATGTTTCCGCTATACAAGTCAAACATAGAAAAGAGTTTTCCAAACACTGGGTCGTTCCAGAGAGTGCGAAACACAAGGCCAGCCGTAGTAGGTTTCAACAGAACGTAAGTTTTATCGCCTGTATACTTCCTTCATGCGCTCTCGCTCGCTCAACTGGGCTAAAGTTAAACTAACGGTAAAGACAGTCCTATAAGTAAAACGTAATACCACATCTCGATCCTTGTATGGATCACACCTATCTCTGAGTTTGCCGCATGTCCCCATTCCTCCGTACACTCCCGTGATGACAAAGAAAATAACATTGTGGATAAAGTCCTTTATAGGACATTCTCCCGTATCCGTTCCGTCTGCATATCTCTTGAACTATCTATCCCTCTCCCATAAAAAAGCCAAGCACATCCGTCTAACAAGATAGGCGAGGGCTGGTGATCAACAACAAAATTACAGTATTTCTTTGATAGGTGGATTCAACCCTGGATGGAAGGAATGCCATCATTTGACTCTGGATGCTAGTTAGCAGATATCGACAGGTGCATTACCCCACAACTATCGGTAACATCACTCTCATACTAGGTCTGATGCTCCTTTTGAGAGGAGAAGGTCTGTATCATAACTTGATATACTATGCTTTTGGTATCGCCGGCCAGACATTCAAAGGAAAGCGCGAAGGTGGTTTTTATAGCTCGATGTAAGGACATTCGACCATATCAACACTACAGGAGATGACAATTACTATTACCACTTTATGGTATATAAGGCACTCGAACTCAAATGTCATTGCAATAAATTTTCCACATCCAGATTAAACGGAAACAAGTAGATATGCTAGTGATAACCAACCCCCCTCACCCCCAAAAAAAGTCTGGTATCTAACCCCTTGTGTTCTGTTTTAAAAAAGAGTGAAAGGAAATAAAAAATAGAAAACGAGGGATAGAAGAAAAAAACATCACCGATATGACCGCGCCTGAGGAGAACAAAAAGCAAAAAGGGGAAAGAGGGGAGGTGAGAAAGATACCATCATGGACATAAATCCACCATGAATTGATGCGATAGTTACCTCCACGCGGGTGAAAGACAAGACTAGACAAGACAAGACAAGACGGGCAATGGTGGATCGGGGGATATTCAAACGGGAAGTTACCAGCTAAAAATACATTCTCCCATGTATCCCCCTTCCAACTGCAATCAACTATAGTCAATTCTTAGCCGGATATGATTGAGGGGAAAAATTGATACACTACAGGCCGGAAGCCGATTTTCACGGAGTGTACATGAGTGCTACTTTTTGTAGAGAGGGTAGAAGTGCAGCAGGGTGAGTTCATGAGGTATGTATGCAGATGAGGCAATTGTGTGGCAAAGTCCGGTAGTGTTTTCAACAGGGATGGTAGTTGTTCTCGAGCATTAGGAGGAAGGGAAAGGCTTACGCTTAAGACGACTAGAATACCAGCGGATCGCTCTAAAGAGTTTCAATGGTCATGAAGGGTTTACGGTGGCAGAGTTGCAGGTAGCTTCCGATGTGGGGACGGGAACGGGAACGGATGGTGAAGGCTGTGTCCCAAGCTGATCAAAGGGAGGCCCGTCGGGGGTGGAGGTAGGCAGGAACTTCCTTGGTTTTATGCCTTACGTCGGGAATAATATCGTCTAGTTTAGATGGCATACCTGATTCCATTTCTCCCTGAGGATTAAGAGCAGGGCTAGATATTTTCGGTGCCAGGCCACTTGTTTGTGATTCTTTGCAACTAGGTGGCCTTGGTTCTGATAGCAGCCAGCCCCTGAGCACAAGTATCGGGAGGGGAGCCAAGTGCTGGCAGGGTGGGTTTCATGAGTGACCCGACGAAGCAGGATTGATACCCACTCGTTCTTGAAGTATCTTCACTACCCCCTTATGTCCAGATACAGCAGCGTGTGAGAGTGGTGTCCAGCCATCCATATCCGCCAAATCGGGATTGGCATGCCCTGTCTCTAGAAGTAGTCTCACCACACCCTCATGTCCACATCCGGCAGCGTGTGAGAGTGGTGTCCAGCCATCCGTATCCGCCAGATCGGGATTGGCGCGCCCTGTTTCGAGAAGCAGTCTCACTACCCCCTCATGTCCAGATCCGGAAGCATATGAGAGTGGTGTCCTATCATCGCTATCCGGCGAATCAGGCTTGACAAGTCCTCTCTCGAGAAGTATCCTAGCAACACCCTCATGTCCAGACCCAGCGGCATACGATAGTGGTGTCCGGTGATTCCCATCTGACGAATCGGGGCTGACACCCTCTCGCTCTAAAAGGAGTTTTACAGTGCCGACATATCCAGAATCAGCAGCAAATGATAGTGGTGTCCGGCTAAATTTATCGAACAGATCGGGGTTGACATCCTCTCGCTCAAGGAGTACCTTCACCACACCCTCATGTCCAGACTCAGCGGCATAAGATAGTGGGGTCCGGCGGTTCTTGTCCGGCAAATCAGGATTGAGAGCCCTTCGTTCTAGGAGCAGTTTCACCAATCCCTCATGCCCGGACCCGGCAGCATATGATATTGGTGTACGACAACTCCTATCCCAGGAATCGGGATTAACATTCCCATATTCAAGGAGTATCTTCGCCACGCCTTCGTGCCCAGACCCAGCAGCATAAGATAGTGGTGTCCGGAAATTCACATCCGATAAGTCGGGTTTGACACCCCCTCACGCTAGGAATATCGTCACCACACCCCGATGCCCTAATCCGGCAGCATATGATAATGGCGTCCGGAGATTCTTATCCGAAGAGTCGGGATTGACATCCTGTCGCTCTAACAGTAGCTTCACAACGCCCTCACATGCAGATTCGGCAGCATAGGATAGCGGTGTCCGGCCAAGCACATCGCACGAATTGGGACTGACATCCCATCGCCCCAGGGCCCTATTCACAAAGCCCTCATGTTCAGATCTGGCAGCAAATGATAATGGTGTCTGATGAGATTTCCGAGATGAATCGGGATCGACATCATCTCGCTCAAGGAGTATCTTCACCACACCCTCATGTCCAGACCCAGCAGCATAAGATAGTGGGGTCCGGCGGTTCTTGTCCGGCGAATCTGGATCGACACCCCAGGGTCCTAAGAGCAGTTTCACGACCCCCTCATGTCCAAATCTGGCAGCATGTGATAGTGGTGTCCGACCATCCAGATCCAGCCAATTGGGGTTGACATCCCCTCTCTCTAGGAATAGTCTCACAATGTCCTCATGCCCAGACTTCGCAGCATGTGTAAGTGGCACCAAGCCCTGGTGGTCTGATAATGTGTGATCGCCCTGAGAAAGAAGCAGCTCTGCGAGCTCGTAGTTCCCATATTTAGCGGCCCACATTAGTGGTGTTGCCCCATTAGAATCGCGCCCTTTCAAGTCCCGCCCCCCCATATCAATCAAGGCAATCGCGATATCCTTAACCCCCATGTATGCTATGCAGTGTAATCCAGTGAACCCATCAAGATCGGGATGACTACCAAGGCTACGATCCCACCAAGACATAAAATCGATACTCTCCTCATGCAGGAGAATATCAGCTGATATGTGGTTCGCGTCTCGCTCAAGAACTTGTGAGGCAAGTCGTTTCACACTTTCCGTGATCTCTTTCCTCGCATGGAACCCCCAGGAACACGAGGCATAATAGAGAAAGGGCATCGTCGATGGGATAGTATGGAGAGTGGTTGGGAGCCCGCAGACGGACTGAAAGTTCAAATAAGTGAGGCATATCTCCGCCATCATCGAGTGAGGTGTTGTGAACAAGTCGGGATGTGCTGCAAGATACTCCTGAAGAGTGAAATGCACGAGCCGGACTGTTGATGCGGGCTCATCTATTGTAACAAGTCCTAGTGTGCTGCCGATCAATGTCTGTATTGCCGGAACATTGTCGACGTCGAGGTCTGTGGTTCCCACTTCAACCCCCAATGCCTGGCGGAGCTCCCCTGCTTTTAACGGCCGTTCAGAACATGAAACCCACATCAGCACCCCCATTGCTAGCCTTTCTCTGTCCCTTCCTTGCTCTCTTATGCGATCCAATGTTGCCTTGTATGCATCATCCAAACCAAAGCCGTTGGTCATTTCAAGAAGGGTTTTTCTTCTCTGACGTTTTGTCCCGCCTGCCAGAACTGCGTCCATAACCAGGGAAACGAGAAGAAATCTAGGTACCCGTGTTAGTCGGTAGCCTTGGATTCACTATTTATGAGTTTCACATACACATCAGAGATCTTGTCCGGAATAATTCTCAGAATATCATCCTCCAATCCCTTATCCATTACGTACGGGTCAGGGTCCGTTCTCAATCTCATGGCAAGATATCCCTTAACATCCTCCTTAGTGGGCTGCACAGAGGGTAGATCGGGATATCCGGGGAAATATTTCTTCGCTTCCTCTCGAATGTGCGACCTCCCCGTGATGAATAGTCGAAGGCTCGGACACTCCTCGATAATGTGCCGCAAAGAGTTCCAAAGATCAGGTCGATGTTTTGCGGGAAACTCATCTAAACCATCAACGCAGATAAATCCCCGCCGCAACGAGGAGATAGACTTGATGAGCATCGCGCAGATTTCAGGTAGCCGGAGTGCCCGACCGTCCACCTCGCCCCTCGCCCGCTCAAAGGCCTTCTTTATCTCCCCCGGGATTGGTTCCGCCCCTGCGACGAATTGCCTCAAGAGAGAAGCTAATAGGCCAGTCGCCGAGTGTTCTTTATGCGCATGAAAATCGCAGTATAGGCAGGCAACCACGCTATCCCTATCAGACGCGTCGCACAGTTTATCTATTACAAGAGAGCTATTGTTTCCGCGCTCAAGTTGGTTTTAAAAGTTGCCAGTATTTGTAAGGAGCTACTTTTACACACCTCAGATATGTCTTTCCCACTCCTGGATCTCCGTAACAGAATAAAAGCGGATGGACTGCCTGATCCTCGCTTGTATGCCACTCCTCAAACTCCTTCGTTGGGAGAAGCCAGTCTCCCACTCCATCCACCCGTCCCTCACGCACAGATTGATGCCTTTCCCGAGCCACGGTGGGAGACAGCCACTCCAGAATCTGCCGCTTCTCGTCCGACGCCGATATCTCGTAGTGATTCCATACATTCTTATAACTATCTGTAATGTTACCAACGTTTTGGTTAATATTAATCGTCGGACCTCCATATGTCGCAGAGCTCATCTTGTCTCGCCTATGACTCTTGTCGTCGGTCGTAGTGGTAGTGGTGCTATCGGCGGATCGGAGGAGATCAAACCGTTTTTATGAGGCTTTGGGGGAAGGTGGAGAGGGCGAAAAGCCAAATGTTTTCCAAGCACTCCTCGCCGACCGTATTCGGATGCTTTTTCCAGCTGAGTTGTCCCCGCCCCCCAAACAAGCACAGCTGGAGCCTAAAACTTGAGTGCTGTGATCTTTGATCTGGTTAGTCGAGATTACGCGTGTGTAACGCCAATTATGCAGCTAAATGGTTGCATGGACGCTAATTTTAGCGAAGGGAAAATGTCGGTTAAACGGGTAAGTTACACACCAAAAACCTGAGCCTCTAGTATTCTCGCCCACAGAAACAATGCAAAAATTTAATCAAGTTATCATACGACAGGTTCCTTCACTCTCATAATTTTCTACAGGGGTTTAGTCCAATTCGTGGCAGATGCCGTAAAAACTCGGTAAATCCACAATCGGGAATCTAGCTCAAAACTCAAGGGCAGGGGCCTTGCGTAATACGCTACGGTAAGGCGCTGAGTGACTCGATACCGGTATGTTGCCAGGGATGATGCAGTTCGTGGATCATAGATAAGAGAGCGAAAGACATTCCCCATAGCCCATTTAAGCGGAGGGGCGAAGATTAAATTTCGAGCGGCTCAACTACGAGGACTGCTCGAGCAGCAGAGTGGTTGACCTAAGCGAATCAAATTTGCTTTTTTCCAGATGCTCTCCCACGATCAGGACTCGATTTAAAAAAAAAACTGCGGCTCAAGTGCGCTGCAACCAGAGCCGCATCTACCACCACCGCATCAATCATTTCCCCGCCCAATCAAAAAACATGCTATAATAAATTAAAGCCGTCGCACCCACAACGAGTTTGCATCCACAGCGAGAATCTCAAGTAATCCTCTGCCAAGACATATGAGGTAGGTTTGCTTACTCATACAAATCTCGTTGTGGGTGCGACCGCTTTACTGGAGAGAACTGCGCTCACCCACCCGGTCTTTCACGGGGGTTAGCGGAATCGGAAAAATGTTTCCCCATAATGTTGTCTACCGTATTGTTAGAAGGTTGCGTTCCGGTGCACTACAGATAGCTTGAGAAAGCGAGATATATCGCTTAGCTGTTTACAGAACAGACTATACCGACATGTCTTTTCTTCAATAACACAAGAGTATACTGAGGAATAAGGGCCCGTGGGGGAGTGTAGAGATAGGTGTCGTGGCCCATGGGAGAATCAGGATGGGTCACTTGTGTTTCAATTATACATCTATCATTACCGCTGGTTTGGTTTAGGGTAGAATCTGGGCTAAAAAGGGAAGTGCAAGTAGTAGAAGGTACATTTTTATATTATTCTTGCACAGTGTCCAAGCTCCATGTGACTTCTTTCACCGGAAAGTCTACCGCAGTGCGACTGTTATTTCATATTTCGACGTCAATACAGCTAGGACTATATTGTCTTATTTTTAATGACTCTGGCCGAACATGCTGACATTATGTATCTCCATTCCTCTGAGATATCATTCCTTAGCTGTTTATCTAGCAATACCGCTCTAGAATAACCACTGCAAGTTTGAAAATACCAAAAGGTAGATCTCACCAATTCCGAGAATTGACCACTTGTCGGATACTGTACAGTACCACGCCAACACAAAAGCCCAGAGCTGCCGCCGGCCAGCAGGCTCGCAGCAGCAGCAATTCCAAATCTGATACCTCCTGCAGTTTTTGATAGAGCCGAATTTCCCCATAGTTGTTGCAATTCTTCGATGCTGCTCGCCATGCTGAACCTATCCGCCGCGCACACAGTCTATCCCGTTATCCGCCAAACAAAGAAGCCCGGATATGCGCTTAGGATTCATAAGCTCATCGGGAGGAAAGCGGAAGCCCGGAGGCATAAAGTCTTCCATGCTGCCTGGCAAGCTCTGCCTAAGCGCAGCCTATTCTCATATTGTTCGGCAAACCTCCGGAGAAGTGCTCGGGATTAGTGCAGCGCCGGAAGGAAGGAGTCGGATGTATGGAGGCTATTGAGACCGAAGGCGTTCTCTCTGTAGCGCTTGTTCTCTCCTTTGCCAACACGACCAGTTTTGCGGAAGGGAAAGGGGGACATGCGCGGAATAGCGGAGGCATACGTGGAAGAGTATAGACCTATGAGGTGATCGGTAGAAGGATAGAAGAATGGGATCGTTGTTGTATTATTTAAACCTCTGTCCCTACCGCTAGTTTTAGTTAGTTGATCATTGAGCATTAAGAGCCGTGAGAGTGAGGAGAGAATAGAAGCGAAGTCCCCGCAGTTGTGTTGGCGATCTGTCTTGCTTATTCTTGGCGTTTTTCGTTTTGATTTTGTTTCACCACTCGTCACTCGCAGTGTATCGTTTTTCAGTCAAAGTCAAAAATCGTGGTGAGAAAACAGGGAAAATTGTCATATTTCCTTGCCAGATTCAACCCCGGAGAGGTAGAATGCTACCACATTGCTCCGGATATTACAGCAGCAAATATCAACCAGTGAATCACCCAAGAATACCAGTAAGATCACTCTCGTATCAAGTTTAGTGCTCCCGTTGAGCGGGAAAGGTTTGTATCATAGTTTCAAAAGGAACTTTGACATCTCTCCATTGGCATTTCAAGGAAAGCGGGAGAAGGTACTTTTTATATCTCGATGTAAGGAAATTCGGCGCTATCAACGCTGCAAGGAATAAGAATTGCTATTGCCACTTTTTGATATGTACAGTACTCGAGCTCAAATGTTATCACAATAAATTTTCTACATATAGATTAAACGGGAACAGATACATATGAGATACTAGTGATAAAAAAGCTCCTCAAACAGAACGCCCCGATCTAAGCTGTAATAGCATTTAAAGAACCCTCTTGTCTTTCGTTTTATTTTATTTTCAAAAAAAACAAAATGGAAATGGAAAGAAAAACCATATAATACCGATATCACAGTACGCTTAAGAATAACAAAAAGGGAAGGGAGGGGGGGGGGGGGGGTGAGCGAGTGAGTGAGCAAAATATAATCATGCATGGAAACAAGGCGTGAGTCAGTCCAATAGGTGCCCCCAAGCAGATGAAAGATGAGACTAGAAAGACAGGCAATAGAGAGGCGGGACTATACGAATTTGGAGTTACCAGTTGGAAAATTCCTTCTCTCTTGCACCCCTCTTCCAACTGAAATCACTTGGAGACCTGGTCTTGGTGGGATAACATGAGCGGAAAAATTGATAGACCACAGGCCGGACACCGATCCTCACCGAGTGTAGGTGAATGCTATTTTCGTGGAGATAGTAGGGGTGGGTTCATGAGGCATGTATGTATGGAGATATGACAATTGTGTGGCAAATCCCGGTAGTGTCTTCAACACAGACGTCAGGTGTTGTTGAGCATTAGGAGGAAGGGAAAACTTTGTGTTTGAGGCGACGAAGATACCGGCGGATCGCCTTGAAAGGCCTCAACAGCCGTGATGGTCTCTGGATGGCTGCGTCGGAGATAGCATCAAATGTAGAGATGGGCGCAAGAACGGGTAGTGGAGGCTGTGTTTTAGGTTGGTTGAAGGGAGGCTCGTCGGAGAGGCAGGGAGGAATGACTTTCGTGACCTGGTGGCTTATGTGGGGAATGGTGCCTTCTAGTTGTGATACCGGCCCTGGAGGGCTTAGAATGGTAGACTCAGGGGCAGCGTTGGATGTGGGGATAGGCGCGAGAAGGGATTGTGATGAAGGCTGTGCCCCAAGCTGACTCAAGGGGGGCCCGTCGGCGGTGGATGGAGGAATGTCTCCCTCCATCCGGTGTCCCATGTCGGGAATAATGTCTTCTTGTTCAGATTCCTCACCTGATTCCATTTCTTCGAGAGTACTAAGAGTATGGCTAGATATCTTCGGTGTCAGACCACTAGTGTGCGATTTTCTGTAACTATGTGGCCTCGGTTCCGATAACAGCCTCTCCGCACATATATTGGGATGGGTATCAACCTTCCGGAAGGGTGTGTGGCCGTAGTGGTCCGAAGAAGCGGGATTGATATCCCCTGGCTCGGGGAGTGTCTTCACCACGTCGTCATGTCCAGATCCGTGGGCGCATGAGAGCGATGTCTGGCTGGATATATCCGACAACCTGGGACTGACATCCCTTCGCTCCAGGAGCATCTTCACCACGCCCTCATGTCCAGATCTGGCCGCGGGTGAAAGTGATATCCTACAACGCCGATCTATCAAATTCGGATTGGCATCTCTCGTCTTTAGAAGTAACCTTACTATGCCCTCGCGTCCAGATCCTGAGGCGGATGAATGGGGTGTTCGGCCACGTGGATCGGGAAAATCGGTATTGACATTCCCTCTCTGGAGGAACATCATCACCACACTCTGACGTCGACATCTAGCAGCATGAGTCAATGGTGTCCAGCTGTTTTTGTCTGACGAATCGGGATTGACATCCCCTCGGTCCATCAGTACCTTCACGAGGGCACCATGCCCAGATCCTGCAGCGTGTGAGAGTGGTGTCCTGCCATCCTTATCGGCCAAAAAGGGATTGGCGTGTCCTGTCTCCAGAAGTAGTTTCACAATGCCCTCATGTCCAGATCCGGCGGCGTGTGAGAGTGGTGTCTTGCCATCCAAATCAGCCAAATTAGGATCGACATGCCCTGTCTCCAGAAGTAGTCTCACAATTCCCGCATGTCCAAATCCGGCAGCGTACGAGAGTGGAGTCTTGCCATCCAAATCCGCCAAATTAGGATCGACATGTCCTATCTCCAGAAGTATCTTCACCACGCCCTCATGTCCAGATCCGGCAGCGTATGAGAGTGGAGTCTTGCCATTCCAACCCGCCAAATCGGGATCGACATGTCCTATCTCCAGAAGTATCTTCACTACGCTCTCATGACCAGATCCTGCAGCGTATGAGAGTGGCGTCCTACCATCGCTATCCAGAAAATCGGGATTAACACATCCTCTCTCCAGAATTACCTTGACAACGCCCTCATTTCCGGACCCAGCAGCATACGATAGTGGTGTCCTGTAATTCTCATCTGGCGAGCTGGGGCTGACACCCTTTCGCTCCAAAAGGACTTTCACAACGCTAACACATCCGAATTCAGCGACAAATGATAGCAGTGTCCGGCCGTATCTATCAGATGGATCGGGGTCGACATCCTTTCGGTCAAGGAGTATCTTCACCACACCTTCATTTCCAGACCTGGCAGCATAAGATAGTGGCGTCCAGCTGTTGTTATCAGACATATTGGGATTGACAACCGGTTTCTCTAGGAGGAGTATCACCACGCCCTCGTGTCCAGACCCGGCAGCATATGATAGTGGTGTCCGGCCGTCCTTATCAGACGAATCGGGATTGACAACCGAGTTCTCTATGAACAGTTTCACTACTCCCTCATGTCCAAATTCGGCTGCATATGATAGTAGTGTCCGGCAATTCTTATCTAACGAGTCGGGAGTGACACCATCTCGCTCCAAAAGGGCTTTCACAACCCCAACACATCCAGATTCAGCGACAAACGACAGCAGTGTCCGGCCATATGTATTCGATGGATCGGGGTCGACATCATCTCGGTCAAGGAGTATCTTCACCACGCCTTCATGCCCAGACCTGGCGGCATGGGATAGTGGCGTCCAGCTGTTATTATCAGACATATTGGGATTGACAACCGGTTTCTCTATGAACAGTTTCACTACTCCCTCATGTCCAAATTCGGCTGCATATGATAGTGGTGTCCGGCAATTCATATCTAACGAATCGGGAGTGACACCATCTCGCTCCAAAAGGGCTTTCACAATGCCAACACATCCAGATTCGGCGACAAGCGACAGCAGTGTCCGGCCATATGTATTCGATGGATCGGGGTCGACATCATCTCGGTCAAGGAGTATCTTCACCACGCCTTCATGCCCAGACCTGGCAGCATATGATAGTGGTGTTCGGCTATTCTTATCAGACGAATCAGGATTGACAACCCGTTGCTCCAGGAGCAGTTTCACCACTCCCTCATGTCCAAATTCGGCTGCATATGATAGTGGTGTCCGGCAATTCTTATCTGAGGAATTGGGGCTGACACCCTCTTGCCCTAAAAGGAGTTTCACAACGCCAACAGATCCAGATTCAACAGCAAATGATAGTGGGGTCCGGCCATCTGTATCCGACGGATTGGCATCGACATCTTTTCGCGCAAGAAGTAGCTTCACAATGCCCTCATATCCAGATCCCGCAGCATACGATAGTGGTGTCCTGCCACCCCCAGCCAACCAATCAGCTCCGATATCCCATCGCCCTAGGGCCCTATTCACAAAGTCCTCAAATCCAGATCTCGTAGGCAACGACGATGGTGTTCGGTCAGGTTCACGCGGCGAATCGGGATTGACATCTTCTCGCTCCAGGAGCATCATCACGACGCCCTCATGTCCAGATCCGGCGGCATAAGATAGTGGTGTCCGGTGGCTCTTATCTGACAAATCGGGATTAACATCCCTGCGATCTAGGAGTAGCTTCACCACGCCCTTGTGTCCAAATCTAGCAGCATATGACAGTGGTCTTCTCCCATAACAATCGAGGGAATCAGGATCGACACCCCCTCGCCTTAGGAGTAGATCCACAATGCCCCCATGCCCAGACTTCGCAGCATGTGCAAGTGGTGCTAAGCCCTGGTCGTCTGCTAATGTGGGGTCGACACCATCCTGCGCAAGAAGAAGCTCTGCGAGCTCGAAATTCCCATATTTAGCAGCCCATATTAATGGTGTTGCGCCATTAGAATCGCGTCCGTTCAAGTCCCATCTTTCCATCTCCAACATGTCAACTGCGACTTCCGTAACCCCCATGTATGCTACCCAGTGTAATCCAGTGAATCCACTAAGATCAGGATGACTGCCAAGGATACGATCCCACCAAGACAGAAAATCGACACTCTCCTGATGCAGGAGAATATCGGCGGATATGTGGTTCGCATCTCGCTCAAGAACTCGTAAGGCAAGACGTTTCACGCCTTCGGTAACCGCTTTCCTCGCATGGAATCCCCAGGAACACGAGGCATAACGAAGAAACGGCATTGCCGATGGGATGGTATGGATAGTGGTCGATAGCTCGCAGACGGATTGAAAGTTCAAATAAGTGAGGCATGTTTCGGCCATCATCGCGTGAGGTGTTACTAACAAGTCGGGATGTGCCGCAATATACTCCTGAAGGGTGAAATGCACGAGCCGGACAGTCGAAGCTGGTGCATCTATTGTGACAAGTCCTAGCGTGCAGCTCATCAAGGTCTGTGTTGCCGGAAAATTCCTGACGTCGGGGTCTGTAGTTCCTACGTCGACCCCCAATGCATGGCAGAGCTCTTCCACTTTTAACGGCCGCTCAGAACATGAAACCCACATCAGCACCCTCATTCCCATCTTCTCCCGGTCCCTTTCCTGCTCCCTTATGCGATCAAATGTTGCCCTGTATGCATCATCTAAACCAAAGCCGCTGGTCATTCTAAAAAGGGTTTTTCTTCTTTGACATTTTGTGGTGCCCGCAATAACTGCATCCATAACTAAGGAGATGAGGAGAAATGTTGGAGGTAGTTGCACGATTCGTTAGGAATGTGTTGAACGGAGGAGATGTTGGAGTTGTATTGAGTTGCGTTGTCTATGGAGGTTGCTAGCTACGGTTCCCTCTAGTAGGGAAAACTCTGCTCTC
>Ga0307509_10001956_pt1 | contig 34017 bp, 48 predicted proteins | sample 10_EM_MG_FD_202245 | JGI IMG/M metagenome (GOLD analysis project Ga0307509, IMG submission 202245) | Populus trichocarpa ectomycorrhiza microbial communities from riparian zone in the Pacific Northwest, United States - 10_EM | ecosystem: Host-associated > Plants > Roots > Unclassified | place...
GGAGTCAAAGACATGAGTCTATCGTGAGATGAAACCCATGGACCCAACTGGCTGAACACCCAAATATGACATGTCACCCGAAGGTTCAATTTCAAACGCTGGGGTTGTAAGCACCATGGAGGATGTGTGCGAAGACTTTATGCCTGCACCTTGTACCAGAGCGCTCTGACACCTTCCGATCTGGCTTGAGAGCCGTCCAAGGGTTTCCGCTTTTCGTACGACATCCAGCCAAGGGGTACCACATGGCATGTGCATGAGACCGAGTAACTTGTCGGGGAATTCATGCCGACGGTGCGCGACGATTCGCGAACATGATGCTGGAGGGGTTGTGCAGAGGAAACTTGAACTGCCCTCCATTGTATTGCATCAAAATGGATAACTCACACCGTAAGAAGTCGAATAAATTGGCGCTCACCGCAGGACGCGTAAAATTCCCTCTCTTAGAGAGGAGCTCGAAAACACCGCAAAAACTGACCCCCTCAGCTCCGGCTTAAGATTCCAGACCTTCCCGCAACGACAACCCTAACGTCCTAGTGCGATTCCAATTATCAGAGCCTTTACAATACCTAAACGACGATAAAGTTAAGCTATTATGGTATCAGATCTAATCGCGGACCAAGGCCCACCGTTTTCACGATATGCGCTGGTATCCCGAGCTCGAGCCACCGGCAGGAGGTGCCTCGGTATCAATGCTTCAACAGCTAACGAGCTCACCCCCACCGTGCTGTTCTAAGAGAGCTACCGTATCATACCACAGATACCGTATTCCAGCCAAATAACAGCATGCTCGAATGGTCACTCTATTAATGCCAGTGCCGACACTCCCCGCCATCGCCCCAGAGGCCGTTAGATGAAGTGCGTAGTCTAACCCCCACCTTGATTTTTTTCGATTGGCACCAGACAGGACAGTCAATACGGTAGACTGGATTCAACGTTTGGGCGCAAGCCATAGACCACAATCGTGCAATCTAGCGCCACAACCCATCTTCCATACCGATCCTCCCTGTACTTGTAACTCATCTTGTGATCCCGGTCCGATAATACGAGTATTTGTATTCGAGATACAAGCCTCAACATCAGGGCAGTGCGCCAACCCCACCATAATCCAAACTAAACCTGATAAAACAGAGCGAAGCCTAATATGGAAACGCCAAGCCGGGTACGGTACGTAACCACCACACTCTCTATCCAAGAAAAGCAACAACCGCCAAGACGGCGTCATTGACACCATCGTGCAGTACGCGTCACTCAACACCCGAGACCTATGCCTTGCGCCCAGTGATCTTCATGACGGCCAGCGGCGCTGCCGGCGGGCAAGGACACTCCTAAAAACCTCATGCCACTGGGTGGTGATGGTGAATATATATAAATCTAACCTCCTGCTTCTCCCTCCTTTCTCCATTCTAATCGCCACGGCCATTTCTATTCACCAACCACTACCCTACTTAATTGATTGCGGAGGTTTATTCGAACATCAACGTGACAACCCAACCCAACAATAAACATGCGTTTCTCAGCGATCGTTCCGATAGCTCTGTCTATCGCGGCCTTCATACTCTCTATGCTTGTGCTGTTTGCCGGTAGGAATAACGGGTTCCTAGGCGACACTTATATCATTAAGGTAACTTTCTCCCCCTTCTCCTTCAAATACAGACAGGTGCCAACAAGAGCCATCAGATTGATACTTCAAACCTCGGAGGCGAAGGCACTTCCCTCAACTCCTCAAAAACCGGCATCGGAGCGCTCGACAACATCCTCAATTCGGCCACCCAGAGCATCATAAATACCACCGCCTCTCGCCTCGGCCTACACGATTTCTACAAGGTTTTTGTCATGAACTACTGCGAAGGCGACCGCGACTCCAACAACAATGAGCAGACCAAAAACTGCACCAAGCAGAAGGGAATGTTCACCTTCGATCCCGTCGATGTTCTCCAGGATGAGCTATTGCGAGGTGTGACGTTACAAGACTTGGGTGTTAACACTAAGGACCTCGACAATGCTGTCCACGTTTTGAACGTTGCGTACAGGACTATGTTTGTCACGTACTGCATTGGAATTGCCGCTGCTGGTATCGCCGCTGTTCTCGGGGTCTTGGGACTCTCTGAGAGTAGGCTCATCGCATGCGCTAATTGGATGTTTGCTGTGGTGAGTTTGGCTTTGCTTTCTTCACCTTTTAAAACCACCACCCATTGACTGATTCTCTATTTCAGATATCCTTCCTATTCCTCGGCGTTGCATCTGGCATCGGCACCACCGCTGCTGCCAAAATCCGTGATGCGATAAACCGCGAGATGGGAAAAATCGGTATCCGAGCCTATCTTTCGAAAAAGTACCTCGGTATGACATGGGCTGCTGTTATCTGCATGCTTATCGTCACCTTCTTTTGGTGTGGAGCTTGCTTCTCCAGGAAAAAGAATAGAACCTACCGTAAGGATGCTAATGAGAGCCAATTAGCTGGAGCCAGACCTGTTGGAGGAAAGAGGTCATGGAGGAGATGGAGACATTAGAAAGGGATAAGATATGATTAGATATGGCGTATGATGGATAACGAGTGTTTCCCTCGATAATGTATTTGTATAAGTTTTTTCTGGGCGCAGGACTGTTTTATTTGATTTTATCTCTTTCCCCCTTCTTCCTTTAAATAATCCTATCGAACGAGTCTCTTTTGTTTTTTTCCTTCTTCGCCCCAAGATACCCCGCTGCCATCCTTGCCATCATACCGCATTCCTTTCTCTTCCTTGTTAGCCCACCTTATCGCGCTTAGCCGAAACTAGCACACGATAGAAATGGACGGGAATCTGGGTGACTGACGAGCGCTCCACTACTCTTCTTGGCCAAGATGACCAAAGACGACGGAGGGGGCTCCGAACATCTTCCGAACATCTCCCCAAATTCTACAAGTAATTCTTCGATCCCCTAATATCGTAATTTGAGTGAGGGCCGAGAGATGAAGGGTGGAGGGGGGGGGGGAACTGTTACTATTTCGAGTGAGATGCGGTGGGATAACCCTAACCCTGGGCATGGATAAAACATCTGTCATGCGACCTGCATGCATGCATTCGAGGCATTTAGCCCTGGAGCTGAAAAAGCGTTTTTAGAATGCCGGATTTCTGGTTGATCTGTCAGTTCTTTCTGGGAAAGGGTGTTACACATCAGAGTCCCTCGACTCGAAAAACTTGCATGACCGTTTTCTAACCACGGGGCTGAATGTCTCTGGCAATTGAATTGCAGATAGACTATTTTTTCTCTTTATTTTTTTTCACGGATCACGTAGATCGGGGGGTTTCCGGTTTGGGTGTTTGGGAGTTGAAATACGGTAGGTTTTTTGGATTATCAGTTCTACAGCAGTCTTCTCTCTATCATACCGTACTCATACCGTACTCCGGAGGATTTCATGGTGTGACATTTTTTATTTATTTATTTTTTTGCTGTGGGTCGGTTGAGGATGGGATGGGATGGTGTGGAGAACACCGGTACCGTACCGTTAGAGTTTCCAGACGGACGGATGTTCGCTTAGGGGCGCCGGGTTTGGTGTTTCAAGATCCAGGTACTCTACATTGGCCGCTGATGAGACCGTAATGGTGATGGAATGTAAGGGGGATAGGAGGGTAGTATACTCGTAGAGTATGATGATAATATTATGGTGTTTTTAATGGGAAAAAGGCTCGGTATCTGAGGAGTGGTTCTCGTGCTTATGGGAGGGACTGCCCGAGACTGGGAATGTTCTACTCGACGTTACTCGAGTAGATGGATCAAATTGTCTCTCCTCATCTTCTCTTGGCTGCGTCAGGATGCTTCCACTTCGACCAGCGGGCAAGGGCTGGTGCGTGGCTGCGGCTCTTGGCGAACTCGCCCTGTTTACTTGGCCCCAAAATAGGAAATAAGCACAGCCCCAAAACACTCCTCCGACGGGCTCGAGGGACAGAGGGAAAGGGGATTTTTACTCGTTCGAGGTTTGCCCGTGTAAAGCTTTTGATGCCTTTGCTCCACTCACTTTCCCATTCCCGGATTTGTGATCAAGCCCCTGGATTTTCTCCTCCATTCTTTTCACAGTCAGCTTGCTCGTCCTCACATTGCTCTCCTTTCTTCCCCATAATTATTATATACAACGCCCAGCCAAAGCCCAGCCCGGCTGATTATTTCATTCCTTCATCGTGAAGTCACTCTTGGTTGCTTGTCTCTCTCTCTCCCCGTTTTTGTTCCAGTCGCTCCTTTCCCCCCCCGCCTTCCATTCCCCCCCCTCTCTCCCTTGTTTACTGCTGCTATTAGGGTAAAAGCCTACCGTATTGCATTATTATTACCTTATACATACTATTCGAGGTGCATCTCTTCACTTTTCTTCTTCTTTCTTTTGCTCGTGGCTTGTGGCGGAAGGCTGTAACGATTTGCTCTACTTCTCAATTCTGCTGCCACTGCACATACCAACACAAAGAATACAACAAACCACTTTCCCCAACTTTATCCATATGCAGTGCTGAACTGAACGCCTGGTGCACGTCTCCATTTTTTCTTCTTGTCCCTTGTCCAGCCTTTGACTAGATCCATCGCTCGCTTCGAATCTCCCTCCCTCTCTAGCTTTTCCCTCGCTCTCCGGTCGCTCGCTTTCAAACTTGCTCAAACTTTCCTGCAGATACGGTACCGGTAACCTTCTCTTATCGGCCGGCGACCCCCTGCCTAAGCTGCTCCTTTACAATATTATATACAAGATGAAGTTATTCTCCTCTTCGTCACGGCTGCTAGCTTCTTCGCTATTGTTTGCTACTCTTGGGTCGTCTATTGTTGTTGATCCGGAAAGTGAATGTTGGTCTCTCCCTTTGTGCTCCGGGTACCCCCCCCCCTTTATCTCTTTGCATCCCAAACTGACTTCGGCCTCATCATAGCTTCCATCAAATCGGCTGCGAAGATTGTTGCTCAAAACTTGCGTGTCCTATATCCATCCAACGAGACGTGGTTTGTGCCCGGCGAATTTGGTTTGATCCAGACGGCCGATGGAAAGAATGACAAGGGGTACTACTGGTGGGAGGCAGGCGCCGCCATGGGGGTGAGTGCATACTCCTTGTGATACGATGCAACCGTGACCCGTAACCAACAATCAAATGATCAACAGAGCAAAAACTGACGGAAACAAACAAATAAACAAACAGGCTTGGATTGAATATTGGCATTTTACTGGTGACAGCCAATTCAACGACATTGTGACGGAGGCCATGTTGCACCAGGTTGGTGAAAATCAGAACTACGAGCCACAGGCACACACCCTTTCCCTCGGCAACGACGACCAGTCCTTTTGGGGCATTGCTGCTATGGCGGCCGCTGAACGCGCGTTTCCCGATCCTCCACAGGACAAGCCTCAGTGGCTTGCCCTCGCTCAGGCCGTTTTCAACCGACAGGCGTCTCGATGGGATACTCAGCATTGTAATGGTGGTCTGAGGTGGCAGGTTGTGTCAACCAACAAGGGATACGATTACAAGAATGCCATTTCCAACGGTCTTTTCTTCCACATGGGCGCCCGGTTGGCAAGATATACTGGGAATCAGTCCTATGCGGATTGGGCCGAGAAGGCTTATGATTGGTCCAGGGAAAGTGGTCTGGTCAGCCCGGAATATAAGATCTACGATGGTGCTCATATCCCGGAATGTAATGTATCCAGTTTCTATCAGTGGACCTATAATGCTGGGGTCTATCTCTCCGGTGCTGCTTACATGTATAACTTTGTATGCGTGCTCCTTCCTCCCTCTTTGACCCCCCTGCTAACCGCCCAGACCAATGGAACCAACCAAAAATGGAAGAATGAAATTCAGAAGCTCATGAATGCTACCCTAGACCCCTTCTTCTCAAAGGAGCCTCCGAACATTATGCAGGAGTCTACTTGTGAATTCGGATTCACCGGAAGCGATCCAACCTGTAACACTGATCAACGTTCTTTCAAGGCTTATTTCGCTCGTTTCCTCGGATACACTTACCAGATGGCACCCTTCACCGCTGAACCCATCCTTACTCGTCTGAAAGCTACTGCGGTCGCGGCAGCTGCATCATGCAATGGTGGATCTAGTGGTACAATTTGCGGCCTCTCGTGGATCAAGTCGACATACGACGGTTCTCCTTACGGTATTGCAAAGGGAGGAGTGGGAGAGCATATGGCAGTCATGGAGGTCCTTCAGAACAATCTTGTGCCAAAGTCGAAGCCCCCGGTCACAGCCAACACTGGAGGAACGAGTGTTGGTGATGCCGCCGCAGGAGGAACTGGTGCTGATCCCAACGACCTTTTACAGACCGATCCAAGCACGACAGGAGACAAGGCCGGAGCAGGAGTTTTGACTGCGGCCGTGTTGGGCTTAATGTTGAGTTTGACGTACTGGCTTGTCAAGTCTTAGAGGAACAAAAAAGAGGATGTATAGGGCTGTAAAAGGGTGGTTATGGGTATCTTTTTTTCTTATCTTTTCTTGGTCCTTTGCGCGTTTTTTCTTTAGGGATGGTTCTAGGTTGGCGGGGAAATTGTCGGGTGTGAGCGGGAGCAGGCGTTAACCCATACTCTGGGAATAGAGGGTGTAAAGATGCGAATGGGAGAAGAGAGGAGAGGAGAAGTGTCTGCTCGATAATACTCTTGTTTTTCTTACTTATTCTTGATACCGCTGCGCCCGGAATTATAACTACTGCTGCTACTACTGCTTGCTATACGAATCATTTTTTCATCATTTGGGGTGTCTATATATTTTCCCTTTCTTTTCTCGTTTACAACTTTTTTGTCCCTGAAATTACTGTGTATGTTTCTTTTTCTTTCTTTCTTCTACTCCTTACCTCTCCTTTTTCCGTGAATTTTCTTGTAATGTTTGGTTCGAACCGAGTCTCAGTCGGTCAGTCGGTAGAATAGTGCGGTAGAAGAAACCGACCGAAGATAGTGCGGCACGGTATTTTCCAACTCGAGTGTGGTAGACGTGATATTGCGAATTGCAAATGCGGGGTACCATTCGTGCAGGTGGCGTGTGTACCTGCATCGTTATCGTCGGTCCGTCGGTGTGGTTATCGATAGGGGAGGGATAATAGGAGTGCGGGGTTGCTGGGGTTGAGTGCATGAGACGTCACTCGGTCGGGAGTGCTATGGGGGCGCTCGGGGGCGCGGACTGGAGCGGAGTGTATCAAGGCTTGCGCTAAAGAGTCAATTGATATCTATAACGAGTGAATCGGGTGGTGATACTTGAAGTTTGTGGGAGTGTTGCTGATGTGTACGCGCTGATATTGCCTCAATGGTTTCTTCTGCTGGTACAGGCGGGGTTTGGGTTTGAATATGTTATGATAATTTCCGCTCCTAGGGTCCGTGCTGGATCAAGTGTGAATAGACCTGGCCTAAACATAGCTGTCGCAAATATTTCGGGCCTTCGGTCATCTGTCCATCCCCTCTGTTCGTATAATATGACCTTTCCAGGTGTCGGAAGTTTGGCGAGTGAGGCAAGAGCGGAAAGCGGAAGACTGAGAGACTGTGAGAACAAGGTAGTTTGTAGAGGAAGAATAAGAATTGACCGATGTCTCTTGTACATTGCTACTTGGGTACCGGCGCACCGTATTTATACCCGTAAGAGGTAACTACAGTATATACAGAGTCAACTGGTATCTGAGTTCCACTGGCGCTATTGTCTACCAGACATACTTTCGTCACATTGAAGCCATTTTCCAGCTCCAGGGACGCTGCTGGAACGAGTGATCATTCATGGAAGGCAGGAGGTGGTATATTCCGGCCTCAGGGTTTTTGTTTGAGCCCTATGTTTCCCCATCAGAGCGAACCTTTTTTTCCTCATAGCCGGGGGTCTCTCCCAGGGGGGACACCACCATCACTTGAATAATCCTTTGATCTCCCAGTGCCAACTCAATTCATATACACACACAAGTATTACTCGCAGCGATTTCTGCCAGGTGTGGAAATCTAGTACTTTTCCCTCAGGCAGTAAGTGCCCCACCCTCCTCGCTTGCTCCCCCGCTATCAAGCGAACCAGCTAATCAATAAGCGAGAGACATCAATTCATCATCCCTGATGGCCACCCACTCCAGTCGCATTCCTCTCCCAACCTCCGGCAACCGCAAACGCCGTGAGCAGCCGCAGTACTGCCGCCACAGCTCTCTGAACCTCCCCCCCAAAGCCTGGGAACTCTACGTCCAATCCCGCCAAAAGGCCCGCCAGGATAAACTCTGGCAGAATGAAGAGGAGGAAAGGCTCCGCACCATCAAGGCCGCAAGGAAAGCGAATGAGCCCCTGGGCGCCCACTTCCTCTTCGAGAGCCACGGGAAGGGGTCTGGGGGGGCGAGCACGTGTTTCTCTGGTGATAGGGTTGCAAGCTTTACTTCTGGGATAGAGGGGGAAAGAAGAGGGAGCCGTGGGAGGTCGGTGAGGTTCCTGGATGACGCTTACCCTGCGCAGGTACCGGTACGGGAGAGAAGAAGAGAGCGGAAAATTTCACCCCTGGTGCCACCACCTATTCATCCTTCGACGCGAAAACCTGGGGAGGGCGAAGAAGAAGAAGAGCAGGAGTCCATAGAAGCTATGCTTGAACGCTGTCGCGGAGCGGGGAATTACCGGAAGAGACTGGCGCGGAAGAAGCTTCTTGGAACGCGGGGGAAGGAGTTCCTGTCTGAAGAGATTAGTCTGTTTGAGAGGGTGGTTGTGGAGGGGAGGATGGGGGAGGAGGGGGGATTTCCGGTGCATAAGGATGGGGAGTGAAGTGATGCGTTGTACTGTACTTGTACTGTACAGGTGTGGGGTCGCTTTGTGCGAGGGGTCTGGGAGGGAGGATGGGGCGGATTATGGATAAGTAAACTTTGGTACAACACATGGATGATAGTTGAATTAGGCCTCACAAACTATAACTATCTGTCTTCCGGGCCCGGGGAAATATAAACCTTTCTTTAGAGTTTTTCTGGTTTGCTTTAGTAGTTTTTCATGGACGGTTGGGAACTGGCGTTTGTGCAATTTGCACTATGGGTTATTCGTAAGATGGAGTTCGTCTGGGTTTTTATGGTTATGTCACCGTCATTTTGTATAAGGACGGAATTTTGTTATAATCATATCATGTTGTCCTACTCATGAAGGTGAAGCCTGATGAGTGGGATAGCGGTAGTGTCAATCCTGCTAGATACTGCTCACATCTTTCGCTGGATGCTAGATATCCTATTGCGGTTGGGGTGTCAATCATCTTCTCTTTTGTATGGTTCTCTTAACCTAATATTTAAACAATGGGGGAGATTGGGGAAGGTTATTGTGGTGTGAGATATTCATTTCCGGACTCGGGTATAGCACTGTGCAGTCAAGAAAATTATTGTCATATCTGATCTGGTCTGATTTGGTGCCTGGCCTGTAGTTTATGACCTTATACCGATAGTCTGCTTATGAATAGTACCACTCACTGGAAAGTACGAGATGATTGTTTGATGACCTATCTAATCAGACGTTTGCTTCATTCTGTTCCGATCCCTGTACTTGGAAATAATGTAACATCGCTATTGAGCGGGATCTCGGGAATAGTGGGGGGGGGGGGGGGAAGAAAGTCAAACGGGAGCAAAAACAGAGTGGAAAGATATCTCTGACTTGGTGGAAAATATGGGAGAAAGCTCTGCGCCAGACTTCAGTGTTGCTGGGGGCAGAGTGTTAATAGGCCGAAGGACTAACTGTGGGAAAGGAGGGGGGGGGGAGCGATATGCTCCACCTACTTTGAGATCCTGAGTGGACTAGACTAACCTATTATATACTGCCCTCTCTCTATATATGCTCACATCCTAACATTACATACCGTATTCTTCCAACCTTCCTTGCTGAGAGCAAACCACTACTATCCGCCAAAGGTGCTTCAACACTGGAAAGGCAGGTGGAACACTACAAGTAGAAGAGGTAAAAATCAATAATGCATGAGAAACATCTAAACAAGTGGAAACATTACAGGAGTCTGAGGACTGCAGGGGTAAACCATAGCACTCGAGGACTCGAGCGAGTCCTTGCTAGACCCTCTTATTCTACACTTGTACAGTGCTTCCTCCCAGGGGAACTTAATCCCTAGAAGGTCTTCCGTCAGAGGAATGCGTATCTTGCCTGTCATCTCTCCTAGCTGGATATCACCGACCCTAGTGGTTTCCACAAGATAGGTCAAGCAGCCCGAAAGCGACCAGTGTGTCTCAATCGGGGGAGGAGAGGCATGCAAGATGAGCTCAAACTAGATAGTGGGGGGATTATCGGCCGTAATCTCCACTATATATTCTCTGCCTCTGGTGAGAGGGCGGGATCTATGTGGCGCTTGCGCTTTTGGAAAGCCTTTGGGAGTGTTCGGGAAGGTTAGGGGGAGGGAGCTGGCGGGAGTGTATTTAGTGGTTGGTGAACTTGGTGCTTGGCATAATGGCTTTATCTTGTGTGTCTGGCGCCATGAGAGGTTATGACTGATTGTTGTTTACTTTTTGAGATGATTAAATACCCGCGATTCCTTTATTGGGGGGGGGGCAAGGGGATCCTTCTTCTTGAGCAATTTTGGCAACTTCTTGTCTTAAAGGGGTATCACGTTATAACACTTTGCTTTTTTGCAGCTTCTGATGTCCAGATAACTAGGGAAAGGGCATTTGGCTTTGGTTTGATGAACTATAATATAAGCTAAAGCGAGTTTGCTGTTTAAAAAGGAGGGAGTAAGAATTGGAGTTTACAAATGTGTTCGGTCTGAAGTGGTTTGGGGGTCTAGGGGAGGGTGCTTTAGGGGTTTTATGCTGTGTGAGCAGGAGGTATGACACCACTGTTTGGGGTATTATAAATTATATATTAAGACCTTTGGGCTGATTGCTGTAAATGATTGGCCGGGGGGGGGGGGGTAGAGGTGGGTAGCACTGAGGGGGAGCTGTTTGGCATCATTTAAAATCACTCGGCTATCACCTTGAACGGTATAACTACGGTCATTGGGTCGAGAGGGACGAGAGAAAGATTGACCTAATTGGTAGGTACACGCACGAGTAGTGGGATAACAGGAAGCTCGGTCCGTTGGCTACTTTACGCGGTGGATGCCCATTTTTTTGGGGTCCTCAGCTTGACATTACCTAGATCCAGAATTTCAACAAGCTGTTAGAGTCATGAGAACTATAGTACATCTTTCTGCAACGGAAGCGTGGAGCACTTGGTGGCTTGTGGTATTTTATGGAATAGTTAGTAAGTCCTGAAAGCAACAGGAGACTTTCTACGCGGCGGCATAGAAAAGGTACAGTTCATGATAACCTCTTCTTGCTCTAAGTTAACTCGTAAGTGGTTCCTCAATTCCATAAAATTTCTGTTTAAAGTTTCTTTGCTGAAAACTACTCTCTGCATGTTCCCCGTCTACCCTGATCCGGAACGGAACCCCCGAGTTCCTTGGGGCCAAGAAAATAATCTGTAGAGAGGGCTCGGTTTTTGTGTAAAACGGCTACTGGCCCGAATCCCCCTGTCCTAATTTATTAGTTTCTTGTGGTCCTTTTTGGTGGCTAATGAAGGGGCCATAAATAATAGGGAACAGAGCTATGAGTGACTATCGCCTGATGAATCCGGTACTTATTATGTGAGCACTGCGGTGACGGCTTCGGTAGACGAACGTTGCAGAAGGGAGGGTAGGTGGTCTGGGAGTTTTTGTTCAGGGATTAGAGCGCTATAAATCCCCTTAAATTACAATCAGGTTCAAAGGATTTATCATGGTTTATACTGTAGATACTATCTGGGGTTGGGGCAAAACGGTAGGCTGTGGGTTTCCCTGGCTCGTATATCTAGGGCGGGCGAGGCTCGAACTGTAGTGCTGGTTGCGGTGCGCTGTGCTGATACCATATGCGGAATGCCTTCAGATGTAAGACCCTGTGTCTTGGGAGGTAATATTATGCCTCGGGAATCATCACATCGGGTGCCATTTGAAACCAAGGCTCAGTAATCGAGGTATTATATCACAAGAAATAGGTTTAGAAAACTACAGTTTCATTGTTTGGGGCACAAGGAGGCCTCTTCTCTTTCTCCAAGCTCTCTGTGCATGAACAGGCTTTGGTTTTTTTCTTGCAGGGTTTTGGCTCGGCGTGGCCAAGGAATTGTTGCTGGGGGAACACTGGCATAGATGTGTTTTTGCAAACGGTTGGTCTACTTGCGGGTTCTGAATCACTCTCTGAATAAGGCTAAGGCTTGAGGAGAGACCATCGCTGAACTAGGACATAGATCTGATAGGTGTGAAATTGCTAACTTAGAGCACAAGCGAGAATGGGGGACAATAGAAAAAGAGAAAAAGAGAAAAAGAGAAAAAGAGATAACTATCTCCTGACATTCATGAAATGAACTAGCCCCTTTACTACCAAATCAATCAGCGACGTCCAAGGGATCCTACTTTCTCTATCTCTTACAGAAGCTTGTAGGTCATTGAACCGTTGCTGAAACTCCTCGCGTTCTTTCTGCTGAACTCCTTCCATGTGCTTGATTCGCCTATGCCACTCGTCCTCCTGCTCTCGAATTTCCCTCCTCCTTTCTCTTCTCAAATTCTCCCTATCGCTCTCTACCTGGGCCAGTTTTTCCTCAATTCTCTGCCTCTCTTCGGAGAGAACCTCCTTGAGCTGGTCGTCCTTATCTTTCAACGCTTGCACCCACTCCGCCCTCACAGCACTCAAAGCCATCTCATGGTTCTTCTGCAATCGTGCGAGTTCCGCGTTCACCGCTTCCCCGGCTGCAGTCTCGTATAATTCCTTGCCCTCGTTCACGAGCTCGTGTTGAATCCCCAACGTCACGCGGCCCATCTTGACAAGCACGTCGATAAGATCCAAGCCAGACTCTCTATCACCAAGGTACCTGGCAACTTTAGCGCCACTACTTAACATTCCCTTCCAGAACTCCGGGTTTTCTCTCAATTCCTTAACGCGTCTGTTGCCGACCTCCTCGGGGACGTTTTTCCAGTGTGTTGTCGCGAGGAATACGTGATTGAGGGCATCCTCCCCGCAAAGCTTCCGGAACATGCGTAAATTCCTGAGCGCCGAGCCTTCCATTTTAACGGCGGATATGGGGTGCAGGTAGATTATTCCCGAGAGTTTGAAATTCTCGCGGTAGCTGAATTCCATCCATGTCGCTATGTCGAGGAGGACATCCGTGTCTGTGCGGTAGGTGTCGTTGAATCCGGGGGTGTCGACAAGAGTGATGTTTAGGCCTTCGTGTTTGAATCGGTAGGAAGTTATTTTGTCGGTGCCTATTTTCCCCTCCTTCTTAGTATACGCTCGTTTTTGGTGTCAAAAAATAGATTGAGATGGAATGGGGGGGAATACAAGACTCTAAACCGTCCCCGACGGCAATCTCGTTGACTCCTGTGACTTGGCGTATGAGGTGGCTCTTCCCCGCGCCCGTAACACCCATTACTGCTATCACTATTTCATCCTCCATGAGGGTCTTGTAATCGATATCTTCTAGCTCCCATGCCGAAGGCGGCGTGTCTGCGACTGAGGGTTCCATAGAAGAGGAGAGGCTCTTGGCCATTCTTTTGCCGACGGTACTGAAGGTTATTGAATCGAATACCGTCCTATATAATCTGTATGAGCGCTGCTCGTACGTTTCCCCGCTTTAGTAGGCCCGACATATCAAACTGCTTGAGGCTGACTGGGGGATGGGACCGCGGTAGTCTGCCAGTACCGTACTCGTACATGAACCACATCGGCGTGAGGGGTATCAGTACTCGAGTATCAATTTTGTCACCGTGCACAGGCAACAACTAACACTCTGCCACGTCGGTGATCGATAATACAGTACGCGTACGTTACGGTTGCCTAGAATTTTTCGGCTTAGCGTCCGCCCGGGCCGCAAGTGGAACTAATCCCCGCCTGCGCTGTGGGCCCCCTCTCATGATGCGATGGCAGTACTCGAGTACTGGAACAAATTCAGGTTCGGTAGAGTGTTCCGAATATCTGGGAGAGACAACGATTGGGTGCTGTCCCAGTAAATTGCGCTTTGGAGCACTGCTGTACCGATATCATTTTTGGCTAATGGTTATTGATGGGTGTCACGGGATACCGATATGGAGCAACGAATGAAGCTGGGATTTGTTGAGCTGGGGTTCTGGGAGGTAATGTACCGTACGAGTAGTTACATCGTCGTGTTCGTCGGGGCATACTCCAGCCGGGTGGATAGAGTAGGGTGCAGTGGGTGATGCGATAATTGGCAGGGAGTGGGCTGTGGTCTACAAGCACAGTGCCGGGGATTCTTGTGGGAATCGGAGTCGTGGGGAGTGGGTAGCTTTCTATATCGAGGGGAGGGAAGACCTGCAGCATCCCTGGCCAATCGGGGTTAACTAGTGCGAAATAGTACCTAAAGGCCAGCTTCAGTTCGAGATTTGAGAGTGAGATGACGCTCTAGGCAAGCTACTAGTATTTTACCAGGAACGTTCAGCTGTGGTGGTGAGTGAGTTATCATGCTTCTTAACACACAGATTTACGTTTTTAATGGAGAATGGGTAAAGAATTATCTTGTCACGGCTTTGATCACAAAACGAGAGCAGAATACTGAGCCGACTGGTAATAAAACCTTGGATGAAATTCTTATCAAGCGGGTCAATGCCATGGGTGGAAAAGTTCTAGTTCTTCGAACTCCTCGTCCTCATGGCACTCCTGTTCGGTTGTCGTACTAAGCGGTGCCGCTTCCTTCTTCTGCATCTCCCTAGGCAATTCCTCAGAATCTCTCGGAGAAAACGCCGGTGGTGTTCTTGTGGGTGCTGTCGGTGGTCTTGAGAGCGGCGGTGGGAGTGGCCTAGCTGGATCATGTACTTCCACGATCGCAGGCGTCCATACGCTCCAGTCGTCTATGTTCTCAGCATTGTCGTTGCCGTATTTGAGGAACCCTGGGGAAAGGATTAAGTCCACCCGTAAACGGTCTTGAGGGTCGTAGTCTTCGTCGCCAAGTCTGCTCTTCACCCGGGGGTCGTTGGGAACGAAGAGTCGATTGTTGTGGTCGAACCAAGGCTTAGAGAGAATCTGTAGCTCGGAAGCTTGCTTGCTCATTTTCTCGCCGAGTGCTTTAGCGTACTTGACTATCGTGTAGAGCCTTTCGCTCTGCGCACGCAGTTCTTGAGTAGATAAACTGGGGTAGTGGGTGGTGATGATTGGTCTGAGGGCTTCTTCGATGTCGCATACGATATCTATTGCGTGTTGCTCTTTGTATGATTGGAGCGGATAGGATTCTTGGCCGCTCAATGGCCATCTCGCACACGAGTAAAATGTCTGGAGGCTGCTCGCTCGCCAGCGCTGTGCTTCTGCTCTATCGACTGCATTTATCAGTATGGGCCATAGGGCTAGAGGAGGGAGACATACAGTAATACTTCATCTCGTACATATCTTGAAACTGTCGATAAAACTCCGGGGGCGTTCCCGAGAAGGGAGAAGAAAAGATTCGACCGCATATCATGTTCCCAAGCACCGCCTGGACCAAATGCGAAGCTTTGAAGAGCTTCTTACTGCCCCAGTCACTGTTGTCCCAGGACACCTCTTCCAATTCCTTTCTGAACTCCGGGAACTTGCTTAGATCGAAATCTGCTATCTTAATATTGAAATAGTCCTTCGCCCAGTCCGAGCACTGTCGAGATATTTCTCGGAATTGGGAGCTGATGGCCTCATGCGACTCGCGCGCCGCACTTCTTGTTGTTTCGTACTCTCGAGTCTGAATTTTTTTGAGTTCTTCCGTTTGCTCATCTCGGATTCTCTCGCTTTCCTCTAACTTTCCACTATTCTTTGCAATTATATCCTTTAGCATGATGACCTGGGTCTCAAGGGCTGCTTTATCGCGTAGCAGGTGTTCATTAGCTTCATTAAGTTCCCCATTGTCTTGTGCTAGATTTGCTCGTATAGCATCTAAGGTCCCAATGCTTTTAATAGCGTTGTTAAGTGCGTTTTCGTCGACTGTTTTGGTGTTTAGTGGCAGTGACCTGGTATCTCTGCTATAGCCCTGGGGAAGCATTAGAGGTTTTCTGAGAAATAGGAGAGAGTTTTTCTCACAGAAAAATAACGTGAGAAGCCCCCTCCCCGTTTATTGGAACCTGGGGCTGGCTGTTCCATGGTGTTTCTGGTGTTCTGGCCTGGACAAAGCGATTCTCTACGGTATTTGAGGACGGGCGGCGAGTGTCGTGCTTAATCGTGGGATCTATGAGCGCACAAGATTCTTTGAAAGCGGAGCGTGAATGATTTCGTAGCCATTGTGAAAATAGCTATAATGGAATAAGGCCACAGACTCCTGCTCTTCGTCCGTCCAATAGAAAAGTTAGGACGGCCATTTCCCCGCACAGCAAAAAGCAAAGATGGACGCGCAGTGAGCTACTGTTTCGGCGAGTATTCGATCACAGGTAACCCCAGCAGGGGCTGGTTCTCATTGCGATCTTGAGATTTTCGGAAAGTCGAGAGATTTACTTGGACGGATCAAGCATCATACAGCTCTGTTGACACGTTTCGTTGCATGGTGGTTGGATCAGGGCCTCAAGGCAGCAGTGGGAAAAACTAAAAATGGACCGTCGGGCGCTTGGAGTATTGATTTTCTGTCTGAATTGCAGTAAGATGCAAGCGCGCGAGCATGGATTGTCCATCTGGATTATCATATCGTATCGTAGGAAACTGAGGTCGGTTTGTTCATCCAACACCACGGGATTATCACAAACTTGCATCAACCTCGACTACAATAGAAAATTTTCGCTCTACACTGATAATATCTAAAATGTCAAGTGAACGCCACAGGCTGGTAGTAGGTGGTATGTTCTCCTTCGCTTTGGGGTTGCGGTATTCTAATCTGTGGATCAAAGTGGATTTTGGCACGACGTACTCTGGTAATTAGCGTCTGTCCTTCAATGGCCGGATACCACGGCTAACCAATACCTCCAGGGCTAGCATATATTCACACGACAGAGCCCGACTATAAAAATATAGAAGTAATCGACAGCTGGCCAGGTCGGGGAAACACCAACCATGTCAAAGTCCCCACCGAAATCAGTTATTCGGACAACGGCGCAACTTGGGGCTATGACATCCACCCGAACGGGATCCGTCATGGTTTCTTTAAGCTTCTCCTAGATGTGAATGCTGCAGCAACACAGTACGACAACCCCCGGCTGGCCACATCGAACCCGCAATCCATGGAGTGCTCGTACGCAAACATCCCACTGCCCGCGGGAAAGACTGCGGTAGAAACTACGACGGATTACCTCAAGCTGCTGTACACGCATCTTATGAAGACACTGCGCCAGAGGCTTATCCGTACATTGGATAATACGCCGATCCAATTCGTTTTGACGACGCCGGCGATATGGAGTCACGAGGCGCAGAACGCAACCTGCCAAGCTGCCAAGGATGCTGGATTTACGTCGAGGGCTGGGGATACATTGACAATGGTTTCAGAACCGGAGGCTGCGGCGTCGTATTGTCTTAAGGAGATTTACCATGAACGCTCTGATAGTGACAACCCTCTCCAGGTAGGCTTTTTTCTGCCTACGTCTTCTGTGTTTGGGTTAACGGAGTCTAGCCTGGGGAACGAGTCGTAATTTGTGATGCCGGAGGCGGGACTGTGGTAAGTCACTTTGGATCGCACTAGCTTTAGAGGTTGCTGAGTACCCAGGATTTGATAACCTACACGGTCGAGAAAGTAAGTCCTAGGCTAAGCCTATACGAAGCCGCCGTGGGCTCTGGCGGGAAATGCGGGTCAGTCGCGGTAGACAGAGCGTTCATCAACCTTTTAGCATCCCGCATTGGGCCTGGCTTTAGGGAATGGCCCGCTCGAAAAACTTCCCCACAGAGCGCCCTTATGCGCAGTTTCGACACGGCAAAGAAAGAGTTTGGAACAACAACTCGTACGGACTTCTGGCGGATCCCTGTTGGGTTAGTGAGAGATGACCCCGAAAATGGGATTGAGGATGCAGAATTGAGATTGACGGTGTGAGTACCCTAAACTAGCTTGTACTAGTATTAATGAGGGCCAATGGGACTGAAGCATTGAGTAGGGCTGATATGGAGGGTTTGTTCGACCCAATTGTCCAGCAAGTGATCTCCCTGCTGGAGCAGCAGGTTCGGGATTCTAACGGATTGGATTCTTCAAACAAGGTTTCTGTATATTACCCCTTGCATGTTATTTTATGACTAAAGCTAATTCGTAGACAATTTTCCTGGTTGGCGGCTTCGGGGAATCTGAATATCTCTACAAAAAGGTGCAGGCTTGGGTCAGACGGCAGTCCTACCAAATCCGAGTCATCAATCCCAATTTTTCGTAAGCTTGCTGAAACCCCATAAGCGAATTTCTGTAATCGCGTACTAAAAGTCTATAGCTGGTCTGCCGTGGTCCGAGGCGCGGTTCTCCATGGTGTTGAGGGCATTGTCCATACGCGGAAGTTAAAGCAACATTATGGCGTAGTAATAGCGAAAAAATTTGAAGCAGGTGTACACGACGAAGAAGACTCCTTCACGGACCCCTATTATGACACAAAATACTGTCGGGATAATGTTGAGTGGCTGGCAGCAAAGGTATGCGCTCGCTTCTGTTGCTTCACTGGATGCAAGGCTGAAAAGGAAATAGGGCGACGACGCCAGCAATGAAAAAGTAATTTCGATACCCTGTGGGGCGTCCTTCCGTCCAGGTGATCAGCGGGCAATAAAGCTCTCCCTTGTGGGGTGCAAATTTGAAAATCCGCCTCCAAGCGCTAAGCACTGGAGTAGGTTGCCCCGTCCATCATGGATTGGCAGGAGACTAACAACAGAAAAGTGGTGGATGCGTTAGGGACGGTAGCCTGTGATGTGAGTATGATGCCGCCGTCAGCTTTCCAGATTAAGCGATCGGGGTTCTTTTTTCAAAACGCAGTTTCCAGGGCTAGTTTCACGGTCGACATGAAGGTTGGGTCAGCCGATTTGGAGCTCGACTTGATGCATGCCGGAAAGTCATATGGGAAAGCTACAATTGAGTATTAGGGTCTTTGTGGAGATAGATGGTTGTGGATCCAGTGCAAGGTGTTTTCGAGGTCCATTTATGTGCGTCGGGCTACGGGGAGGGCCTCGGGATATCGAGTGATGGTTTGTGCACATGTATCGTGGACGGGTAGACCTAATTTGTTGGGTTCTTAACTAGGTGGGGGCGCTGAGTGAAAGGGCAATAGAAGGCGACTTCGCTCCTGTTAAAGGCATACTTTATAATCTTTCACTAGAATTTTACAGATATGATACCTTCAAACCTGAGGTTTAATTGCGGAACAAGGGCATATAAAAAAAAAAAAAAAGGGTTGCTCTCTTTAGATTATGAGCGCAAGTCTAATAGATCTTAAGCTGCCCTAAAGATTACTCAAGAAATGATATGATAATGAAATAAAGGTCACCCTTCATCTGCTAAGATTGAGTGGGCTGAAAAGCTCTAGCGATGCCCTCTGCCCCAACCCCAACCTCGGCAACGTGATCACACTATTGCCTTCGGTATTGCTATCGACCTCACTACCATCACAAGGCACCTCCACACCACCATCCTCCACATACACACCAGGCAATTATTGCCATTGACGCCACACTGACAACTATAATGACCACAGTGAGCAGTCATTTCCAGGAAGTCGTTGCCGGTGTCGTGGAGACTCACCTCGCCGCAAGGGAGTCGCTCACCCCCGAATACAGCCAGGGTGTGCGTGAGGGGCGCAATTTTTTCCTTACCCAACTGAGCAACAGAGTTGACGAGCTAGAGGGGGATGGGGATTTGTCTATCGTGAGGAAGTGGGTTATGAAGCTGAGAAAGGAGGAAGTTGAGAATGGGCTGGGTGATAAAGCCGAGGAGGATCAGGGTTTGTTCTCCCGCAACATCGTTTTTCTAGTGAGGGGCATCAGGCTGATAGGGTCTCGGGTTGTTGAAAAGATGTGGGGGTAGGGGAGGGCACGCCAGAACATGAAAAAACAGCCGAGAAAGGAGAAGCTCGTGGAGGGGGGTTGGGCTGCATGGGGGCACTGGGGGAGTTACCACCTCACTATAATCTTCGGAAGAGATGTCGGGCCTCTGGAGGTGATGAGGGATCGGAGCCTTGCAGGAAAAGGATTTGTGGGTGAGAAGGCTCTTTGGTGCCTGGGCTTGGATCCTCTTAATGGTGCTAGTCTTCTATCGCTGTGGGACGTCTGTTTTTGTATTATCTTTAAAATAGGCGCTAATTATGGAGTTCCCACATCTGGAGTTAGTAGGATTAATTGTCAAAGCTTGGTATCGGGGGTCTTAAACAATTTCTGAAAGACTTTCTGTCTGCGAGCGCGACTGTGGGAATCTGCCATCTGAGTTAATTGTCCGGACGTGAATTGTGTGCTGGCCTGCCAACAAGAACGTGTAATCGGCGTAAAATTGAAATTTGGAATTTTGCTACAAGTATGGTACCATCACGGGGGTGGGATTTTTTTACCTTGTAGTACCAACCTTAGTATGAATGGGCAAAAGGCTTTGGTCAGAGATATTGTCATTTGAAGGTCAAATAGCCGTCATGAATTGTCACTCGGTTTCCGAGACTGTGGAAATGGGGTTAGGGTGCTGTTGCGCAGGTGATTGACGGCTTGAGAGAAATAGATGGCGGTAAACTTTGATGGAAGTTGAGCAACCAAATAATGGCGGAAGAGCTTGAGAGGGCTTGGTAAAATTAAGTGGGAAAAGAAAGTCATATGATAGAAGGAAAAAAAAAAGGGAGAAACCTGCTTCTATCACCACGGGTTTCAATGGCTACGAATCCGATCAACTAGATACGTAAGCGTGGGTGACTCTCCCTCGCGGTCCGATAAACCACACGCAGCTCATCCTTCCCTCGCTTAACTCTCACCCTCACCATTACCTATCCCTCCTAACTTCTCGCAAATACGGACTTTTACCTTACACGCCATGACACTCGCAAGCTTCATTCTGCTCTATATCGCCATAATACCCATGGTGTTGACTCAAACAACCCTATCACACTTCCCCGGGGATAACGGAATCGGAATTGACGACCCCAGAGACCTGAACAGCCCAGTGGCTTTCATGTTCAGTTGTGCCCGACCGAGAGCAGGGGCACTCCCCGAGGGTACCACTTGGCGGGAGGATATCATGGTGGCTCACTTAGCTGCTACTGCACAAACAAGTAGTGAGTTCATTACCGAGGCCCTAACTTATCAGCAGAGTAGTGCTGGCGGGCTCTTGCTGCTCTTTGACTTACCGGTGCTTGATAATAGTCACCGAGGTGAACCCTGTGCCGGAACCAGTGGTGGGGGCTACAGAGAAGGGAGTTTGGGAGTGGCTAATTAGGGGTAATGATTCATGGCTCCACTAATTGGGTAGCTTGAGTTAACACTGCTAGGCTGTCGGGATCTCAGGGAGGCCTGTGACTTGTTGCATCGATGTTGTATGGGATATTCATGCATGGGACAAAAGTTACACTTTTGGGCTGATCCGCTGAGGCATGGGCATTGTGAGATTGTTTTATAGATATTAGATCCAAAACCAGGCTGAGTTTTTAGGTTTTGCGGGGATCGTTACTCGGTAGTGCCAACTCTAGTTTTGGGCTCCCGCTTATTTTGTTGACTATGAAGGTGAAGTTTGGATGGGGAGTTTTGTGTTTATAAATTTTGTTAAACAAGGGAGTGGTAGCTAAATTTATTAGGTGTGATGGCAGGAGATTAGCGGTATGATGACTCTAATTGTTTGGGACAAGGGTGCGCGTGGAAAGGATACGGTAGTCTAATAGGTCCAAGGGAGGTAGGAAGGTGAAAGACCAACGGCTAAACGACTTATAAGGTAGGGTAAAAAACAAAAAATGGAGATACGGCGAATCGAACGCCGGACCACCTCTATGCTAAAGAGGTATTATACCACTAAACCATATCCCCATTGGTGTTTTAAACATCTTTGATATGTTAAGGTAAGTAGTTGACCAGGATGATTATGTTACCTTATATTTCCTAAGAAAACCTATTTCGTGATGGCCAATGCTTCGCATGGGGACTCTCCCGACCTGCAAATTTTTCAATTCTCTTGTGACAACCACGAGCTTTACCTTATTCCGGTGGATAGTCAGATTTTATATAGAAGGTAGGACTCGTTCGAACTGTTTTCGGCCTGATTCTCCCTTGGCATCATGGGGAGAACTAGTGTTGTGCACGAGCCGAGCGGACTCGAGCCCTTTGAGCCCGGGGGTGCCACGAGCCGAGCCGGCTCGTGAACAACACTAGGGAGAACGAACCTGGGCGAGTTTGGGTTTATACTGCTTTGTCCCTACTGTAATAGTCTCTGCTTACTACTGTGATGGGGTTAGGGGAATCCTTGTTCTGCAGGGTTTGTCAGGGGGCTCCCGTGTACCTGTAGTATCTTCCTGCCTTGGCTGGTTTTGATGCGTAAATAAGAACCAAGGTGTCCTCGCTTGGTGTATGAGATGTCTGGTGGTCCCTTGTGCTGATGGGTCTTTATTGTCGGAACCTATCTTGGAAAATACTGGAGAGATATCATTGCCTTAGGAAATCTGAAACCCTCAAGATGGGGGAGTGTAGGTGGGGATTGTTAGGCAATTATTGCAGTGGGCGGGGTTGTCTGTCGACGGTGTGGCGATTTAGCTCATCCTGCTGGGGTATCAGCGTTCTTTCGGTGAATCCAGAATATGGGCGCTAGGATCTACTTACAAGGCATCGTGCAGTGACCGATGAACTATGATGAAGTATAAGGGTGTAAAGTAATATCCATATCATTACCAAGGTGAGCCATTATATCTACCGGTTCCACTAGGTGACGTGAGAGCGCGACATCCCAAGCATTAACTTATCGCCCCTTTGCCAGCCCATACCTCTCCCGCCCATCGCCGCGATTAGCATCCGTCTCGATCTCTTCTATATGGGTCGGTCTCGGGAACACTCTAGATTCGATTGGTGATCGACCTGTATAAGTGCGCCGACTAAAGAGTTGGCCACCAAGTAGCCTGAGGGAAAGGTGGGAGGCGGGCGGCGATAGGGGGGATGATGTGAATTCCAAAGCTGTGATATACTGCACTTGCGCTGGGATTTGGCGTATATAGATACAAGACTATACGGTATAGGTGATGACTACCGTAGGAAGAGGTTACCCGTTGGAAGGGTCAGACAGTCAAACTTGTGGTGGGACATGTGCGACCTCACTTTCCTTGTTGACAAGAAATTATTCACAAGAGTTCCTGATGATGAGCTGCCTTTACCTTTTCTGATCTCTAATCGAGCTTCTGAAAATGCTGTGCACAAGCCATGCAACAAGTTTGAATGTCTTATCCGTCCGGGGGGGGGGGGCAATCTACTTGTATGTTCCGTGGGGGTCAGCTACGGTAATGGGAATCTCTTCGATACACACCAAGCCCCTTGTCGGTTTCAGGAGAATCTCTTGAGGTTTCTCTTGTTTTAAATCAGCAAGAGGAAATAAGGGTCCACCACTGGAAGCCCCTTACTAAAGGATGATTATACACCAATTCTGTGGTGGGCTCCAATTCCCAAGAAAAAGGATAAAGAGCACTAATTTACTCTCAAATACTGTAAGAGGTGGTGGAAGGTGCCCTGGGGCTGTTCAAGGGGATCTGGCAACCGGGAACCCGTGCTAGGTTGCCGGGAACTAGGAACGGTTACCGAGCGTCATGGGATGTCACTCTTTTACACCCATGCTTGGTCGGCAATAGTTAGCGAGACGGTACATGGGGACCGGTTTTGACTGGTTGATTAGTTTGGTGATGGGGTTTGGGAATTTAGAGTTCTCTAGGTATACGGGTTAGTGGGGGTTGTTATTTTTGAGAGGGATCTTGGTTGGCGTGAATGTTTTGAAGCTTAAACCGGGAAGCCTTACTCTGTAAGGGGGTGGAAAGATTAAGGAGCTAGAGTGGAAGGATTGTTGGGAGGGTATAGCAACTCGATGTAAGAGAGTTTTCAGATTATTGGAGCCCAAGGGTGGGGATTATAACTCGGGATCCGTTACACCAGCGTAAATATTGGATAGCATAATCATACGTTTTGGGAGCTGCCCTTATGGGTTCCTGGAACGTTGCTGCATGGACTACAACCAAATTCTCAATGCGCTCGTGAAGCAATATACCGGTGTTTCTAGATCTCCAAAGGAGAAAGCACCTACCTGTCGAAAATGAAGTCATCCCTGAAACAAGTATGAGAAAGTTGATAAATGTATGGATATCGACAAAGAGGATTTCTATACACTGGGTGGGCAAGATATCTGACCCTCGAACTAGAATAAAGCCGCTGTCACTTCACAATCTCATACGCTCGAGGAATCACAAAACGAAAATTCCGGCCGTGAACTTAATCCATGACAATGTTATTATATGGTAACAGGTGTGGGGTGCGTACCCTCCGGCAAGCTTATTTTTGTGGAGAAAAGCAAATAAACGAATTAACGTAAGGACATTTTCACTTCTACGGTGGTAGTCTTGGAAATTGTGTTTGGTTCCATCCACCTTTTCCCACCTTCCTCCATAAGATTCTCAAAACTGGATCCGGGACTCCTGCCGCGATCCCTGGGGAGATTCCCGGCGTACACCGTCGTGTATACTACGTTAATTCCGTCGGGGTCGTAGGCGTAGGCTAGGAGGTCGAAGCCATGAGCTGAGCGGTTGGCCATCCCGGGACCTGAGGGTTCATAGGATGCTCCAAAACCTTTTCTTGGTCGAGGGAGGAGGCGACCGCGCAACCTAGGGTTTTATGTTGGTTAGGTGATGCTTGATCGTGAAAGCGGAATGGAGGGGCGTGCGTTACTTTGAAATGAGAGCTGTGAGGGCTGGAATGCTTGCGGTTATTATGCCTAGACACTGTTCGGCCCGGCCGAGTAGGGAGACAGGAACTACGTTCCAAGAGACATCGAGTGAGAGCAAAAGTTTAGGCAAGAATGCAAGTCGCAGGATAGCGGTGATACATGTTCTGTAGTTGTTAGTTAATACCCCCCCCCTTAAGGGTATAGAACTGGGGGAAACGCACAGCGCGCCCAACCCGAAAACCGTCGCGAGCCCTATTTTTTGCTTTACGGACACTTTCAGATCCCACACCAACTTCATTGGCAGGAGGACGACTAGTATATCTGTCAACACACTGACGGCTCGTACACCAACATAAATAGCCATAGTCTGGCGAAAAGTCGGGCAATCCTCGGCGCGGCGCATGATATTCCACCATGAGTCGACTGGAGTACAAATGAAAATAAGGCCAATAGCCGACCCAAATGTATGAATAGTCTCAAAAATCATGAAACCCTTGACTACTCGCTGTAGAAAACGATTTGGACCGAATAGCCTTCGGTAGAATAGTAGCAAAGACATTTTTATCGGGAACAGGCTAAGTGTGTGAACGATGGGTAGGGCGTAGGTTATCTGAACAGTTAGTGAAGTTGGCTCTCCATTGATTATGGAAGTAGACTCCCAACCTTTAGAAGGTTCAATACTTCATCGAGTTGCAAATCAAGGAGATGCTTTCCGATGCCGGCTTGCCTGACGCCTATTTTCCTTTTAGCTCTAAATTGATGATCATATTGCGTATAACTCACCATAGCACATCATCCCCGCCGAACACAGCAAAACAACCTACTTCTCCCAACGGTCAGCCCCCGTCCCAAAAGCTTCTCCCTGTCCTTTTCAGAATTCTTACCGCCGCAGCAACCATAGCATAATCGTCACCGCCCAATCCTCCAGCCACAAATGCCCGTGTATAAATCCTCCCAGAAACAACGACAACAGCAAATACCGTCATAGCCAAATTTGCTACGAATAATGAATGTCCTCTATCTTCCGCCGCAGCATTAGGATCCGTCTGCTTCCTCGGCATCCATCCCTTCTCGTACCCGGACAACCCATTCACTTCGGCAAGGTGTGTAATCGCATTCCGAACATCGGCACTCTTTAGAAGGTCGGGGGTTCCAGAATTATTTGCCATTTTCTAGATTGATTGCTTACTCGTCAGATTTCATCCCCGCCTTTGAAAGGGGAGGGAGGAACGGTATAAAAAGGAAACAAGTTTGGGAGAGGTGGAATGCACAAGTGGAGGGAAGAGAAAAGAAGAAGCGAAGCGAAGATGAGCGTATTGAGATGGAGGGCTTACCGTATGCAGGTGTTTCTGGTTTAGCTATCAGGGGGTTACCCCATAATGTCAGAGGTTGAGGGTGCATGGTAGGGTAGGTGGGTATCATGAGTGAATGTGCGGGATTGCTTTATTTCGTGTGGTGAGGGTGGTGGGGTCGTATATGCAGTGCTCCTACCGCTCCCTCTTCACATAATCCTGCAAGCGCCAAAATGGTCAGAATTGTCAGCCTATCGTGCCCCCATGTGATGCTTTTTTTCCCTTCGGCTAGAGACAGGATAAGCATTTGGGTACCACAAGTTGGCAGGGCTGAATGAAGGCGATATTTGCACCACCGGGTTTGGCTGTGGATGAGGAGAACGGAGTGGTCATCCGGGGAAATGTTTGGGCAAAGTAGCCATCTGCCGGTATATGGAAGGGTTAAAAAGACGTTGGGGTGTTCGCAATGAGAAATTTCCTTAAAAGATTTGCTATTTATTTTGTGTTACAAGTAAATTATCATACTGTACGGCCTAGATGCATATATGAACTCTATTCCACCTATTGGGATTTGATGTTCCGGCACCGCATTTCCTTCGACTCCCCTAGGAGATCAACTCAGCGTGTGATTATTCGCTTTTGCCAAGAATTTTGGAGAAATTATCCTACCCGTGCTTGCAGAATGTCACACAGGTTAATATCCTTGTCGGAGGTTACTATTTCTGTCTTATTGATAAGCGGGTGCACTAACATACTGTACGAGTAGGTAACCTTCTCGAATCTCTATCGATGATGCCATGCTTTTTGCGGAGAAAAGCCCCAACCTTGCTTGATCGGAATCATCAACTCTTTTTTTTCCCGGGCAAGGGTAGACGCCCACATATGTAATCCAGGTTTTCTCACCTCCTCATTGATTACTTGATAGCTGGGTACTACCATGTCTATCTCTTATGCTATCGACTTGCATGCACCAGATATGAGCACCCAAAGGCGCTTAGCTCCGTGTCAAGATAGAGTTGGGCTTCTCAATCTGGGGACCCTAGTAGCCAAGATCCTAATCATCCATAAGATAGCTTAAGACATGCTCATTCATGACGACTTGATTTTCATGGTCACATACCGGATTGGTTACACAGGAAGGTGGTCTTCCATTAACGCCTTGCCACTAAGTTACTGGACTCCTTGCATTAATTTCGATTCTACCTCGCACCTTCCCCCATATTTATATCTAACTTCGATTTGCGAAAGTTTCACCCGCGCCGACTCAGCATACAAGTTCTATCCGATTTTTTAATATCCGGACACCTTGGCGCGAAGAGACATACAAATCTGCGCTAGGGTGTCCTGATACTTTTGAAATCAGCTAGTATACTATGCAGTGACAATCTATGAAATGATAATAAAATGGCTGATAAGGAGGGACTGATAATAGAGAGAAAATAAAAGCGAAAAATTAAAGAGGAAGCAATCATGAAGGAGCAATTATGAGGAGGGTCGAGTATTTAGTGAAAAGAAGGTTTTGGTGTTGAGAGTAACTCTAGCGCGATTGTATGCTCAAGGACCTGCTAATTGGAGGGCTACTTCGCCGTCAAGGCCTCATATGAGAACATGGGGCAGCGGCTTTGTTAGATGATCTGGACAGCACATCATCTTTCAGAGTATGAAGGCTGTTGTAAAATAGCTTGATCGAAGAGAAAAAGTTGTTCATAAAACTCGTTGACCTCCGTCCATCTCCTGCAAGAAAGAGGTACTAATATACTACATGTATTCAGTAGTCACACCGGACACTGGATGGAACGAAGGAGGAAACGGGGATGGATGTTGGAGACGAAGAGTTTTACGGTGAAGTCAACTTTGTGTATATATAGGAGATCACTGGCCACGTGGGAAGAATAAGGACCCCAATACACTCTCTACCGAACATAGCTTAATTTTATGATTATGATCTCTACCCATTCCCCTAAACCTTGGACAACTCCCAGCACCATGGCTGCCCATCTTTTACCTTGCAGTATACATAACCCCAGTCCACCATCTGCCTTATGAAGACCGCGTACTGCCTGTCGAAGTCTGCGTCCTGCATCTTGAAGCCCGCGCGCTGCCCTCCGAAGTCCACGGCCTGTTCAGCGGTCTCCTCTGGAGGCCTGGGGACTCCCGGGGACGGCACGAGTGATGTCTCATGAAGTGAAAAGAATCCGTCCGGAGGTGTATGATCTCAACTTGACTAGTACAGGAGGTCCAAGCACTAGGACTATAGTCCCTTATAGTCCGTCCAGTCCTCACCTTCCCGGGAGTAGTTCGTCCTAGCACTCGCAAAAAGACGGACTATGAGCCGTAGTTCGTCCCGTCCTAACCCAAAGACGGACTGACTGGACGGTGGGAACACGGGGGCTGGTCCTGCTCGACATCCTTGTGGACTCCACGAACTTGCCCATCTTGAATCTGGCAACAACAATCCTTGCCAGTCCCCGCCAACCCGTAGGGCGCCCTCCTCTGCAGACTGGGGGACACCAGTCGGAGGGGGACAAGTTGGCAGGGCGGGGGTCAGTGGTGTTGGTCGGGGTGCGCAGAAGCCGTTTCCGTCCAGGAATTGCTTGTTGCCCTGCTCGTTTGCCAGATATTTTGGTTACCTGCCCTTATTTCCTCCACTACCTCAGTGTTCTCAGCAGTCCGGGGCCCTCGCAGGGCCCGGAGGGGGGGACTGCCAAGAGCCCTGGACGGGACGGAACGGCAAAATGCGGTCTGTTCTCGTCCGGGAAATCTCAGGACGGCCGTCATTGTTAAGGACGGCGTGCCCTACAATGTAAGGCAAATTGGCGTAGGGGAACGTGCAGGACGGCGGGGGACGGCGGGGGGCTGCTGTGAACTGCCGGGGACGGTGGGGAACGGTGGGGCTGTAGGTGATGGCAGGGACAGCAAGCATGAGACATTTCCCACGGGGGACTGCGGGGCCCCTAGTCCTTGGCGGTGGGTGGTAGGGCAAGTTTGGAAAAAGACCGAACGGGATGACACGACGTCGTCCACCGCGGCCCTCCTTTAGGACGGACGGACTACCTCGTTGAGAACACTGATAAAAGGATAGGGTTTGTGTGCGGAAGGAGTTTTTCAAGGAAAAGTGAGTTGGGTGGATCGTTGACAGGAGGTCCGGAGTGAGGGTGAAGTTATGCTGAGTTGGGTCGTCAGATTCTGAGCCGGAGGTGTCTTCGAGCTTTGTGGGGGTCGTTGGTCCTGCTTTTGTTGTTATGAGCGGGGGGGTCATTCCAAGATGGTATGAGTTCGGAGGTAGACCGAGTGAGGGTTCAGCGAGGCTTGGAAAATACTTGCCAGTATGATAGTTTTTGTTGGATGGTATTTGAAAGATGCCGGCGGAAGTAAGTGATATCACGAGTTCAGGTGGTGATCGGTCCTCAAGTGGCCAAACAACTTGTATTGCTTGCTAGAACAAAGTTGAAGATTAAAGAGAGAAAAGGAGAGGTGGAGCAAAGGAGAAGTGAATGGAACAGAGGTAGGAGGGGCGAGGTGACACAAGCGGCCACAAGATGACTAGTGACCGTGGCAACAGTGAGTATGAGAACACCGTAGCAACGACAATTTCCAACAATTTTAGTTGATTCGTAAATTTGCCGAAATTTGGTGTCAAGTTATGCTTAGCCTCGCTGAGGATGCTGAGCCCTCACACTGTCTCCCGGCAACCATTGTGCCAGGTGACATCACGTGAACCGAGTGGTACCTGGTGACTAGCGCCTCCCCTAACCTACTCGTAGACCTGTGTCGTATCATACAAATGACCTCCTCCTCTGCTGAATATAATACTCCTTTAGGGTGCCCCCACCACCGCCACCAGCCAACCACCTCCCGCAAACACACCTCCACCTCATCTTAACCTCCCCTCCCGGCACCTCCATCAGTTTCTTTATCCGGGGCATCCACCCACCCACAGGAGGTGGAAGCTGCTACCATGGAGTTGGATATCCGGTGCTCTGGCAGGAGTTGTTTATGTTGGGGCAGGATTGGAAGGGTGTGGAGAAAGGGGGTTTGGGGTTTTTCAATTCGAGCATGCACATGTGTATTTCATGAACTTGCTTCGGCGCAGCTTTTTTTCTTTTCGCTTGTCATTTTGTCATTTTTATTCCCTTCCCTTTTCCCCCTGAGGGCTATTTAATCGTATTATTGGAAGATAGAAAAACGTTTCTTAGTGATCGGGCTGGCTCGGTGAATTGGTGAATGTGTGAATGGGTACGTGGGCTGAGATGAAGGGGAGAACGGTGGAGGGGGAGGCGCTATTATAGACTCTGTACTGCATGAAGCGAATAAGTTTTCTTGAGGGGCGTTCGGTATTTAAGGCATTGAGTCTGATACTATGCGTAGAATAAAAGGTGTCGGGCTTTTATCAAGTCATATGATTATAGACAACATCGCTAAGGGCTCCAACCTCATTCTACAACCGATGTAGGCACCCGTGACAGAAAGTAAGACTACTTGCACAAGCATCTTGGGAAACTTTCATCCTCATTGACTCTTGTTCTGGGTTTTCGGGTCTCACCCGGCATCACACTCAATAATCGTCGGGCACTGTCGTGGGTCCTCCCCGGTAGGACTTCTTTCACGGGTATTGGCAATCTTGAAGATTGGCGGTTCTGGTGAAGGTAACCAGCAAGAGAAAACAAAACAAACAGAAATTGATAAATTGAAGATGAAAGCCGAACACTGATAGTCAGGATAAACCAAAGTGATCAGATCTCAGAGAAGTGATGAAGGATGAACAATTGACGGTTCTCCTCAGCCGAAACAAATCCACATTCGACCTCCGTCCCTCCAAGGAGTTTTCCCCACTGATTAACTAGCGAACCCTTATCCACCAAGGGTGCTCACTTGCGCGGCTAGATAACAAGCTACACAACCTACGACGGTAACGAAAATTAAAGGAAAGCTATCTAAGTGCCCGATAGTACTGTACTATTAAAACACTTGCGATTAATAACCGTATTCAAAAGCCGGCATAAGAGCAACTACAAGGCAATGTACTAATAAATAATTAAAACACAGCCGCCACTACCCCCCCTTCATCCGGGAGCGAGAGGTGCCCCCTCCCCACCGTGATCGGAACCTCTTGTGGGGTCCCAATGACATCAACAACAACCACCACCACTCCGCGCCCCCTCCCCCTCCACCGGGATGGTGTGGTTGGCAGGCCCCAGCACTGGGGCGAAGGAAGCGTTCCTTCATACGGAGGAGGGTCTGGTAAATATTAAATATCGTCAGTGGACAGAATTAACGTCTCATCAACGAAGATGGAAGGATCTGGCCCTGAAAGCGGCGCTCCCGTACTAACCCCAATATCACGAAAGCCAGAAAAAAGGAAATCAAAAATATTAACTCACAGGGGAACATATAGTAGTAACTAATATTTGATTCAGGGACATTTCTTAGGCAGTGTTGAAAGTGGAGAGTCGTGAGGGGTGTCGGGTGGCTAGCAATTGTCAGTGCGCGGTTAATATTGTCCACAGACCATAGCATGGGACTCCAAGTCCTGCGATGATTCTACTGTGCTTGGTAAATAAAGTGATAGCAATTTAAATCACAAGTTAGCAATCAGTACACTCTAAGAGTCTTGAATTGGCTGGGTAAACGAAGAAGTTTGCTAATCATGATAGATAATCAGCAAAGCAATAAGTAGCCAATATTATAGTATGATAGAACCGGGTTTGTGGTATAATTGGTTTAGTGTATGTTGAGCAATGACTACCATGAGTCACCAGGGTCAGGGTTGTGTAGAAGAAGTCTATTTAAGGGAGGCATTGAACCCAGTAGAGTTATTCATACAACCATATGAGTACATTCTTATACTTGACTTTCAATACTAACTCTTTATCTCAATCCTCTTGCACTAATATGCAAGCAACCAAGTCCTATACTATAGGACCGCTTATCTCGTGCTATTATAAGGTAGTGACATACTATAAGAAGACTATAAGATTGTCTTTTATATAATAGAAAGACTATAGGATAGTCTTATACAATATAAACAAGAATCAGCAGATTCTAGTTGAGTCACGTTTACGTCCTATTCGTAAACTCCTAACTGGCTTGTTGAGATCAGACAGGCTTGCAGATAGAATACATGTTGGGTTGAGGATCATATACATAAGTCATAATTTTGTCCAACTTAAGATTTAATAGCTAACATTTAGAATAATCAAGTACAAAATCCACTATGAGTATCAAGTGGTGATTCAAGGGCACCTTCAACCTAGCTACCCTCAGCGTAAAGTGTAAAGATTAGCTGGTGAAGATATCAGTGCCAATTTGCCCAATGGGATCAGAGCCAGCCGCTGGAAGACAATTGCGACTATCGCCAAAATTGGTTTCAGTAAATGAATGAATTTGAAGGTCTGGTTGGTGCCTTTTTTTTTCTGAAAGATGATGTATTGCGTGACTATCCTGGTGCACCGCCATGGACAGATAACTGGTTTGGCGTATATGTCACCCAAGTAGAGAGGAATGCTCTCCTAGAGCTGATAGCTCTAATTTGTCCATGTATCACAAATCAATTCAGTAGAACCCCTCTTGACCAACTAGCTAGGGATATGCACTATAGCTGTCTCTGTCATGCATTCCGGTAACAGGTTTACTCCTGTCTAACGAAAAGGTACAATAGAGGGCTAGCTGTTGACCGGCAAGCACTAGGTCTAAGGGAGTCTTCAGAGAGCTCGAGGATAAAGAGAATAATAGTTAAAGGGTAAGAGGAAATCTGAGATCGCCATTCAACCAAGTATATTCTTAAAACATGAGTCTGCTGAAGTCTGCCGTTCTCCTGCTAGCCAGGAGATGGGTTTAAATACAAGAGTTCTTCCAGAGCGATAGTGATCAGATATCCTGCAACCACGATCATTACCGGGCAGTGCGCCTTGCCCTGCATGTCCTGTGATCCCACATGAAACCTAAGAGTCATAACACTACCTCAATGCTATCATCAGCTTACATGACCGTTCCTTCACTTGTGTTCCTAAATAAAACAATAAACATGCAAAATGAAACTTAACACAAGCTACCGGGCCCTAATATAGCTCCGGGGCTGTAAAACAATCAAACTAATCAAAGTAAGCAAAGTAATCAAACTAAACATAGGAAATCCTGCACTCCGCTCCTGTATACAGTTACCAGAACATGTATACATATTACAATTCCAAACTTTACCCTAGGAGGAGAGTCCTTGGGACATCCAACATATGCTACCACTGCTAAACAACCATCCCTGTATAAACGGGAAACTCAGTACTGACCCATGTAACTGGCCTAGAGCTGAGCCCTTGTCTTTGGCAAACATGATTGAAAATCTCAATGAAGCAGTCAATGGGGATAATGAGGGTGGAATTGGTGCCATCATGGAAGATAATTGAAATAAAGGCCAATATTGTGTGTTGTGAAAGGAGATGAGGTGGTGGGATGTGTGATTGGAATTTACTTGTATTGTAGATAGACTTGTTGTTATACAGATTTTTCAGCTGAAATAGTTCAAGTCTTTCATGATTTGATAGAAAAGTTAGACACCAATTTTCAATAGTAGTGAAATAATATGTATCAAGACTAGTCTCTGCTTGTGGGAATACACTCTTGCCTCTAAAAGTGGCCTATATATATACTTATTGTGTCTTTATATTCACTAGCTATTATTTCCTATTGTGTTTAATGATTTTATTTTAATACTCTGAAGCTAAAATATTGAATAAGTATAGAAGAATTGAAGAGATACTCTTTGATACGGAAAGGTCAGATATTTAGGTGTAACGACCCTACGATAGGTAGCTACAATCACTATCACCTTAGCCCAAATGGTATACCAAGAGGTAATCAGAGGTGGTATGGTCTCGTATACTTAATACAATTAGCTGGTAAACCTAGGATAAGGCCTAGGGAATAGTTGAGTAGCCTTGAGGTACTCTACTAGGCAGGGTAACCTTTCGGGAGAACATTCGCATAAGGTCAAGAGAATTATGGGAATGTTACACGGAC
>Ga0307509_10001957_pt1 | contig 34016 bp, 32 predicted proteins | sample 10_EM_MG_FD_202245 | JGI IMG/M metagenome (GOLD analysis project Ga0307509, IMG submission 202245) | Populus trichocarpa ectomycorrhiza microbial communities from riparian zone in the Pacific Northwest, United States - 10_EM | ecosystem: Host-associated > Plants > Roots > Unclassified | place...
AAGAAATAGAATGACGATCGTGATACCTCTATGAGTGGTGCGCCGGTAGGAAAAGATAAAAGTGGCTCGAGGGCATCCGCGTCGAAAGGAGCCGGACGATTTCAGATGCCACGGGGCGGATTTAGGTAGCCAGAGGGAGAAGGTAGGGGGCAGGTGGTCCGGGTGCTGGGAATTGGGGATGGGTACGCCGGATGCCGTCAGACGAGAGCAGTAGAAGAGGGGAAGGATGAGGGGGGTGTCAGGACGGAGGGCGGCCGCAACAAGTGTGCTGGGTGCATGGGAGGGGGGATAAGAGCGTTGGGAGGCACCAGGCGCATGGGATGAGAAAAAACGTCCAGCGGACGGTCAGGGCGCACGGGACGCATAGGGCGGACGTAAATCGTTTTTTTGCTGATGAATACGGAACCCTGTCTCGTCGAAATTATACCATCACAAGGCTTGATGCTATATTGTTGGCAAACTTCCCAATATTTGGCAAACCAAGCTCAAATACTGTCTGGCTGATAAGCACTTTTGCGGTTCATATCGAGTGACTTCTGCTTTCAAATGTGGTACTCTGGATGGCAAGTAAGAAAACGCTTGGCCCAATGATCACTGACAGAGGGTGCTGAACCAGTGCCATTATGGGTATATTGCAAAATGGTATTTGCACAGCTAGTAACCATTTGGAGCCGGGCACTGGTGCCTATGGCGTCCATGCAATCAAGATATTGACAAACTGCTAGCTCCTGATCATCAGAGAGGTTGTGGTTAGCTCCTGGTCTTTCGTGTCAGGATTGGTGGCATTGTAAATGTGTTCGGAGATGTGTAATTGGGACTTCATAGGTGCATGCAATTTCTGCAATGTTTGGTTAGGGGTTCTTGCCATTCTGAATAAAGCCAACTGCAGCTTGAATTCGTATTTCGACTTCCTCGTAAGGCTCCTTCCGCTGACTCAGAAGAATAAAAGTTTGTGCTCACGGCATAATTGATTGTTGTAGGAACTGTTCAGTCTCGTATCTACTACAGTGAACACTATACCTTGCTCAAAATATCTTTTAAAATATATAGTTATGCTAGGTCATCAATTATGATAAGTTACAAAATTAATTCTATGCCGCAAAGTTGTATTGAGCCATACAGTTGTGTTGAGCAAGAAAGTTTTGTTGAGCTGCAAAGTTTCTATGGTGAGCTACAAAGTTGTGTTGAGTCACAAAGTTGTCTTGAGCTTTTTTCTTTTTTCTTTTTCAGGTCTTTATTCTCTTCAGGCTTTCTGTGGCCTCATCGCCTCGTCTGCCCTACTTCTACTACCCTATCAAACAAATAAAAAAACAAATGAAACTACAAATCCCTAATCATCCTCTGAATCCCACTCTGAACCAACCTGTACCTTATCCGAAGACTCCTCGATCTTGTACCTCATAATATCCTCCATCTCACTCTTCCCCATCCTCCCGCACCTAGCCTCCTGCTCTGCGTACTTCGCCACCTCCTCCCTAACCATCCACACCTCCAACTTGTCTCTCGCCTTCTTCTTCTCCTCGGCCTTCTTCTTCGCCGCCTCTGTTAGGCATACCGGAAGACTTAGCCTTCCATTAGTGAATAAAGACCTATAGTTACCCTACCTTAGGATTCTGAGTTCAAAAGGACAAGCCAACACCACCCTCCCGCACCAGCGTTGTGACAGCACTACATCGGCAGAGACTGCCGTAGTTGCGTCCCATCACCAAAGACATGGTCATTGGAACCCTCCTGGTAACCCCATATACGTCGCGGCTGTCCATCTGACCTGACCCCGTTCGCAGGATATATGAGGGAAGGCCTTTGGCAAGCTTATGCAAGTAGTTCGAGCCAAATCGGTCGATGTCGCATAAGGTTACTGAGCACAAAAGACAAGAGTAGCGAAAGTGGTAACTAAGTAACGGGACACTCTTACGGACAATGGTTAAGCAACACATTCTATACTCCATGCTCTCGCGATGAAAGTCGCAGAAGTGAATGGTGTTGTTCGATGAGGTAGTTTGAGAAATCAAGCATACCCGCACTCAGGCATGTCAATAGCATCCGTAGGATGCTGACGGAACTATCCGATAAGGATATGACTATGGAGGAATAATGGCTATTGGTGCGATTATTGTCACAAGTCTATCTTATGCCTCGCAGATGTCAGTTGCAGGATATACCTGCAATGCTGAGAGGTTCGATAACAAAGCTGGCCCCTTTGTTGGTTTGATCATGGAGACCATTCTGCGTATGCAAATGGTAAGCAAGACTCCATGCCGACGAAGATGGATTGTAACCAATGGACTGATGTGTGGAAGCACCGTCACGAAATTTCTTGGTGTTGCAATTCGGAAGTCGAAGTGAGATAACAGAATTGTCAAGGTCAAATGGTGTTTGCACTTTTTGGAACAAGCTGGAGTTCGTTAGTAGGTACTTAGTTAGTATGAGAACTAGATGTAGCCCGCGACCACCCAGACGCGGCATATAAATATTGAGGTGCCTCCCGAGCTATTTGAACATTATCAAGCAATGGAGAAGAGATCTTATCAATATAAGTTTTTACGTGAGAAAAATTTTTATCACTTTACCTACCTCTATTTTTAAGACATTGAGCCTTCCTAGACAATCTCCGTCTACGATTAAGATTATCGGCCTGAGTTATCTCGCAAGACTTTGAGATAGGCTCCCACCTAACAGCCTCCTTCTCCTTAAGCCACTCCGGCTTCTCCTCCTCACTTGTCATCCAATACCCCTCCCCCTTCTTCCACGCCAGTTTCTCCTTCTCCACTACCCCATCACCCTTCCACCACATCCCCATCATCTCCTCCATCTTCCCCACCATCTTATACTCCGCTCTCTCCCTAGCCTGACACAACCTGTCTAACCTCACCCTTAAATCTCTAACCTCACCCTTAAATCTCTAACCTCACCCCTCCAACCTTCCTTCCTCCGTGTCGGGATCACCACAAACCTCCTAACTGAGCACCACCTTCCACCCACCCACAACCCCTTACGGAATAGCCTGTTAGCAACCTCCTCCCCCCTAACCTTGACCAATACCGTAGAGGACTTTTTCCCAGCCCCCATCCTCTCCCATCTCGTGCTCTTCCCAACCAACCACCGTGCTCCATCACAAATTTCAATCCCAACCACTTCCAACCGCTTCTCAACCCTACCAACCCCATCCTCCCACAGCATACTACCCACTTTCAACCCCATTATTATGCCCACCGGCTGGGCTTTTTCAGGGTCAACCTCCCTTCCCTCCTCCCCAACCCTTCTCCTCTTCCCCCCACCTACCACTTCCGCCACCATCTCCTCCACCGTGATATTACGAGGCGACTCGGGGGTCTTCAGTTCTCATGGCGCCGCTTCCACCATCTTAAGCTTCAGCTTAAACTCCTCCAACTCAGTACGTGTAGTACCAAGTTCCCTCTTTAAATTGCTGATCTCCTTTCGGAGACTGTCGACCAAACGCTCAGGTGCCATTGTCCACAAAATTTGGAATCCGGAAGGAAAGGTAAGGATCGGTTGTGATTGGTAAAAACCCACAATCGTGGGTTGTGTAACAAGGTTTATTTTCAACGACTAGCATTGTAACGGTGTCGGTGCTTGTAGTTGTGTTGAGCTGTCAGGCACTCTAGAGGAGTGCCCCCGGTTGTCAGCCTGCGAACATGCGGGGGTTGCGGCCGCACGCCGCAACCTTGGCACGATTAGACATATTTTAAGTAGACTAACCTTTGAGCGAGTTATAGGGCTTTAGGACAGTACGATTATAATTAGTGCTCCGATTTAAAGCTACCTTTAGCACTCGTGGGGTTCAAATCTTGGCGCCAGGGCATCCGGATACTTGTGAAAATCGGTCGTACTGTGCGGTGCATATGGGGCCCTTGACAAGCTGATTGGGCCGGGTGTTCGCTAACGAAGCAGCAAGAGAAGGGAAGGGCGACCCCAACACTTTTCTTCAGCCGCAAGAACGCTATCGATCAATCGACCCTGCCTTACGGTACTCAACAACTCGTCTTTTGAATCCGGTACATTGAATTTCAACGTTCGAACTTCAAGAAAAAAAGCCAGAAATGTCGCAATCTCGTCTCGGGGAAAGTAGCGACTCTTCCAATATCGACAACTCTTTTAATACTAATATCAACTTAAGCTCACTCAATACTAACTCATACAATAATATCAACTCAGGCAACAATGTGATTAACTTGAACCTTGGGAGACCGGATGACACAGCTGAGATCCTCGCATGGCTATCTCCACTGGAACCCGGGATACGGCACCAGGCAATTAGAGAGCAGCGAGTCGAACATGTGGGAGACTGGCTCTTAGAAACAGAGGAATATCAGAATTGGTTTGATGGCATGAACGGTGGGGAACCCAATAATTCGGTCTTGTTTGGCTACGGTGATCCGGGGGTCGGGAAGACCTACATTAGGTAAGAAATCATATTCTCTATAATGCAAATGTGTTGCTGAGAAGCTGTGATGCCAGCTCTTTGGTAATAGATAAATTGGGCGATTGGGCGAATGGGCGAAATGCGGCGGTCGTGTGCTTCTACTTCGACTTCGCGGCCCAGAAGGAGCAGTCTCCAGTGGGTGTCCTGGGCTCCCTCCTAAAACAGGTTGTTTGTGGACTCGAGGAGATTCCGTCAACAATAGCCAAGGCCTTTCGAGACGGGAAAAATACGACCGGGGGCCGGAGGCTGGGATTGGGTGAAATTGTGGAGATGCTGCAGGATATCTCGTCATCACGGCCCACCTTCATATGTATTGACGCCGTGGATGAATGCATGTCTAAGTATCGGGTGGAGTTACTTGATTCACTCAATCAAGTTTTGCTCAAGTCTCCGGGTATCCGCATATTTCTTGCTGGAAGATCGCAAATCCGAGATGAAGTGGAAAAATATCTTTCTGGGAGGGTAGTGGCTGTATCCATTATACCCACCAAGAACGATATCGTTCGATTCCTGCGAGCGAAATTGAAAAAAGATGCAACACCGGACGCGATGGATAAGAACTTGGAGGCCGACATTATAAAGAATATTCCCGAGGCGGTCTCAGCAATGTAAGTAGGAAGCGAAAGCACTGAAAGAGATGTGTGAAACCGTGAGCTGACAGATCTGTTTCTAGATTCTTGCTTGTATCATTAAACATCGAGGCTATCCTACAGGAAACGACGCTCCATCGAAGGCGAGAGAAGCTTGGTGCTATGACTGATGGCTTAGGCTTGAGAGGCGCATATGATGCAACCATCGGGCGGATCGAGGCACAGGAAGGGGATGGAGCAAGACTAGGGATGGAGGCTCTAATGTGGATTTCCCATTCGGAGAGGCCGTTAAGTGTTGATGAGATATGTCACGCCCTAGCTGTCGAGATAGGATCAGCCGACATTAAGCCCAGCAATTTACCTTCAATTCGGACAGTGCTAAGCTGTTGTCAAGGGCTTGTAGCCGTCGAAGAAGGGTCCTCGACCATTAGGTTGATCCATTTCACACTCAAAGAGTATCTTGCCGGTCGTGCCGACTTGTTTGACAGGCCTCACTCGAAAATGGCTGAAACTTGTTTGACATATCTAAATTTCCAGGCCATTAAGGATCTTTCGGCCACTCCCTCCCGCGACCACCGAGACATGCCCTTCCTGGGATATTCTTCTTTATATTGGGGAATCCATATGCGAATCGACATCTCGGATTGCTCAAGATGCCTTGCGCTTGCCCTTCTTGATCAATACCACAACCATATATCAGCCCAGTTACTTTGGGAGTCAGTCAAGAACCAGATTTTCGAACATGGCATTGCGTGTATCATGCCATTTTCAGCACTAAACTGTGTCTCATATTTCGGTGTTACCGAAGTTGCAATTGATTTGATAAAGACGAAGAAATGGGATGTGAACCGCAAAGATAGTGCTGGTCTGACGCCGCTTATGTGGGCTGCGAGGTATGGGCGTGAAGAAGTAGTAAAATTGCTTGTAGGGCACAAGAATACTCAACCAGACATACGGGACACGGGCTCTGGCAGAACAGCACTCTGCTGGGCTGCCCGGAGTGGACACGAAGGGGTGGTGGGGATATTTCTCAGTTCTCTATTTATCGATCCTGGGAGCATCGGCCGTAAGCGTGGAGCGCCGGAAGTAATGAGTATATTATTTAGAAGGAAATACGTCAACCCCGATAGGCTGGACGATTTTGGCAGGACACCGCTCGGGTGGGCTGCCTGTAAGGGGCATGATGGAGTAGTGAAATTACTTTTGGAACGGGAAGACGTTAACCCCGATAGACCTGACAGAGATGGCGAAACACCGCTCTTGTGGGCCGCCACTGAGGGGTATGATGGAGTAGTAAAGCTATTGTTGGAACGGAAAGATGTTATCCCCGATAGGCCTGATAATCATGGCCGGACACCGCTCATGCATGCCGCCGCTGATGAGCGTGATGAAGTAGTGAAGCTACTGTTGGAACGGAAAGACGTTAACCCCGATAGGCCTGACAATACTGGCCGAACGCCGCTCTCGTGGGCCGCTGGGCGTGGGCATGATAGAGTAGTGCCGCTACTTTTGAAACGGGAAGACATTAGTCCCGATAGGCCTGACAATGATGGCCGAACACCGCTCTGGTTTGCCGCTTGGGATGGGTACGATGGAGTCGTGCAGCTACTGTTGGAACGGGAAGACGTTAACCCCGATAGGCCTGACAATACTGGCCGAACGCCGCTCTCGTGGGCCGCTGGGCGTGGGCATGATAGAGTAGTGCAGCTACTGTTGAAACGGGAAGACATTAGTCCCGATAGGCCTGACAATGATGGCCGAACACCGCTCTGGTTTGCCGCTGGGCGTTGTCATGATGGAGCCGTGCAGCTACTGTTGGAGCGGGAAGACGTCAACCCCCATCGTATTGACAATAGTGGCCAAACACCGCTCTCTTGGGCCATTCGCAACCGGTGTCATGGAGTAGTGAAGCTACTTCAAGCCCGAAAGCTTGCAACTCCTCGTGCGGTATAAGAAATCACCTCATTCGCCATCTTTGCGCCTTCCTATTTTACAACATTTCTAGACACTTTATCACGATTCCTATCCCCTCCCCTTATGCTCATTCGGCCTCTTAGAGCAATCAGATTACCTTGCGCACCCCATCACTCGCCAGTACCGGAAATGTCAAGTCAGTCGGGGGCGCTCACACCATCGAGTCCGAGGTATTTAGATGAAGGACAATCACTTTTTTCATTTCCATTTTTCATTATTTATTTTTAGAGTTTTACGGATTAATCTAGAAGTTTTTTTTCCTTTCGGGGGGGGGAAAGCGCTGCCTCCTATGATATCATTCATGTATTTCTCAATTCCTTACTCAATAATAGAACGAACTTCTGTTTGAGCGTAGTAAACGGTCTTGTATCACAGCAGAAATTCCTTCGGAAGGCCGCTTAATCTTGCCTCTTATATATGCTCTACAATAGAAAGACAAGCAAAGTTAGAGCAAACTTAAAGATCTAATCACACATATTATACTTATTTTCCCCTTCTTACCCTATCTCCTACCGCCTGCCAATATTAGTCCCACCATACCTACAGTAGAAGGCTGGGCGGTATAGGGGGAAGAGTGGAGAAACTAAGGGAGAAAAAATACAGTGGACAATTATCTCTAACTTAGGGCCCGTCTACCTACAGACGGCCGTCTAACAACCAGAGGCAGTGCCGACCGTCAAAGAAAGTTATACAGTTGAAGGTCTGTAAAGAAAATAGAATAGTTGCAAGTTTAGCTAATGTACTGTCTAATACTAGCTTAAAGCCTGTTTATCTAACACTCTATTTCTAAAAATTAAATTTATAATAGATGATTAAACTAGACGGTGTAGTCTCGAGCGTTATCTTGTCAACGGTGAGAAAGTGTTTGGCCAATTTTCCACGGTCCTAGATTCGTGTAGCTAGACCGTCGATAGGCTACATTGCCTACTGTAGGTAAAGGTCATCTACTTTGCCGCACCCCCCTCCACTGTCAAGCCCCTCTTAACCGTCGGCATCGTCTCAGGCTGTTAGACAGCCGTCTCTAGGTAAACGGGCCCTTAATAGGCATATCAAAAGCACGCTTTGTGCGACATCCTCAGATGTTTTTTTTCTCTTCGACCTAACGGAAGCGGAGGTACTGAACGGCAAAGCTCCATATGAGAGTTGCCGGAAGTAGAAACTGTTTTATATTGAACTGCGAAATTTGCAAGAATATCTTCAGCAAGGGCATTTGTGCTAGAATTAGAATAATTGAAGGAGAAGGTTCTGTTACGATGTTTTCCCTTCAGTATTATGGACGTACGCAGGCACATGCGGGGAGAACTCGGCGGGTGTGAGAAGGGATGGAACTATAAGGATGATTTTCTTACATCCCATAGATACTACTGCTTCGGCTAGTTAGTAGAGGGCGAGAGGAGGAGGTTTCTCGTCATACCTTTCCTATAGCTTATCGCTATTCTAGCAGGTCCTTTAAACCAGTAAGCTGTTTCCAGCTCCCCGAAGATTTCAAAGAGACCGAGGTAGTTACAGTTATGATCAATAAGTCTGAAGATTAACCTCACCCCAGCCCACCTAGTTTAAGACACAACGTGTTTTTAAACAACACCCTCCCAACCACCCCGTATTTGGTTTATTGCCTCATTACACTCCTGGAAGGTTTTTTTTTACAAGACAAAAAACCCGAGAATTCACATTGCAAAGGTCACCAAAGAGTGGTTGGAATCCCATAGCATCTGAGTGGCCGAACACCCTCCATACAGCCCCGATTTAAACCCAATCGAGCATGTTTGGAAGGCCATGAAGAGTATCCTCCGAAAGGACCATAGATACTTGAAAGACCTTAAGGATAATGCCGAGAGTAGAGTGATTTTCATTGTGGCCCCGAAGGCAGCATGGTGGGCAGTCCCCCAGGTGTTAATTGACAGCTTGATCAATTCAATGCCCAGACACTACCACACAGTACGAAGAAATCCAGGTTGGTATACCAAGTATTAAACACCATGGAAATAGCTCTCAGTCTATATTTTTATTGTATTTTTAGCTTTATTTTTGGTGGTGCATTGCTTAATTGAAGTCGCTGCTGAATTACGTGGTGAAGATGCAGGTGGGGTTGGTGTACAGACTTATTGATCATAGCTTTAGTGCTCGAGTAGTATCATAAAAGTTGGTATTTGGGGAATTGGACCAATACCATACGAACTCACCCCGGCATCTTTCACGGTGGGTATCTCTATCGAGAGCGTGATACGGGAATCCTGATTTTGCTCATTATATCGATTTAAGTACGTCATTACCTATCTCATTGTTTCTATTATTTGAAGCAGATACGGTCCACAGAGGGTAATAAATTTAATTCAAACAATGACCAGAAAACTCGCTCGTGTTAGAAGAACGTGTTTGACTAGATAGTTGAGGGGGCGTGATAGATCGTTGAGGCGTTCTACAACTGGTTTGGGTACGGGAGACTGGTAGTTTGTTTAACAATCGCTTATACCTATATATTTTTCTTTTATTATCGTGGGGATGGACGGAGGAATAAGGGTATTCACCTGGAAGATTGTTCGGGTACTGTACGGGGTACCGGTAAAGTGTTTAACAATAGCTTATACCGAATTGTCTTTCCTTTGTTACCATGGGGGTACTGTACACCGAGGGCATGTAGGGAATAAAGAGATAGGTATGGCGATTCACGGAAGATTAGGACTCGCTATATGCGTTTTAATTATATACCTGCCTCTACCGTTAGTTTATTTCTAATAGAATGAGGCGTGGGATGCGAGTGATGGAAGTTGTTGGAAGTCTTTGATGCTGCTCGGCCCGCTCAGCTTACATGTAGCCGATCCGGTTATCTTTCAGACAAAGGCTTCGGATATGCGCTTGGGATCGCTGCACTGCCCGAAGGAATGCGACGGTGAAAGAGTCGGGTGCGGGAAATGGTCGGATGTGTGGAGGCTATGGAAAGCGGGGGTTCTTTGAAATATTAGTCTTTCCTTGTTAGCATGTGAGTTCGCAGGAGGGGGCGTGGAAGAGGGTGGGCTTGTGTCGCGAAAGAACGGGAAGAAGACCCTGCCATTTTTGTTATAGACTCTTGTCTTTGCCGTTAGCTAGTTTAGTTAGAAGAGTGAGAACGAGTTGAATAGAAGTTCCCCACTCTAAGTTGTTCGCCGGCGATCTATATTTTGTGTTTACTCTTGGCGTTTCGTTTCATTCCCTTTTGCAGCCGCCGTTTCCACTATCATCCTCTTCCCCGTTTCGCCGTTCAGCCCCCGCCGTTTATAAGAGGTTCCATTTCATATTCTCAAACAATGTCCAAGTTCCACGTGATTCCTCGAACCCTGTCTTCTCTGATATCCTGGCAGGGGTGGTGGTGATTTCATTCTCCTGGTTCGCGGTTACCCTGACCCCAGCAGCCCCCAGTCAATCCCACAGGGTGTTCAGGCGGTACGATACCGTATCAGCACCCCCGAGATCTGTTGTTTGTAGGATACCGATAGGCGAGATCCATGTGAGCTTACCTCCCGAACGGAGTGCTGTAAGGACAGTATTTCCGCCTGACGGTGCTCTGTAATTATATAGGCACAGCCGGCTGGTACCAAATCGAGCCGAGCGAACGACAACAGCGCCGGTTTTTCTTCTGAATGAGTTCTTAAGTGTTGAGTAACTAGTCGTTTGTCAGCCATTAGATCGTTGGCTATAAAAAAATAAAATGACCGAACATAGCTAGGTAATAGCAGTGTATATAGTTTTTTCATTGGTGTATTTCTTGTTAGGTCAAGGTGCGGGGTTGTCTAGCGTTTAGCCATCTAGTGATATATTTTCTTAGCACCCTTTAACCAGAATTGTCTACCGTACTATACTGTACTCGCCATGTCGGAGTGTTTTTAAAAAGAACTGCTACCGGTATCGCATACTACTCAAGTTCCAGAAAAAGTGTCAAATTTTGATGGTATGCACTTGAAGTCCTTGGTAAAAACCCTTGGACATTGCGAGTATCGTATCAACACCCTGCTTAGTTATTATGGGAATATATGGCTAAGGAGCTCAAGATGTGAGGAGTGCCGTTTTATAAGTGGTTATGCCAGTTGATGCGGAAGTAGGCACCTGTGTTCTAACTTTGGGGTTTGGGAATCGGTTCGTGCGCTTAAATTACCTACTGTACAAGTATACTGTGGTATTCACAGAAAACTCGTGACGCTTCCCCTCCTCTATTTTCCTCAAAAGTGCAAATTGCACTTTTTTCAACACCATATACCGTAAAAACTCGAATAATTGGCCGGTGTGCTAGGGAGTCGAAATAAGGTGTGAAACCTGCTGAAGTGGAAATTAGTGTCTCAAAAGCACGTTTAGGGTGAAACCGTAGACCTCACTTGAGGTTTTCTCAACCTCATAGGAGAATTCAAATTTAGAAAATGTAAACAAAAGAAAAAGAATACAGAACGCGTAGTTTCTCAATTTACAATACAAGATACGTGTTTTTTTTTTTCTTCCGCTTTCCTTTCACAAACAAAGAAAGATGCCTTCCCAACCATGTGGACGTATCCGTGTCCAAACAGTCATTTCACCACTGCCTGCAAATAGGTTTTATGCAGGTATTAAAAAGAAAAGAGGCCCAAAGCGAAAACCTTTGAGTGAGCTTCTTCGAGCATCAAAGCAGGGGGTGGAAAACCCATATAGGTCGTATACCGTGAGCTTTAAGCTTCGGGTACTCTCATACTGGGCTGCCGCCCAAACATCCTGTGGTCGCACAAAGGTTCGTGAGCCAACACGAATTGAGGTGGCAAAGAGGTTTAGAATTCCAGCAACAAACCTTACGCGTTGGAGGAGAGAGGAGGAGCAAGGAAAGTTTACTGAAATGAGGGGAGGTCAGAGGAGGACAGTCGGGGTTGGGAGGAATAGGCAGTGGCCGGGTATGAAGCGTGAACTTTTTGAAAAGTTTCGAGAGCGGAGAGCTTTAGGGCGGCCGGTACGAAGAAGCTGGTTTCGTAGAGTCAGCAAAGAGTTATTCCAAAAACACTATCCGAGTGAAGGGGATACTTCCAATTCCTTCCGATTCTCCAATAGTTGGTTCCGAAGCTATTTATCCAGGCACCAAATTAGCCTTCGACAAATCACCAATAAAGCCAGTCAGCTTCCAGCGGATTTTGCTAGTGCAATTATCAGCTGGCTACAATTCAATCGCTGTAACTCTCAAATCCGCTCAGAAGATCACCATATAAGGGAGGGAGAACTCACCTTTCCCTATGTTGGCCGATACCGATTACAGAATATCTGTAATATGGACCAGACACCGGTCCCTTTCGAATACCTAGAAGGTAAAACCTATAATCAGATAGGTGAGAAGACTGTCTGGCTGCAATCAAGCCGTTCAGGGTGGGACAAACGACAGGGGACAATTCAACTTACCGTTTTTGCGGATGGAATACCGCGAGTGAAACCCCTGCTCTTCTTCCGGGGGCAAGGAAGTGGGCCCACAATCCTGGCTGAAAGACGGCAATATGACAATCGGGTTGTTGTTAAGTTCAACCCGACTACCTATGCCAACTCAAGCAATATGCTCGAGTGGCTTGATGAGCAGTTGGTCCCTGCTCTCGAAGGTCAGCCTACTCTTCTGGCAATTGAGCTCTTTGCAGGCCACAAGACGGAAGAGGTACTTGATACCTTTCGGGCCCACGATATTACACCAAGTGTAATACCGGGAGGCTGCACTGGATTAGTGCAGCCTCTTGACGTATCTATTAATCGTCCTTTTAAGGACATATTGAAGGTTAGTCAAATTACGTTAAGTTAATTAAGGGAAGGAGTTACTTATCAAGGGTTGTATAATAGGAGAAGATAGAGGAGCGGCTTGGAAAATTAGAGGAGAAGAAGGAACAAATTTTGATGGGAGGGGGAAGACTGACCGGCAGCATGATTGGTCGTCGGTGTATTGCTCTCACATGGGCAGTAGGAGAAGCATGGACATGCTTTTCCACCGAAAGAGCCGAAGTTGTACGTCGGGCATTTTGTATCGTTGGCCTCTCACTTCCAATTGATGGAAGTGAGGATTATGCGATATCTATAAAAGGGTTAGCAAGTGACCTCTTAGCGGAGCATTTGAAGGATTGGGAAGTAGAGGGGAGGGATGGCTTAGGTGATGAGGTTGCGGATAGTCACCCTTTGGAAAATCAAGAAAGTACTGCTCTGGAGGAAGAGGAGGAAATAAATTTTTGCTATGAGTAAATGCCAAGAGTTAGTGAGACTGATATGTTTGATTTCCATGCTCATCCCTTGGCAAAACATACCTTAATTTAACCGTCCGGCACAAGGGCCAATTATTTGAGTTTTTACAGTACACTATCTCAAGATTTCCGCATAATGTGACCTGTCAGGTTACACGAATACAATATGGATCCTTCTCCCAACCCCTCTTGGCGGCAATGCTATAAGAAGGGAAAGGCGACTGATGATCACTCCCCAACGCCAGGGGGTAGACCCTCCACTACGGGGGAGGCCGCACCGACCGTATCACCAATTTTTTTGCCTCAGGGCCCCCTACCGCTTAAGCGACCCAGAAGCTCAACGGTTTCAACGATGCCTGGTATGGAGGATCACCTCCGTGCGGGCAAATCCCACAAAGTGTTCTTCCATGACTTGTTCACCAAGATAGGAAAGAACAGAGGGTAGGATGAACCCTTCATAAATATGGACGACAATGTTCTGCTCGAGATTATCGAGTACATCTACAGAGACTTTAGATCGGCTGTCGACACTCTGATGGAGAGTATCGATCTGTTGGCACAAGAGGCAGCCTCAATGCAAACAGCACCCCCCCGCCCCGATACACCAACTCCGATACCATTCCCCCTCACAGACACTAAGGCGCCTGGCACGGCTCCCGGCCCTAGTACCCAGCCTCCTATGAACCCCCAGTCCTTTGGCCCTAAGGCCTCTTGGGCTACAGTAGCAAGAAGAGGGGAAAAGAAATGTAACACCAATCAGGCTGTTGCAGTACCTGGACAACCTAAACCCCTGACTACCGCCAAACCCTTGCAACCAAAGAAGGGTATCACAGCCAGAGAACGCCGCCTCATCATTCAATGAGAAGGTGGCCCCCACAACAAGACTGAGCTAGAGATCAGGAACGAGATCAACACTGCCCTCGCTGGCACATATATACAAACTCTCTCTGTGAAGGGGAATACCATCACGATCACCACTATAGAATCGATCAGGGCTACCTCGCTTAACAGCAAGGTTGGCATCTTCCTCCACCTTATTCCCAGCACTGTAAGTGTTCACTTGGACACCCCAGTTACACAACTCTTCGTGCATGGACTCCCAACCTCTAGCTTTCTGGATGCGATGGCAACTGAGCTGACTACCTTCAACACTGAACTGGCCCTTACAGAACAACCCAGATGGCTTACTACGGATGAATCTAGAATTGGCAAAGCTGCCTCTATGATTGTGCTTGCAATAACCGGCCCCAGGGCTCCTGAATTTGTAGGCAGGCGACTAGCAGCTTTTTCCTCCACATATAGAACGGAACGCCGACTGCATTTTAACTCCAACACTCAATGCTCAAACTGTCATGGCTTCGCTCATCATAACAACAGATGCAACAACCCTGCCTCCTGCCACTGGTGCACTCACCGGCACCCAACCGGGGCCCATACTAGCCCCACTGCCACCTGCCGTATCCGAGATCGCTCTTGCAGTCACACTGCCCTTAAGTGTGTGAACTGTGGCGGCCCCACAAGAAGCCCACGCAATGTCATGCCCCTCCCACCCTGAAAGGGTACCTGAGAAGGAGGAGAATGAGGAGGAAATGGTCCATACTTGATCCCTGTAATTTTTGTGGTTATGGGTTCACGTAAGCCCTTTTTCTGTGGTTTACAAATCTTACTGGTTATTTTGAAGAAATGGAGTGGAGGATTTTCTTTTGTTACTGGGTTTTTAGGCCATACCTTAGGGTGCATGCCATGGATTTTCCTGTACTTAGTTATGAATAAACCGAGGACTTAACAAAAAAAAAAAAATTCACAGAAAACTCGTATGAAAAAGGTAATTCTCATTATTTGTGAAAAATCCACAGTTTCCGAAACTTACACAAATTGTAAAGCTACATATTTACTTTTTTTAAATCCCTATGTGTTACTGTGATAATGGTGGATTGTTTTTATCCAGAAGAGTTATTTTCTCGAACCACTTGTGCTTGTATTGTAAACTACGGTAGAGCAGCATTTCTGGTGTGAGATACCGGCATAGGACGAGCCACAAACCACAGGCACAGTATACTGTTCTAGAATCAAGTGTTACTGTGCGGTGCATGTGGGATCCTGGACAAGCTGATTGGGCTAGGTGTTCAACAAAGTGGCAACGGCGACCCCTCTTTTCTTCAACCTCGAGAACTCTGTCGGTAAACTTTACTGGACTTGAGCACCCATCATTTAAGTCCTCTGCATCGAATCCGCAAGCTTCCAAACACCAATAAAACGGAAATGTCGCTATCACGTCTCGGAGGAAATAGCAACTCTTTCAATAACAACTCCTTTAACAATAATACCAACTTGAACTCATTTAACAATACAAACTCCTTCAATAATACCAACAATTTGTGCAACCTAAACTTTAGTAGCAACGATGGGACGGCAGAGATCCTCGCTTGGATATCTCCACTGGAACCCAGGATACGGCACCAGGACATCAGAGAGCACCGTGTCAAAGATGTGGGAGACTGGCTCTTACAAACAGAGGAATATCAGAATTGGTCTAACAGCATTCACGGTGGCGAACCCAATAATTCGGTGTTGTTTTGCTACGGAGATCCGGGAGTCGGAAAGACACACATCAGGTAAGAAAGCGTATCCCCAACCAAGCGAAGGTGTTACTAATAAGCTATGGTGCCAGTTCATTGGTAATAGATATGTTGGGTGATTGACTGATGCTATGGGGTGTGTAAGCGAAATTTCATTAATGTTTTATAGGTCTGTAGCACTGTGGGACAGTCTGGGTCCAGGTCGGCTTGATGGAGGTGGTGGGATCACACAGTTGTGGTGATGGGAGAGATACTGTATTTCGGTGTGTTTTTACCTATGGAACTTGGTAGCTACTGGCTAATTAAATCCCGTAGTGGAAGCTTCTACATGTATAACCCTATGCATTGGTGTGTTCCCTCGTGTGCTCATATGTCCACACTCTAGTGTTCCTCCATACCATTTGTGCTCCAGTTGCCTGCGCTCCCCGATGCCTCTAATACAACACTCTACTACTGGGATTATTGCATACCATCACGCCTTACTCCCAGGACGTAATACTGTAAGGTCAGTATATTCCGGACCAGCTGTGCTCCTTACTTTGCTATAGATATGCTCTCATGAATCCAGCTGTGAGAACTACCACTGTACCGTCTGTGCTTTACCTCTGAGTGAGTTCACTTGTTAAGGTTGACGGGAGCGGATAGTCGACAGAGATAAGGAAAGAGGATAAATTAGGGACAAGGAGGGGTAATAACGTTAGTGATTTCATTTGTTCCGATTATGAAAGGATTAGCGGAAAAGTTTATGGTCATGTCTTTCCTTTGATATTATCACGGAAATACGTAGGCAAACGGGCCACCCATAGAGAGAGATCCATAGGTATGAGAAGGGATGGAATGACTGAGGGCCTGTTCGGTTGTCATGGTTCCGTTCAGGACCTCTTATTTTGAAAAGGTTTGACCGGTAAGAACATCTACTGTTGCAAATTCGGCACTGGAAACTTGCTTGAATCAACGGTCAACCTTTCGTTGCCAAACAGCCATTCCGTTCATCCCCTTTAGAACAGAAGGGAAACGGCCATTTGCATGGGACAATGAACGGAACCATCGCAACCAAACAGGCCCTAAGTTTTATGATGATGACGAAGGAATAAAGTTTCCGATTATAAATGCCCTATAGTTTAGCCCTAGGCTAGTTTGACCATTGGAACATTACGCCATTTATCTCCCTCCACATCTCGCGCGTTCGGCATCGCATTGTTGGACAGCTCTCGTATCTGGGGTTATAATAAAAATGAATGAACACACCCAGATACACCACAAGGCCGGGCAGAATAGTCAGAAGACAGGAGAAACCCTGATATTTTTTTATAGTTGGCGGAGGCTGAGAGTTGTCAGAATTGATGGATGAAGATACAGGTGAGAGTTCTTGGAAGTAGAGAGTGCTGTAATTGGCAATGGAGGTATACAAGATATCTTTAGAAATTGAATGTTTTCATGGTTCGAATGATTGATGGTGACTGCTCAATGTCTATGTGTTCCCTTTATCACGGGAGTACGCAGACAAAATTGAATTGGTAGAAAAATCCAGGGATGCAGGAGGCGTTGGAACGCTCTGGAAGATTTTCTTAAATCTCATAGATACTCATGATTTGGCTACTTAGTAGGAGACCGGAGAAGGAAGTTTCTAATTTAATTACTCCTTCTATATATAGCCAAGCCCTGTTCTACCACGAGCTTTCAACTTGTAGGCTGCTTCCAGCTCCCCCAATGTTTAAAAGAGACTGAGTTAGTTTGTACTCGCTTAGCGCAATAAAAGTTGGCAGTGGTGGAAATAGACCTGTACCATATTAACCCACCTACATCCTTCGCGGTAGGTATCTCTATCTAAAGAGCGATACGGGAATCATACCGTAGATGTTTCTAATTATACAGACTTAAGTACATCATTACCCATCTCATTTTCTCCATTATTTCAAGCAGAAATGGTCCGGAGATAGTAATAAATTTAATCCAAAAAATGACATAAAAACTCGCTAGTGTTGGGGGAACGTGCTTAGCTTGATAGTTGAGGGGGTGTGACAGATCGTTGAGGCGCTCTACAAATGGTTTAAGTAAGGGAGAAATAGTTGATTGTTTAACAATTGCTTATATCTACATGTCTTTCCTTTATTATCATCGGAAATGGACGGAGGAAAGGGGCATGTGAGCAATATAGAGATGGGTGTGGCGATTCATGGAAAGATCAGGATTGGTTGTTTGGGGTTCAACTACTCGTATACATCTGTCTATAGTTTGTTTAGTATTGAAAGAATGAGCGTGGGATGCAAGTGATGGAAGTTGTTGGATGTTTTTGTGCCGTCCGGCATGCTCAGCCTGCACGCGGCCTATCCCATTATCCTTCCGACAAAAGCTTCGGATATGCGCCTGTGATCGCTGCAGCGCCGGAAGGAAATGTGATGTAGGGAGAGAAAGGGTTGGATGTGCGAGGGCTATAAAGCGGGGGTTCCTTGAGATGCCTGTCTTTCTTTTGTCAGCATTAGAGTTTGCGGAAAGGACTAACGTGCAAGAGAATGGACTTGTGTCGCGATCGATAAAAGAACGGGAGTAAGGCTCCGCTATTTTTATATAGACTCCTGTCTTCGCCGTGAGCTGGTTCAGCTAGGAGAGTGTCAAGTAGCGAACGTGAACGCCAGGAATTGAATACCAGTAGAGGAGAAGTTCCCCACTCTAAGTTGTGTGTTAGTCATCAGTCTTTTTTGTGTCGTTTACTCTTGGCGTTGCCTTTCGTTGCCTACCTTCGCTACCACTATTTTAATCGCGGTCCTCTTCCCCGTTTCGCTACTCAGCTGCCGCCGCTTATGAGGCGATTCCATATCCTCACAAAATCCTCAAGTTCCACGTGAATGCTCTCATCCTGTCGTCTACGGCTGCGCGATCCTTATTTCACAAGTCAGCACAACGGCCACTGCTCAACAAATGGTGATACGGGACCGGAGGCCTATCGCCGAGTTCTATTGTATTCGGTTGATGCTAGTTACTGCCGATTATTCCAATTGTTTGCTACATGATGGAATGAGAAGGCAAGAGAGGCGCTTCCTAGAGCGAGTAGTGCGGTACTTGGCAGAATAGGGAGACTTTGGGGATGCAGGTATACATTTAGCGTAAGCCTAGTGTTTGCTAGTTCCACTTCTTCTATCATACGGTTCAAGTGTAGTGGCTCCCCCGAGATCCCGATCAGGCAAGCCCAATATCAAGAAATATGTGTGCCGTAAACTAGTTGGTGGCTCGGGCGGAGGTTAATGCAGCTAGGGTTCTTAAGCTAGGTGGAGAACGGCATTCCTACGACGTAGTTTCACGATAATTCGCCCCGGTTTTCTGTTGAGTGATTGCGAGACCATATTCGGACAGGGTTGGTGGTGATTTTATTCTCCGGGTTGGCGGTTACCATGACTCTGGTAGTCCTCTTGGTTTATGCTATGCGGGTCTGGGTTGTATTATACCAATACTGCACTTCCTAGATCTTAGTACCGTACCGTAGGGTACCAGGAGGCGAGGTATATGTCGGCTTACCTCCTGGACGCGGTGCTTCAATGGCCGTATATTTCTGAACACTAGTGCTCCTTACTTAGCTACCGGTTATGTAAAGCCGGCTAGGATTAAATCGAGCCGGACGAGCGAGTCTCGGTTTTAATTCCGAGCAGGTTTTTGGGTGTTGGGTAGCTAGCCGTTTGTCGGCCATTGGATAGTTGGTTGGGAAAAATAACATATCTGGGTGAATATCTTTTTCATTGATTTGTTGCGTGGGGGTTGGGATGTCCTGAGTTTTGATATCTAGCAATACATTTTCTTAACGCCATAAACCAGAACAATCTCCTCCAAGTGGGGGAGCGTTTCTTTTTTAAAAAAAAAAACAACTGCTTTCGCATACTAGTAAATTTCTGGAAAAAGTGTCAAATTTTGGCGGTCTGCAATAGTAGACCATTGTAAAAACACCCAGACCTTGCGAGTATATTATCAACCCCTTCCCAAGTGATTATGAGAATATATTGTCAAGGAGCTTGGTATGTGAGGGGTCTTGTTTAATGAGTTATCGTGTTGGTTGATGCGGGAGCAGCTAGCTAGCTATGATCTAATATGGGGGTTACAGTGAACTCATGCCCTCCCGGTAATTCTGGTGCTTTGATTTCTGATTTTTTTTTTTTGAAAATTGATAGTTTCACAAACATAGACAGGTTGTAAAAACTGAATTGATATTTTTTAAATCCCAATTTGTTTAATGTGATGATGTTGGAGATTTTTTATGCGCGAAAAGAAGTATATTCTCGAACCACTTGTGCTTGTATTGTAAACTATGGTAGAGCAACATTTTTTGTGTACCGGTAGGACCCCGATAGGACGAACCACAAGCCACAGGCACAGTAACTTACGCCTTCCGAGAATCAAGTACTGCGCGGCGCATGTGGGATCCTTGACAAGATGATTGGGCTGGGTGTTCGCCAACCAGGCGGCAAGAGAAGGGCGACCCCGCTTTTCTTCAGCCCCAAGAACGCTCTCGATCAATCGACCCTTCCTTGCCGAAGAACTCATCCTTTGAATCCTCTACATTGAATTCTCAACTTTCCAAACTCAAAAAAAAACCAGAAATGTCGCAATTTCGTCTCGGGGAAAGTAGCAACTCTTTCAATAATAACAACTCCTTCAACAATAATACCAATTTGGACTCATTCAATACGAACTCATACAATAATACCAACAATGTGATAAACTTGAACCTTGGGAGAACCGATGACACAGCTGAGATCCTCGCATGGCTATCTCCACTGGAACCCGGGATACGGCACCAGGCAATTAGAGAGCAGCGAGTCGAACATGTGGGAGACTGGCTCTTAGAAACAGAGGAATATCAGAATTGGTTTGATGGCATTCACGGTGGCGAACCCAATAGTTCGGTCTTGTTTGGCTACGGTGATCCGGGAGTCGGGAGTATCAAGCTTATTCATTACTAAGTAAATGGAGACACCACCAATACAGGTATACGGCCACCAACAGCAGTACAATCCGGGAAGACCTACATTAGGTAAGAAATCATATTCTCTATAATGCAAATGTGGCGCTAAGAAGCTGTGATGCCAGCTCATTGGTAATAGATAAATTGGGCGATTGGGCGAATGGGCGAAATTCGGCAGTGGCGTGCTTCTACTTCGACTTCGCGGCCCAGAAGGAGCAGTCACCAGTGGCTGTCCTGGGTTCCCTCCTAAAACAGGTTGTTTGTGGACTCGAAGAGATTCCGCCAAAGATAGCCAAGGCCTTTCGAGATGGGAAAAATACTACGGGGGGCCGGAGGCTGGGATTGGGGGAAATTGCGGAGATGTTGCAGGATATCTCGTCATCACGGCCCACTTTCATATGTATTGATGCCGTGGATGAATGTATGTCTGAGTATCGGGTGGAGTTGCTCGATTCACTCAAACAACTTTTGCACAAGTCTCGGAGTATCCGCATATTTCTCGCTGGGAGATCGCAAATCCGAGATGAGGTGGAGAAATATCTTTCTGGGATTGTAATGGTTGTATCTATTACACCCACCAAGGACGATATCATTCGATTCCTGCGAGCGAAACTGAAAAAAGATGCAACACCCGACGCGATGGATAAGAGCTTGGAGGCGGACATTATAAAGAACATTCCCGAGTCGGTTTCAGCAATGTAAGTAGGAAGCAAAGGCACTCAAAGGGATGTAAACCATGAGCTGACAGATCTATTTTTAGATTCCTGCTAGTATCTCTAAACATCAAGGCTATCCTACAGGAAACGACGCTCCATCGAAGGCGAGAGAAGCTTAGTGCTATGACAGATGGTTTAGGTTTGAGAGGCGCATATGATGCAACCATAGGGCGAATAAAGGCACAGGAAGGGGATGGAGCGAGACTCGGGATGGAGGCTCTGATGTGGATTTCACATTCCGAGAGGCCGTTAAGTGTCGATGAGATATGTCACGCCCTGGCTGTCGAGATAGGATCAGCCGACATTAATCTCAACAATATACCTTCGATCCGGACGGTGCTAAGCTGCTGCCAAGGGCTTGTGGCCGTCGAAGAAGGGTCCTCGACTATTAGGTTGATACATTTCACACTCAAAGAGTATCTCTCCGGTCTTGCCGACTTGTTTGACAGACCTCACTCGAAAATGGCGGAAAGTTGTTTGACATATCTCAATTTCCAGGCCATTAAGGATCTTTCGGCCAGCCCCTCTCGCCACCACAGAGACACGCCCTTCTTGACATATTCTTCCTTATATTGGGGAATCCACGTGCGAATTGACATCTCGGATTGCTCAAGATGTCTTGCGCTTGCCCTTCTTGATCGATTCGATAACCATATATCAGCTGAGTTACTTTGGGGGTCAGTCAGGAGCCAGCCGTTCACTTGTTACATTGCCTATAACAAGCGATTTTCTGCGCTACATTGTATAGCATATTTCGGCATTGCCGAAGTTGCAATTGATTTGATAAAGATGAAGAAATGGGATGTGAATCAAAGAGATGGTGCGGGTCTGACGCCACTTATGTGGGCTGCGAGGTATGGACGTGAAGAAGTAGTGAAATTGCTTATACAGCACAAAGATATTCAACCTGATATGCTGGATATGATTCATGATCGAACAGCACTCTCATGGGCTGCTGGGAGTGGACACGAAGGGGTGGTCAGGCTATTTCTCGGACCTCTATTTATCAATCCTGGGAGCATAGGCCGTAAGCGTGGAGCGCCGGGAGTAATGAGTATACTACTTGGAAGGAAATACGTCAACCCCGATGGGCCAGACGATGTTGGCCGATCACCTCTCTCGTGGGCCGCCGAGAATGGGCATGATGGAGTAGTGAAGCTACTGTTGAAACGGAAAGACGTTAGCCCTGAGAGACCAGATCGTGATGGCCGAACACCGCTCTCGTGGGCCGCTTCGATTGGGGTAGCGAAGTTACTATTAGAACGGGAGGACGTTAGCCCCGATAGGCCTGACAATCATGGCCAAACACCCCTCTCGTGGGCCGCCTACAATGGGAAGGATGAAGTAGTGAAGCTACTGTTGGAGCGGGAAGACCTTAACCCCGATAGGCGCGACGACTTTGGCCGGACACCCCTCTCGTGGGCCGCCTACAATGGGAAGGATGAAGTAGTGAAGCTACTGTTGGAACGGAAAGACGTTAACCCCGATAGGCCGGACAGAAATGTCCGCCGAGCCGCTCTCGTTGGCCGCCCAGAATGGGAAGGATGAAGTAGTGAAGCTACTGTTGGAACGGGAGGACGTTAGCCCCGATAGGTGTGACAACTTTGGCCGGACACCCCTCTCGTTCGCCCCTTCCCATATGCGCGATATGATACTAAAGCAACTCGAGGCCCGAAAACCTGCAACTCCTGGCGCAGTCTAAGATATCACCCCTTTCGCTATCTTTGTCCCTAACTTACTCATTTTGCAAAATTTGGAGACGCTTTACCATCACATCTATCCCCTCCTCTAATCCTCATTCGTCCTCCCAGGGCCCCCTGACTCTCTTATCCACGTCGTCATTAGTTAGCATCAGGTGTCAAGTCAGTCGTGGGTGTTCATGTCATCAAGTCTGAGACATACATGAAGGAAATTGCCTTTTTTTTGATCCCCCCAGTTTCTTTTTTTAGAATTCTACGATTGTTTTTTTTTTCGGTGAAAGCGTTGCACTCTACGATACCATTCTGGTATTTCTCAATTCCTTTACCTACCAATAGAACGGGCTTTTGTTCGGTCATATCACTTGGTATTGCAGCAGAATTCTTTTTAGGATATCTCACAATCTTGCCTCTTATATATATACTCTACAATGAAAAGACAAACATAGCGTTTTAGAAGATCTAATAACACATATTCTATTCCTTTCTTCTTTCTGCACTATCTCCTGCCGCATGCTAACAACTGAGATTTCATACATAGAAGCCCTGGCGGCACAGGGAGAACAAAGGAGGAAGTAGAGGAGCAAAAATAGAGTGAATAAATATCTCTAACTTTGCGGTGATTTAAAAAGCAGATTCCCAGCCAGACCCTCACATGTCTTTTTTTTTAGAGTTGACCGAAGCGGAGTTATCAGATTTGACGGACAAAGATAGATGTGAGAGTTTCGAGAATCGGAGAGTGTTTTAGTTGACCAGGGATGTTTGTAGTATGTCTTTAGCAATTGCATCGGTTCTAGAGTTGTAATGATTGGCGGAGATGGTTCTATAGGTAACTTATGTCTTTCTTATATTATCACGGAGGTCCTTTAGCAAACGGGAGCATGCACGGAGCAAAATGGGTAGATGTGGGAAGTGATCGAACCATCGAGATGATTTTTTTACATCTCTGAGAAACCCCTATTTTTGATGGTTAGTAGGGTAGAGAGGGAAGTTTCTGGTTATATCCCTCCTATAGCCTAGCCCTATTCTTGTTCGCGCTTTCGACCATTAGGTTGTTTCCAACTCCCCCGAGACCCCAAGAAGACTAGGCTAGTTTGTACTCGAGTGGTATGATATAATATGATATGATACCAGAAAGTTTGGCAGTTGTGGAAGTGGACCTATGCCATATTATCCCACCCCTCCTCAATCCTTTGGGGTTAGTATCGCTATCTTGAAGGTGATGCGAGAACCCCATTTTGTTAAAATACGAATTCAAGTACGTCATCACCCATCTTATTGTTTCCATTTTTCTGAAGTAGAAACTGTCCCGAGCTGATATTTAATTTAATCTATTATCATAGACGCTCACTCGTGTTACAGGAATGTGCTTGGCTTTGATAGTTGCGGGAGTGTGATAGATTGTTCGGGGGCTTTGAAAATAGTTCGGGTAAGCGATACCGCTAGATTGTTTCACAGTATAATAGACCGACAGGTCTTTCCTTTGTTATCGTCGGGGTGCACGGGGGAATAAGAGCATGGGGGAAATGCAGAAATAGGTGTGGTGATTCATGGAAAGACCAGGACTTGTTACCTAGGTTTTAATCATAAACATGTCTCTATAGTTAGTTTATTTTTGAAAGAATGAGCACGGGGTGCAAGTGGCGGAAGTTACTTTCCATATCCTTCTTAAAAAGTGCCCGAGTTCCCATGTGGATTCTCTCACTCTATCGTCTATCACTGTGCGATCTTTATTTCTGAGGTCGGCGCAACGGTCATTGCTCGGCAAGTGCTGATATGGCACCGGAGGTGATTCAGTGCCGGAGGCCCATCATCGGATTCCATTGTTATAGAAAACCTTTTATCCCAATTTGTTTTACTATATCTTGGAGTGAGGAAACAAAAAAGCCTTTCCTATGGCAAGAAGTACTGTGCTTGGAAGAATAGGGTGAATTTGGAGAAGTAGGTGTATATTAAGGGTGAGCCTAGTTTTTGGCGGTTCCGCTTCTTGTATCATACGGTTCACGTGCAGTGGCTCCCCTAGATCCCGATTAGGCCAGTCCGATAGCCAGAAATATATGCCGCTCCAAGCTAGTTTGTGGTTCGGGAAGATGTCAATGCAGCCAGGATTCTTAAGCCAGCGGGGAGCGTCATTTGTACGACACAGAGTCACCATAATTCGCCCCAGTTTTCTGTTGAGGGGTTGCAAGGCCGTATTCTGAAGGTCGTGGTGATTTTATTCTCCGGGGTCCCTGCGAGCTCTTGGTTGATGTTATGGGATGTGCAGGCGGTAATATATGAATTAATACTTCCTAGATCCGTAGTATGATACTAGTACAGCAGGATAGCGGTAGGCCAAGTCTAGGTCGCTCACCTCCGGGACGCACCGCCGTAAGGGCTGTATATTTCGAACCGGAGGTGCTCTTTACTTAGCTATACGGAAAGCCTGCTGGTATTAAATCGGGCCAGGCGAACCATTACTGTCTCAGTTTTACTCCCGAGCGAGTTCTTTGGTGTTGGGTAGCCGGTCGTTTGTCGGCAATTGGATCGCTGGTTGTAAAAAATAAAATAATTGATCACCGCTGGTAGGAGCAATGTGAATAGCTTTTGCATTGGAATATTTGTTGCGTGAAGGTGTGGGGTGCTCAGCGCTTCTGTTGTCTGGGGATACTGTGGTTTAGCCTAACATTTTTAAGCTAGATTTAATTATCCCTTGGGCGATCTGGGGCAGTGAAATTCTCCCCCAGCACGCTAAGTCTAGATCAGTCAAGTAACTAGCTATGTCAGGTTCGGAATTCGACTCCTCAAAAACCCTAGTTACCTAGCATGTCAACAGGCGTTCATCGCCTACGAATCACGGCTCTCAAATACCGGTCCGTGATCCAAGCGGCCAGCCCGACCATGGTTTTAAAAAGCCTGGGTCAGTCTGGTGGAAACCGTCGGTGGCCGCCAAACCCGGGGGCACCCAGGCAATCACCAGGCCCAACTCCGAAGCCACCCAGCGAAAAGCCCCTAGATGCCCCGGTTAAAGCACCCCGGTTATTCGAAATTTCAATTTGGCCTGCATGACCTGCGGATACTCGAGTACCAAGGCCGCCCGCAGATACCTGCGCACGACCTGCAGTCTTCTCACAGCCAATCACTCGGAATATGAGAATAAAAAGCAGTTTACCGTATGATCGATTTCCCTTAAACATATCAAGGTCATCAACTGACCAGCAACCATGATCCCCGTGCCCAAACTAGGCGACCACGATCCTACCTCTAGTCTCTTTGCACAATCCTTTTGATGACCCTTCCACCGCTTCTAGTAGATTACAAGTAATACAGTATTAGCCGAGATATTGCACTTGCTCCAGCCACCTCTTCACCAAATTTCTATCTCCCTCGACTTGTGTCTAATATTATAATAGCTTCATAAGGATGCCCGGTTCCCCATAAATTCAAAGGTAGAATTGAGATCCAGACATTCTTCCATAGCGCGTAAAGTCAACAACAGAGACTTATGAGTGATGGCGTGATTTAACCCTGACCCTAATGTGCGGAGAGCCATTTCTGCATATTAGAGTCCCAGTTGCAATACGCTACCGGTATCACTGATGGTCCGAAGCATGAGGGTGACCCAGGACAGGCCCGGCTTTGGTTTTGGAAAACCGCTTTCCTATTGCGGCCCGGCCGTCTCTAAAAAAGCCTAGTCCAGTCCGACAGTGCCCAAAGCTAGATAGACTAGCCGCTTGGGATCACTGATACCGGCTAGGTTTGTTCGCTATAAAAATATATTTGATTGAACTTAAATAACTCCAAAGTAGGATTAGGGCGCTTGTCGTGAATTTACCGTCTCAGACCAACCCAAGGGATAATGTTAACATTCTCCTTAGCCGTTCTGAAAATATATTCCCAATGAGCGCGGGGTGTGGGGAATCTCGTTTTGCGACTTATCATATCCATGGAAGCCGGAGCAGCCTGCTACTTGCAGCCTTTTCTGGGGTTGTGATGGACATCAACGGGTGACACTTGGGTATTTGATAAGCCAAAGTTGGAATTCGTCAAAATGCCTACCCGAGTACCGGTAGGGTAACAAAAACAGTGCCTGCTGCTCAGGGTGCCTTCGGTTAACAGCTGAACGGACCGTTCGAGTACCATATGTTTTAGAATTAAGCCCCCTGCGGCATACTGGAGCCTTGACTCGCCAAGAAAAAGGGCAAGATAAGAGCCACCCCACTTTTCTTCAGCCTCGAGAAACTCCATCAATCGACGCGACCGTACCCGGTAACCCATTTTCCCGACCGTCCATACCGAATCCAACGTTCTAAACGCAAAAAAAAAATGTCGCACCCTCGCCTCGGAGCAAATAGCATCTATTTCAGTAACAATAACCCCTTAAATCATAATTCCAACTTGAACTCATTCAATACTAACTCATTCAATATTACCAACAATGTATGTAACCTGAACCTTGGCACTGGTGATGAGACGGCTGAGATCCTCGCATGGCTATCTCCACTGGAACCTAGAATACGACACCAGGACATTAGAGAGCGTCGAGTCGAACATGTGGGAGACTGGCTCTTACAAACAGAAGAATATCAGAACTGGTCTAACGGCATTCACTCTGGCGAACCTGATAATTCGGTCTTGTTTTGCTACGGGGATCCGGGAGTCGGGAAAACTCACATTAGGTAAGAAACCATCTCCATAAGGCAAGGGTGTTGCTAAGAAGCTGTGATGCCAGCTCTTTGGTAATAGATACATTGGGCGATTGGGCGAGGGGGCGAAATGCTGCGGTTGTGTGCTTCTACTTCGACTTTGCGGCCCAGAAGGAGCAATCTCCGATGAGTGTCCTAGGCTCCCTCCTAAAACAGGTTGTTTGTGGGCTCGAAGAGATTCCGGGAAATATCGTCCAGGCCTTTCGAGGACAGAAAAATGTCATCGGGGGCCGCAGGCTGGGATTGGGTGAAATTGTGGAGATGTTACAGGATATCTCGTCCTCACGGCCCACTTTCATATGTATTGATGCCATGGACGAATGCATGTCTGAGTATCGGCTGGAGCTGCTTGATTCACTCGAACAAATTTTGCGCAAGTCCTCGAGTATCCGATTATTTCTGGCAGGAAGATTGCAGATCCGTGGTGAGGTGGAGAAACGTCTTGTTGGGAGGGTAGTGGGTGTGTCTGTTATACCCGCCAAGGATGATATCATCCGATTCCTGCGAGCGAAACTGAAAAAGGACCCAACGCCTGAGGCGATGGACCAGAGCTTGGAGGCCGACATTATAAAGAATATCCCGGAGACGGTTTCAGCAATGTAAGTATAAAGCAGCGACACTGAAAGCGATGCGCGAAACTGAGAGCTGACAAATCTCTTTCTAGATTCCTGCTAGTATCTTTAAACATCAAGGCAATCCTACAGGAAACAACACTCCATCGAAGGCGAGAGAAGCTCGGTGCTATGACAGATGGCTTGGGCTTGGGAGGCGCATATGATGCAACCATAGAGCGGATAAAGTCACAGGAAGGGGATGGAGCAAGGCTTGGGATGGAGGCTCTAATGTGGATTTCACATTCGGAGCGGCCGTTAAGTGTCGATGAGATATGTCACGCGCTAGCTGTGGAGATAGGATCAGCCGATATTAATCCCAACAATTTACCTTCGATCCGGATAGTGCTAAGCTGTTGTCAAGGGCTTGTGGCCGTCGAAGAAGGGTCCTCGACCATTAGGTTGATCCATTTCACACTCAAAGAGTATCTTTCAGGTCACGCCGACTTGTTTGACAGACCTCACTCGAAAATGGCGGAAAATTGTTTGACATATCTCAACTTCCAGGCCATTAAGGACCTTTCCGCCAGCGACGTTCACCGAGATACGCCCTTCCTTGGATATTCTTCTTTATATTGGGGAATCCACATGCGAATTGATATCTCGGATTGCTCAAGATGCCTTGCGCTTGCCCTTCTTAATCAATACGATAGTCATATATCAGCCAAGTTACTTTGGCGGTCACTCGGCAACCAGTTGTTCACTCGCTCCAGCCGCTCTCTCGAGCCATTTTCTGCCCTGCACTGTATTTCATATTTCGGGGTTGCCGAAATTGTGATTGATTTGATGAGGATGAAGAAATGGGATGTGAACCACCGAGATAGTGCGGGTCTGACGCCGCTTTTGTGGGCCGCGAGGTATGGGCGTGAAGAAGTAGTAAAATCGCTTATACAGCACAAGGATATTCAACCTGATATGCTGGATACGAATTATGGTCGAACAGCACTCTCATGGGCTGCTGAGAGTGGACACGAAGGGGTGATCAGGCTATTTCTCGGACCTCAATTTATCAATCCTGGGAGTATAGGCCGTCAGCCTGGAGCGCCGGAAGTAATGAGTGTACTATTTGGAACGAAATACCTCAACCCCGATAGGCCGGACAATGGCGGTAAAACACCGCTTTCGTGGGCCGCTTGTAATGGGCATAGTGGAGTAATGAAACTACTACTGGAACGGAAAGACGTTAGCCCCAATAGGCCAAACAATTATGGTGAAACGCCGCTCTTGTGGACCGCCAAGAATGGACATGATGGAGCAGTGAAGCTACTATTGCAGCGGGAAGACATTAGCCCCAACCCGCCTGACCATAATGGCCAAACACCGCTCTCGTGGGCAGCCTTGAATGGGCATGATGAAATAGTGAAAGTATTATTTGAACGGAAAGACATTAACCCCGATAGGCCTGACAATAGTGGTCAAACGCCGCTGTCGTGGGCCGCCCGGAATGGGAGTCATGGAGTTGTGAAGCTACTGTTGGAACGGAAGGACATTAGCCTCAATAGGCGTGACAATAATGGCCGAACCCCACTCTCGTGGGCGGCCAAGGGTGGGCATGATGGATCAGTGAAGCTGCTGTTGCAGCGGGAAGACATTAGCCCCAATCCGCCCGACCATGACGGCCAAACACCGCTCTCGGGGGCCGCCAAGAATGGGCATGATGCGGTAGTGAAGCTACTATTGGAACGGGAAGACGTTAACCCCGATTGCCCTAGCAATGATGGCAAAACACCGCTCTTATGGGCCGCCTGGAATGGGCGTAATGGAGTAGTCAAGCTATTGTTGGAACGGGAGGACATTAACCCCGATAGGCCTGACAATTCTGGCAAAACACCCCTCTCCTGGGCCGCCAGGAATGAGCATATTGGAGTAGTGAAGATGCTTCTGGGACGGGAAGACGTTAGCCCTGATTGGCCTGACAATTATGGCCAAACGCCACTCTCGTGGGCCGCTCGGAATGGCGATGGTGGAATCGTGAAGCTACTGATGGAAAGGGAAGACGTTAACCCCGATAGGCCTGACAATGACGGTCAAACACCTCTCTCGCGGGCCTCTCGGAATGGCTATCGTGGAATCGTGAAGCTACTCGAGGCCCGAAAGTCTGCAACCCCTAGCGCCTTATAAGATATCACCTCTTTCGGCATCTTAGTGCCTACCCATTTTAGAACATTTGCAGACGCTTTACCACTATTTCTATCCTCTCCCATTATTCCCCTTATTCTCGTTCGGCATCCTAAGTCTATAGACTGTCTCGTGCACGTCATTTGTTAGTACCGGAAACGTCAAGTCAGTCGAGGTGTCCATGCCCCCAAGTCTGAGATATATAGATGAAGGACATTCTCATTCTCATTCTCATTTTCATTTTCATCTTTTTTTTTTGGCGTTCTATGGATTAGTTTAGAAGTTTTTCTTCTTTTTTTTTTTTGAAGGGGGTAAGGGGAAAGTGCCGCCTTATATGATATCATACTATCCTTATATTTCTCAATTGCTTTACTCAATAATAGAACGGACTTTGATTGGAGGATACTATGTGGTCTTACAGAATTTCTTTTGCGAGATCTTTCAACCCTGTCTCTTATATATTATACCCTACAATGAAAAGACAAATATAGTAATCCCTGAGGTCTAACCACGCGTATCGCCCTCCTTTTTTCCTTCTACCCTATCCCTTCCGGCCTGCTAACAATAGAGCCATCATACCATACCTTTGGAAAAGTCTGGGCGGCATTGCAGAAGAAAGGAGAAAATAGAGGGGAAATTAGACTGACCAAATATTTCTAACATTGTAAAAATTCTGAAAAAGTCTTCTTGAGAGATCCCCACATATTTTATTTTAGAGCTGATTGAAGCGGGGTTATCAGAAATGATGGATTAATATACAAGAGCTACGGACAGCGGAGCGCGTTGTAGCTGACTATGGAAGTTTGCAGAATTTCTTTTGCAATTGAATTGATTCTAGAGTTGGGGTGATTGACGGAGACGGTTCTATGGGTATGTCCTTCCTCTATTATTTCGAAGGGGGCTGGTCTATGGAGGCATTCATGGACAGCAATCGGTAGGTGTGTGAAGAGATGGAAGGGTCAGGATCATTTTCTTACATCTCATATATACTCATGTTTTAGCTAATTGGTAAGGTGGAGGGAATAAAAGTCTCTAGTTATACCTTTCCTATTGCCTAGTTCTATTCCAGGGCGATTTTTCTACCGTTAAGCTTTCTCCAACTCCCTCCAGATCTCAGAGATGCTAAGCTAGTTTGTGCTAGAGTATATACCATAAAATTTAGCACTTGCGGAAGTAGACCTATATTACATGAGTTCACCACTCCTCCTCTATCCTTTGGAGTAGCTATCTCTATCTAGGGTAATGTGAGAATCCCAGATGTTGCTAATCATACGGATTATTCAGGGAAGACTATCACCAAGTTCCATTATATTCTGTCCGCACAAGTTACCACCTGTTAGAAAACCTTTATGCCAATTTGTTTTACTACGCCATGGAATGAGAAAACAAGAGAAGCGTTTCATAGGGTGGGTAGTAATACTTGGAAGATAGGGAGACTTTGGGGATGCGGGTATACATAGAGGGTGAGCCTAGTGTCTGCTAGTTCCGCTTCTTGTATCATACGGTTCAAGTGTAGTGTGGCTCCCCCGAGATCCCAATCAGGCCAGCCCAATATCAAGAAATATGTGTGCCGTAAACTAGTTGGTGGCTCGGGCGGAAGTTAATGCAGCTAGGGTTCCTAAGCTAGGTGGAGAACGGCATTCCTACGCCGTAGTTTCATGATAATTCGCCCCGGTTTTCTGTTGAGTGATTGCGAGACCATATTCTGGTAGTGTTCCCAACGGGCCTGGCCTATGATAATTATCGGGCCTACAGGCGCCTATCAGGCCTGATAGGCTTTCGTAGGCCGATCGAATTCGGCCTATATCGGCCTAGGCCATTTTCCGCAGTGGCCGGCCTACCAGCGGCCTGGCCCGTTGGGGGCGCTGTATTCGGGCAGGGGTGGCGGTGATTTCATTCTCCGGGTTGGCGGTTACCGTGACTCTGCTAGTCCCCTTGGTTGACGAGGTGGGGTGTTCAGGCGGTATTATACTAATACTGTACTTCCTAGATCAGTAGCAAAGCACCGCAAGATACCGGGAGGCGAGGTCTATGTCAACTTACATCCTAGACGCAGTGCTTCAGGGGCCGTATATTTCTGACCGGTAGCGCTCCTTATTTAGCTACCAGTATAGGTAAAGCCAGCTGAGATCGAAACGAGCCAGACCAACGAGTCTAGGTTTTATCATACTTCCGAGAAAGTTCTTGGGCGTTGAGTAACTAACTACTCGAGTAGTCGCTTGTCGGTCATTGGATCGTCGGTTGTAAAAAATAAAATACCTGAGTGATAGGAATGTGAATATCAAGTATTTGTTGCTTGGGGGTGTGGGGTGCTCTGCGTTTTGACATCTAGTGATACATTTTCTCCAAACCCATAAACCAGAACAATCTACTCCCAATGTAGGGGAGTTTGTTTTTTTAAAAAAAAAAAAAAACTTGCCATCGCATATGTTACCAGTAAGGTTAAGGAAAAAGTGTCAAATTTTGGCGGTCTGCAATAGTAGACCTTTGCAAAAACGCCCCGACATTGCGAGGATAGTATTAACCCTTTTCTAAGTTATTATGAGAATATGGCTAAGGAGCTCGGGATGTGAGGGGTCTTGTTGTATAAGTTATGATGTGGATTGATGCGGGAGTCACAGGCTATGATCTGACAATAGTGTTTGGGGATTCGCTTCAAACACTTAAATTACTTATATCGTAATATTCACACAGAACTGATATGAAAAGGGAATTCTTTTGCTTTGGTTTTTTTTTAAAAAGATTAAAATTAAAATTTGACAGTTTCACAAACCTAGACATATGGCGGTCTATAATGTTAGGAGGTAGCTAGCTGGAAGAGAATTTGAGCTAACTAGGCTATGGTTCGAGGGTACGAAGATATGTCAGGAAGGCTTGGTAATGTAATCGGAAAGTTTTAAAGTTTCTCGAACTTAGAAGATTTCTTAATAACCTGTTATATTGTTAAGGTCTCTTTTCCGTTGCTTGATTCCTCTCAACCACCGGGGGAGAGCCCTTTTATTGATACTAAAGTTTGCGCTACTTTCCTTTCTTAAGGACTTATGTATCTTTCGGTTCTTCAACTTTGTTCAGGAAAGTGCAAACACTGTTTGACCCTGAAAGTAATTGCCCTGCTCGAACTCAGAGAGTCTCCTGACTACTAATTTATCTGGGGGTGTTTCCACTCCACCAGTAGATAGTCTTCGATCTCTTTATCCTAATGAACTATGGTTTAATATATGTAGCCCATACGCAAACATACCAATAGTTCTCATGGAATACCAAGTGATCAGTTCAGATGGCCATCTTTCAAAGCAGCATGCATATATATGCAGTTGTACCGGATATGTGCATCAGCAAAAAAACTAGCTTGCGTCCTGTGCGCCCTGTGCGTCTGACGCACCTGACGCACAGAACGTCAATCGCGAATTAGGACGCCACGTCGATCCGACGTTGCGTCCTGATTTGCCTTTGT
>Ga0307509_10001958_pt1 | contig 33983 bp, 42 predicted proteins | sample 10_EM_MG_FD_202245 | JGI IMG/M metagenome (GOLD analysis project Ga0307509, IMG submission 202245) | Populus trichocarpa ectomycorrhiza microbial communities from riparian zone in the Pacific Northwest, United States - 10_EM | ecosystem: Host-associated > Plants > Roots > Unclassified | place...
CCCAATCATTCCATTATCCTGGTTGTTTAAATCTTTCCATTGTTCAGCATAATTGTCTCGGTAGCAGTAATGTTTTTCAAACTCTTTTTAGTTTTTTTACTTCGGTAGAAAGTTCTCCTCATATGGTGGCTCTTCAGGACATTCCTCTTTGGAGGAACTGTCCTCCTGTTTTTCGCAACTATAAATGCTTTTTTCCTCCCGCAACTGACAGTTATAACCCTCAAGTTGCAACCTAGGTTCATCAAAGGCTATTGAGTGTTATTTCTATCCTTCCATTGTTTTTTAAAAGGGGCGACCTCATGGCAGTGAATTTTCACTCCCCTGAGGGACTTTTTGATACCTCTCATAATTTATTTCGTTTCTACAATGCCTACTCTATTCCTAATGGTCACACTAGGTCAGTTTCTCCTGTTGATTTGTTTCCGCAGCATGATTTTCCTACACTTGTGCTTGGGGATCTCAACATTCATCATTTTGTTTCGGACCCGACTCGTTGCTCTCCGGCTACGATCAGTTCATAAGTTCCCCTTATTTTGACAGGGCGTCAGCTCGTTCGTTTTCTCTCCTCAATACCCGGGGAGTCTATACCAGGTTCCCGTTCACTTCTAATCACCGCCCCGCAGTACATGATTTGTCCTTTGCCAACAGTGCTTTGCTTCCATAATTCTCCTCTTGGAACCCCTCCCTCCCGCCAACCGGTTCGGATCACACCGCCCTCTCAATCATTCTCTCCACTCCACTCCTAAAGCCCCCGCCCAGGGGCCTCAATTGGAAATTCACAGATTGGGATCACATTTCCCCTCTGCTCACCGATCTTACACTTGCAGCCCCCCCTGCTCTCCCCACTCCAAACTCACTCGACCTATGGTTTGACGACTCCCTCACCAAAATCAGGCACCTCATCACCTCCAACACCGCAACTAAACGCCCGTCCTCCTACTCTAAGCCGTGGTGGACTCCAGAGCTCGCACAGCTACGACGCATCCATCACCATACAACCCGCCTCATGCGGAAAAATCAGACCTCGCCCGCCCTGGCCCGTGCTGCTTGGAACATGTATTTCAAGGCAATCCAGACCGCCAACAGAGTCCACTGGTCACAGTCTCTGGCGAACGTCGATTTCCAATCAGTCGGGAATGCTGGAAAGATTGCAGCCGGCAGAGCCCCGGATCGTTTCCCCACGCTTGAGAACGCCTCCTCTCCCACTGAAATTAACAATACACTTCTACAACATTTCTCCCCTCCTAGACCCTCTCCTCCTCCTCCTCTCATCCTTCCTGCGTTTAAGGACGTCCCCCGGGTTTCACCAGCAGAAGTGTCCTCTGCACTTCGAAAATCCTCCAACACGTCTGCCCCTGGCCCAAGTGGTATTCCTTACTCTATCTGGAAGCAGGTTCATAAGGCCAACGAGCAGCTGCTTCCAGCGCTTTTCACTCCCCTCCGTACCCACGCTTACTAGCCCCTAGCCATGAAGAAGGCCAACGGCATTGTCCTGGATAAACCAGGCAAACCGGATTACCGTACACCTGCTTCCTTCCGCATCATTGTCCTGCTCGAAACTGTTTCCAAGATCCTCGAAAGACTTTCTGCTCTTGGTCTCGCCTCCGCCCCCCGCTCTCTGGGCCTCTTACAACCCAATCAGTGTGGATCCCTACCTGGTCTGGGTTGTTTCGACGCTGGCGCTACTCTTACCCACGAGGTTCGCCTACTTCAGGCTGCTTCCTTCAAAGTATCAACTCATTTCCTGGACGTCAAAGGAGGTTTTGACAATGTCTGCGCGAACAAGCTGGCCAATACCCTCACCAAAGGGGGAGTCTCCGCCTATCTCGTTGCCTTGATCAAGTCTTTCCTCTCCAAACGCCAATGCCGACTCATTTTCCAAGGTGCGCCTAAAGTTTTCTGCCCCGTCGCGGTTGGCACCCCTCAAGGCTTGCCCATTTCTCCTCTTCTTTTTGTGCTTTATATAGCAAGCCTCCACCCCACTATCCCCCAAGGTCTGGCAATTTCCTATGTCGACGACCTCACCATAACTGTCGGCTCGGACTCTCTTCGTTCAAATATCCGCGCTCTTCAATACTTTTTCGGCATCATCCAGAGGCGGGTTGCCGACCTGGGGGTGGCTTTGTCAGTCCCCAAAACTGAACTCATTCACTGGAGGACTCCAAAGGACCGCTCTGATTTCTCCTTTGCCCCCATAGTGATCAACGACATGCTTTTTCCTCCTTCTCAAGCTGTGAGGTGGCTTGGCTACTGGCTCACCCGTACTATACACTCCTCCGTTCACTTCCTGAGACGACTGGCACTTGCCAAAGCCTCTTTCACTTCTATCCGACAGCTCAGTGCAGCTGGCAACGGCCTCTCCTCCTGGTGCAACAGGAAGCTAGTCTGCGGCGCCATCCTTCCAATTCTCACCTATGGCTGCGAGATTTTTGTTCAGGATGCGGCCACTATTAGGAAACTCAACTCGTTCTGGCATATGGTGCTCCGGTGGACAACGAACTGTTTTTACACCACTGCCCTCGGCGCTCTGTACCTGGAAGCTTCGCTACCACCCATTTCCTGTATCTGCAAACATCGCTGTCGGTCAGCTGCCCTCCGCTTGGTCTGCGCCCCCTTGGAATTCAACCCTGCTACCGCCCGGATACTCGAGTCTGTCCCCACCTGGGACCAGGGTCGTTCAGCGGACGATCATCGTTTCCTCCTCCAAGGCTCCTCCAAAGCCGTCCACCTTACTTCATGGCTAGGTCCGGCAGTGAACTCCGCCAAGCACCTACCACGAGACTCCCTATGTCACGAGGTCTCGGACCTTACTGAGGAAATCTCTATCCTCCCGCTCGCCTCAACCGATCTGGTGGCACTCCCGCTGTCGAGTGTACCCTCCATCACCTACCAAGGTCTCAGAACTCCTCTGATACAGTCACTCCTCGCTAACTGGCTGGACATAAGTCCACCACTACCCTCTTCCTATCCTTATGATGCCTGCCTCACTCCCCATGCCTTTACCGGCCTTCCTCGATTTATATGTGGCCGCATACACCAGATGCGTTCAGGCGCCAGCTACCTTGCCGCACATATATCCTGGAGGAACAGGGACACCAGCACCCTCTGCCCTTTCTGTGAGGAAGACGATGAGTCCTTCCATCACGCGATTCTCCATTGCCCCGCTAAGGCTCACCCTCGCCTCGCGCATCTCTCAGGTGTGGACGATATTGGCCCTCACGGTCCCCTCTGGCTCTCGGTTCCCCTCCTCAGAGGGTTAGCTGAGTATCTCTACACTACTCGCACAGGCTTTCCTCCAGCCATGTTGCACATTCGAGCCGATACTGTTACTCCTGAGCCGGGTTCGGGCTCGGAAAGTGCTTGACTCATATCCCCCTAGCTTGGCCTCGGCCTTCTAGGTATTGTTAAATTCAAAACTCCCCTGCTTGAGTTTCTCTTCAGGGTATTTACTATATGTTTTTATGAGTTTCCTTTGTTCATGTCTGTTTGCGGCAGTAGGCAGATTGGGGCGGGGAGGTTTTAGTACTTATGAGGGGTTTTCTTAGGAGTTGTAAGGAGGGCTTTACTTTACTTTTCTTTTGTTAGTCATCGATGGCGATGCAACAGGGCTCTGATGATCTCGCTTGGAGAGTTGATGCACGTGTTGTTTGAGTTGTGTTATTTCCTTTGTTAGTTTTTGGAATTAAGGTTTTTTATATGCCATAGCGCGAGCTGCATGCAGGATTTTGTACCTAAAATCAATAATCACATGATTCAAAAAAAAAAACAAAAAAAAGAAAAAAAAAGAAGTTAGAAAGACAGCCATCTACTCTCTTCCTGGATGTCAAAGGTGGATTTGACAACGTCTGCGCAAACAAGCTGGCTATGATCCTCACCAGAGGAGGTGTCTCCGTTTACCTGGTTGCCAGGATCAAGTCTTTCCTCTCCAAACGCCAGTGCCAACTCATATTCCAAGGTGCACCTAAGGTTTTCTGCCCGGTCACTGTTGGCACCCCTCAAGGTTCTCCCATTTCTCCTCTTCTTTTTGTGCTGTATATAGCCAGCCTCCACCCAACGATCCCGCAAGGTCTGGCGATTTCATATGTCGACGACCTCACTATCACGGTCGGCACGGACTCTTTACGTTCGAATATCCGCGCTCTTCAGTACTATTTCGGCATCAGCCAAAGGCAGGGTGCCGACCTGGGGGTGGCTTTTTCTGTCCCCAAAACTGAACTCATTCACTGGAGAACTCCGAAGGACCGCTTGGACGTTTCCTTCGCTCCCATTGTGATCAACGACATGCTTTTTCCACCTTCTCAAGTTGTGAGATGGCTTGGCTATTTGCTCACCCCTACTTTAGACTCCTCCGTTCATTTCCTGAGACGGCCGGCATTCGCCAAAGCCTCCCTCACTACGATCCGTGAGCTCAGTGCTGCTGGCAAAGGCCTCTCCTCCTGGTGCAACAGAAAGCCAGTCTTCGGCGCCATCCTTCCTATTCTTACCTATGGCTGTGACCTGTTTGTTCCGGATTGAGCCACTCTTAGAAAATTCGACACGTTCTGGCATGCGGTGCTCCGGTGGACAACTAATTGCTTATACTCCACCGCCCTCGGTGCTCTGTACCGGGAGGCCTCGCTTCCACCCATTTCCTCTATATGCAAACACCGCCGTCCATCAGCTGCCATCCGCTTGGTCTGCACCCCTTCGGAATTCAACCCTGCCACCGCCAGGATCCCCGAAGCTGTGCCCACCTGGGACCAGGGTTGTTCTGAGGATGATTATCGCTTTCTCCTCCGTGGCTCCTCCAAAGCCGTCCACCTTACTTCATGGCTTGCCCCAGCGATTAATTCCGCCAAGCACCTACCACTAGACTCCTTATGTCACGAGGTTTCTGACCTTATTGAGGAAATCCCTATCCTCCCACTCTCCTTAACTGGCCTCGTAGCGCTCCCGCTATCGAGGATACCTTCCGTCACTTACCAAGCCCTCAGAGCTCCTCTGCTACAGTCTCCCCTCGCTGACTGGTCAAGTTTAAGTCCGCCAGTGCCCCCCTCATATCCTTATAGTGCCTGCCTCACTCCCCACGCCTTCACTGGCCTTCCTCGATTTATATGTGGCCGCATTCACCAGATGCGCTCAGGTGCCAGCTACCTTGCCGCACATGTCTCCTGGAGGAACAGGGACTCCAGCACCCTTTGCCCGTTCTGTGAGGAAGACGATGAGTCCTTCCATGACGCGATTCTCCACTGCCCCGCTAAGGCTCAGCCTCGCCTCACCCATCTCTCAGGTGTGGATAACATTGGCCCTGACGGTCCCCTCTGGCTCTCGGTTCCCCTCCTCATGGGGTTAGCTGAATATCTCTATGTTACTCGCCCGGGTTTCCCTCCAACCATGTTGCGCATTCGAGCCAATACTGCTACTCCTGAGCCGGGTTTGGACTCAGATAGTGCTTAACACAAAACTCCCTGGCTCGGCCTTGGCCATCCAGGTATTGCTCTTTCAAACCCCCCTGCTCGAGTTTCTCCTCAGGGTATTTTCTATACTATTTATGAGTTTCCCTTGTTCCTAGGTGACTGCGGCAGTGGGCAGGTAGGGCGGAGAGGTTTTATTACTTGTGTGTGTTTTTCTTATAGGTTGTAAGGAGGACTTTACTTTACTTTTCATTTGGAAGTCATCGATGGCGATGCGACCGGCTTCGGATGATCCCGCTTGGAGAGTTTTTGCATGCTTTGTTTGAATTTTGTTATTTCCTTTGTTAGTTTTGGAATTAAGGTTTTTTATATGCCATAGCGCGAGCTGCATGCAGGATTTTGTACCTAAATCAATAATCACATGATTCAAAAACAAAAAAAAGAAAAAAAGAAAAAAAGTTACAAAGACAGCCATCCTCTGTCTCCTCTACACACCTGGCGATTGAAATCTCAACACCACAAGATTATCACCACTTTTCTTTTCTCCACCCCCCGCCCTCAGCTCGCTCTAGGGGGTGGAGCCATACCTCCTCTACACTTCCCTCCCCTTAGGCTTATCCCTTTGGGCTTTCTTCACTCTGGGTGATGGATTTCGTCTTCTTTTGATGATGTTTCCTCTCCCTACCCGGCTTTTGCTCTGCCTCGCTTAGAGCATTTGCACGGTCGGCAACACTCTTCTCGACGCCCATGTTACAGACGGTCGGGACCACGGTTTGCAGTAAGAGAAAACCTTCAACAGCCGACGGTCGATTTCTCTGTTCTCTCTTTTCCTTGAGAGGCTGCCTTGTCCAGACACGAACGCAGTTACCGATAGTTTCCACGGCATAGAGTTGGGTCTCCCCCCTCCTTCTCCTCTTCTCCTCACGCTCGGATCGGCTAGCACCCTACTGCTTTTTGGCTGGCACCCTACTGCTTTTACACTTTGGGCCTCTGTTCCCTTCTGATCTCTGGGTTTGGGTGATTGTCATGGCTGCGTGCGTGGCTTTTGCCTGTGCTTGGAGTAGGGGTTTCATGCCTGCCGCCTCTGTTGGCTCCGGGTGACATCCACTCCCTCCCGGTCTTGTTTCCGGTGGGCCTACAGTCGCTACTTCACCCTGCCACACACTTCCGTTTGTCTTGGTTTCAGTTACCGATCTTTCTCTTGGTGGTCTTGTCTGCCCTTGGGTCCGGGACGTAAGAGCCCCAGGTATATATATATTTTCCTCTTAGTGTATGGATCTATGGCCTACGGCATTGTCCTGCTGGCTCCTTGGCCCCTCCCCTGCTGCGGCAGAATGGGGTCAGTTGTGGGCTATGGGTGGGTTGCTTATGGGTTCGGCTGGGACTTTTCTTCCTTGAGTTTTGTTGAGGTTTCTGTACTTTCCTTGGTTGTTCACTGTTGGGGTGGGGAGTTTTCTTATGGGCTGCACATCTGTGGAGGTTTTTTGGTTCGTTATATTCAGGCCTGTACGCTCTTCTGTAGTTTCTACCCATAGTACTGGGCGCTTTGGTGTCTGGCAGGGTCAGAGGGTTTTAGCACAAGGGATGCGGGATGGACTGTAGGTGGAGGTTTTTCCTGTCTTAGAGCGATCTACATACGGGAGTTTGTACCTTAAACAATACTAAAATGATACTAAAAAAAGAAAAGAAAAAAAAAGGTTACAAAGACAGCCATCCTCCGTCTCCTCTACACACCTGGGGATTGAAATCTCAACACCACGAGATTATCACCACTTTTCCAAACTCCACCCCCCGTTATGAGTTTGCTCTAGGGTGTGGAGTCATACCTCCTCTACACTTTCCTTCCCTTAGGTTTACCCCTTTGGGCTTTCTTCTCTCTGGGTTGATGGATTTTGTCTTCTTTTTGATGATGTTTCCTCTCCCTACCCCGCCTTTGCTCTGCCTCGCTTAGAGCATTTGCACGGTCGGCAACACTCTTCTCGACGCCCATGTTACAGATGGCCGGGTCCACCGTTTGCAGTAAGAGAAAACATTTCAACAGGCCACGGTCGATTTCTCTACTCTCTTTCTCTTTAAGCGGCTGCCTAGTCAGGTTACAAACACCTTTTCCGATAGTTCCTACGGCACAGAGTTGGGTCTACCCCTCTTTCTCCTCCTCCTCACACGGTTGGATCGGCTGGCACCCTACTGCTTCTCCTCATTTTTGGCTGGTTCCCTCAACTACCTGGCTGGTATCCATAACTACTTCTTCACCATTCGGACTATGACCATGGTCCCTGACGGCCTGCCTCTGGGGGGATGGTATTGCACTATCTCCTTCCTGTTTTTCGAGTGTGCGGCCCAAATGGATGGAGGCTTTGGCCTCCCCAGGACTTCGATCATGCCGAGCATGGCACTCTCCGCGATGAGTGTGCGGAATTTTCCAAGTGGTCTCTGCTATGTTTGCTTTTTGTTTTTCCTTTGTTCGGATGATTGTGCCATGGGTTTTCCTGACTCTTCCTGCCTCTTCTTTGATTTGATTCCTTTCATCTATCTTCTTAGCTAGTCAAGGGTTTCTTATTGGGGGCAAGATGTGCGGTTGGTTCCATACCAGAGGGACTTGGGGGGTTGGCTTTTTCCCAGGGGTAGTTGGGGGTTTTTTCTATGCCATAGCGTAAGCCGCATGTAGGATTTTGTACCCTAAAACAATAATCATATGATTCAAAAAAAAACAAAAAAACAAAAGTTACAAAGACAGCATTCAGCTTTAATGCTATGGCCAACAAAAACCCTATCCTCCTCACCCCTGGAAACCTGCAAACCCCCAAGTCCCTTATGTATGAGACCAACAGTACATCTCGCCTATCTCCCAACCAAATCCTACGAATATAGACGTTCACCCAAAGGAAGTAGAAAGGAAAGAAACAAGCAGGAAGGAGAGGAGAACCCTTACCGACATCTACGAAAACCATAAAGATGAACAAAGGGAATGTATGAACCCCTGACAAAGGAAAGTTAGGTCAGATAAGTGAGTTGTATCAGCCTGAGCTAGGAAATGAAAGTATGGACCTGCGCGCCGGAGCGGTGCCGTGGAACGAAGCGATGCCCAATGGCAGGATGGGAAAGCGAGTGGAGGAGACCCTGTTGAGGGGTCCCCGGTGGGTGTGCCAAAACAGCATTAGCGACTACCAGGAGGACGGGCATAACCGAGGCGGGTTTTTATATAGTGAACCCAGGTCGACCGCAAAAAGGGGGCAGTAAGGTGCCAGCTGGCGAGGTGGGAAGAGGGGGAGTGGGTGTAGCTGTAACCGGGCAACGGGACCATGACCATGAAGGTCGAGGAAGGAGGATGGGAAGAGTAACGACTTCCAGATACTTGAGACGACCGAGTAGAGTAACCGCGGCCAATGCTTTTCCGAATGCGAAATGAAGATGAGGTGCTGAAGTTACTAACGGAAGTGTTTTCCGACAGGACCACATTACCGAGATGGAAAGGTACTTGGCAACGGGCTTGGAAAGCTCAGCGCCGACTGTGAGCGAAGAGGACGGAATGCCGACCATGCAAAACCAAAGCGAGGTGCAAAGGAAGTGCGGGGTAAGGGGGGGAGAACTGGACTTCATCAGCGGGAGTCAACGATGAACAGGAACAAGCACCCCGTGGCGGAGGGGGTAGACCCCTAAGGGAGAGGAGGGGTGGTAGCATCACTCCTCTAGGCAAGCGCCATCGGGGGGGAGGAGAGGGGGTGGTGGTGGATCCCACGATGATTTCCCTGGTGTTTGAGATTTCAATCGCCGGAGGTGTAGGGGAGATGGTGCGTGGCAGATAGATGCCCAGTGTACCTTTCTTTATAGCTTTACTCTAGCCCCATCAGGACGAGGAAGGGTACCCCAGAATAGGTGATGGAAGATGAAATTTGATGACTTCATAAGAGATCTCCAGGAACCCTACATAATAGAGGAAATTGTGAGGCAAATGCCAGAAGCACAAAGCCTCCTGCTTAAGTCTCTGAAAACCAGTAGTGAGTCTTTGAATTGGAAATAGTGGAATATGTGAACAGTTGGATTCACCACCAAAAAAAGAACATTTCACCTGCTTGCAATATCTGATCACATGATTTGAAATGAGTACAAGCCTTGCAGTTGACTACTACCCAGGGCTATGCTATTGAAGCGGACAATAATGTGGTAATGAATGCTGCCCCTGCTCTTCTCTTAGCTAAAGAACCACCTCCTCATTATGCAGATGAGCTTGCTACTTATATTATAGATGAAAAGTATCAACCATTTCTCAACAAGGTGGGAAAACAGTTCATCATATAAGAGAAGTAGCTGCTAGAACTGCAAAAGCAGGTGGCTGAAGTCTGGAAACCTCAAATACAACCTGATGTTGCTTTTAGGAGGGTAGCCTACTCTTGGGGAACAACCCCTTCAATCTGAAACCTCTAGCAATCATTGCGTCATCATGGCATTGGCAAACCCAGATCAATTTCGTCGTTGTTCTGCAGACATCTATTTCTCCACGAACTACCTTAGGAATCTCTTTCTGCAACGCCTTCTCCTCAAGAATGATCCTCTACTATCTCCACCCTTCAGCCATTGAACTAAGTACATTGACGGTCCTTGTCGAATGAGGGATACCCTTCGTGGTCACAGGGCAGACCCCTCTACAACCTACTGCAGAGATCCCAGGAGGATTTCCTCTAGCAGTGGCATCACCTGCTCCAGAGAAGCCCTCATACAATCCTGGATTCTGTGGTATCTTGAGGCCTGCCGTGCAGTTATGTATGGAGATGTGTTGCTCTGGTTGTAGGTTTATGGGAGAGATAAGCCACTTTAGGTACACTCACAGGCCTTGCTGCCTTAGGAGTGATTTCAAGCCATTGAAGTTTGGGGTCAATCACTCACCTAAACATACTTCGCAGTCAAAGATCAGAATGAAACCATGTGGGTACTGTAAGAGTGTACGACATATGAGGCATATTGATTTTCAGGGTTTCCTGAACAACAATCAGGTACAATCGTGAGCTGCTGGCCAACACCCTCCTCCACCACCACCGCCTAATCCATTGCCCAAAAGGATGGATGGAGATATGCCAGAACAGGATAGTATTAGTGGGTATGATTCCCCTAGGAGAGGCCTTAGCGGACACTCTAGTGGGAGTGGAGGAAATCTTACTCCCTGCGGTGGAAATGCTGAAGGCCATAGTGATGTGGATGATTCTGACTCCTGATTCAATGGTCATTCTGTCTCCTCCCTTGCTGATTCCAGTAGTTTTCTAAGAAGACCTAAATCTTACTGGAATAATGCAAACAAGATCAGATATAACAAATGATATTATGAGCTTGTGGGGGGTTTTCAGAAGTGAGACAGGGGTGAGGGGTAATCCCATCAACTAAAAAAACCCGTGAAATTGGATATCAAACCTTTTGAAGGTAACTCCACCAATACTTAATGCTTCATACAGCATTTCAAGATCAAACTGGACTATTTTAGGAACTATCTCCATAAGGATTGGGATAAAACCAGTTTGGTGATCCCTCTTCTGCAATGACCAGCCAAAAATGGTATCAGAGTATATACCCTTAAGTTAGTGAAGAAGATGTCCGTCATGAAAGTATAACCTTTGACCCAAAACATGTGCTTTGCACTTGGGAACATTTTCGGCAATGGCTTGTATTAAACTTTGGTGAAGATTCTGATTTGGATCATACTCTCTGTCAGTGGAATGAGTAGATTATAAAGCCTGGTATAATGAATCACTACTGTGAGGGGCTAATAAGACTGGCTTTGGAGTTAAGATAGAGTAGCAATGTTGTCGAAGACAAAGCCTGTGTAGGTATAACACAACACCTTCGCAATAGATGAGCTTTGATAACTCCAGTTTCCGATGATAATACCAAATAAATCAATCTTCTCTGTCACACTAGTCACGAATTGGATGACATTGCTTCCTTCAACTATACTGTTGTAAGTTAGAAACATTATTCCAAGCCGGACAAGAGCGATGTTAGGCAATTAGACCCTAGAAAACAGCGAAACAACAGGAAAGGCCTAGTGCCACAACAACAGAAGCCCCACAACCCAGCCTCCAGGTCCTCATGACTCCTGGAATCACAGTAGACCAAAATGCAGCATAATGTGCCCAAACTCTAACTGCCAAATGCAACCGCTAGGTCAATGTTCTCATTGCATACAAGGAGGTCATTATAGGAAACATGTCCTTGGGTAACCACAGTTGTTGCATTCAGCCTGGATAATCAGAAACAAACAGCAGGTGATACAGAACTGGAAGCTACCATGGTTCCGAAATTGAAATGCATTCAGGCCGGATACAAGGTAGCTGTTAACGAGGTTGTTACTATGGTTAGTAGATCACCTACAATATTGGAGCTTGATAGCGACATGCACACCTAGGTACAGCCCCTAGTCAGAAGTCTTCATGATATGCTGACTAAGCACCTTGACAAATGCCACATCACCGAGCTGGTGTCAACGGTACTCAAGTACCTGAGGTGATTGCGACCGGACAATCACACAATAACCATAACACTGCCTTCTTTTTCATAATTTATCCTTTATAAATTTCCAATGGTTAACTGATCTGGATATTCACATTCTTGATCAAAAAAAAAAGGGAAAAAAACCCCAAAACCTCTTGAAAAGAAATGACCAATGTAGAGAAAGGCATGGTCATCGCCTTTTTCTACTGCCTCTGGAATATTGCACTTGGTGCCCAAACCATTGGACAGCCATGGAGCACAATTAAAAGCTTCCTTGCTCGCGCATGTGAGCGTCAATCACTAGATAACATGCAACGCCCTGGTCGCCCTCCTGTTCTCCGCCAGGGACAGCGTCGCACAATTATCCAGGGAGCCAAATCCAACCGGAAAATGACTAGATCTGACTTCCGGGATAAATATGCTCCTGGCATATCACTTTCTACAGATAACAAAAAAGAAACCTGGCATTCTTGTACTACCTTGAGTGATAGACTATGATTTCTAACAAATTTGTCATGAAAGTGGATAGAATACTCAGAGAAGCCAATGTCAAGAAATGGCTAGCCATATCAAGACCTAAACTCAAACCTGAGCATGTTGCTAAACGATTAAAGTGGGCAATAGCTCATAAGGATTGGACCGCTGAGGATTTTGAGAAAGTTATCTGGAGTGATGAGTGCAGTGTGGAGAAATCCAAGGATCCAAGAAAGCAATGGGTTTTCAGAGAACCTGGAGAGAAGTGGCTAGCAGATTGTACTCAGCCAAAGGAGAAGGATAAGGGAATTTCGTTCATGGTTTGGGGCTGCTTTTGGGGTAAGAGACAAGTGCCTTGAGTTCCTATTACTCAAAATATCAAGAAAACCAGGTATATCAGACTCTTGAGAAGGTATCTTTTCCCTGTTATTGATCAAATGTTTTCTTTTGGTATGCAAGATATTCTCTTTCAGCAAGACAATGCTCCTATTCAAAAGGCTTATAATGTTATAGATTGGTTGGAGAGAAATTGTATTGAAGTGGTGGAACACCCCTCTTACTCCCCTGATTTAAATCCTATTAAGCATGCATGAGTAGAGCTTAAAAGGCGATTGCACCAGTAGTATCCAAGGATTGCAGATACCCCAGGAGGAAAAGATACTGTTAAGAAGAGACTTGCAGAAGTATTGCCTTTGGTTTGGGAGACAATTCCTGAGGCATCTTTTGAAAAGTTGTGGAAATCAATGCCTGATAGAGTAGCTGCAGTTTTGGAGGCAAAGGGGAGCTACACAAGGTATTAGCTAGTATTCATAACTTTTATATAAATTTTTATTATTTAATTTATGTACAGAGTTGGTTGATCATGGACAATTCATCATTGTCTGTTGCCCGTTGATCGAGTGCGTGCCCGTTGTATTGCGTCACGGCGCCGGCAACCCCACTACCATACCCCACTACGGCTGGGCCCTATGGTGCAACCGCAATTAAACATGTCTCGGATCATGAACACTTCTGCCTAGGGGCTGTAAGTTCTATCTCCAACTAGTGATAGGAAACAAAGGCTAACTCTACACAAAAGAAGATGATGACAAATGAGATAGAGAAGGAAGTGAAGGAGTAGTGTTCCCCTAACCAGAGATGCTACAAATTGAAACTAATATCTGACAATAGTAATCTCAAGATTGATAAGTGTTGTTTTTGTTTGACCTGGAATAGTTATGGTACATTGTATTATGCTTTTGTTATTTACTTATGTGATATTATATGAAGTGTTATATTCTTTTCTCATTTTGTTTTCATATTTTGGAGGGAATTTGGTGGGGTTTTCTTTGGATTTAGTCAACCTGAACTTCACTTAGCAATTGAAGTGATTTTAGAAGTTTGGCTGAGGTAGGTTAAATACCTGAAATCATGCTGGCATGATAGTAAACACCCAAGCTTTTGAAATCTCATAATTTTATCAAGTAATAAAAGCTATTCACAACAGGTTGTGGCCGCTCTTGTATTGAAAGGCCTGAGATATTGACTAGTTACAGTAAATCATATCAAATTCTTGTAAAATACTAACTGAAATATTTAGGGGCAAGTGACCCAAAAAGCAGTCCAGGTTTGCAAGCCCAGCGCCACGAACAAGATCAATCCATGTAAGAGTGAGATTGGAATGGAGCCACAATCAAGAGACACTAAGGGGTGAACCCCTTCAATTGTTAGATACTAGGACTACAGGAGTAGTATTAAGTAGCAATTAGGTTCAGAAAGCCAAAGTGGCTTGTGATAGTCGGAAGGATCAGACCCCATATTAGACGCCTTGTTTAACAATCTACAGCCCCTAGTCAGAAGTGATGGGAAACCTGTCTCACCTTACTAAGCCTTCTTGCCAAATGTATAGGCATAATACTAACAATGTTGATCACAACCTCCCCCCACACCCATGGAAATAACGACCAGGATGTAATTGTAATTAACTTTAAACAGAGTGATAAAAGATGAAGGAGTGGTTATCTAGATGCCTGCTGTCTCTCCGACAAAGGAGAGGCAAGGAGATATATATCTTAGTCTAATTAACAACAAAACACTTCTGAAACGCAATATCCTTTCTGAATGCATGCATGTACTAATACAAGCAATGTAGAAGTATCCTAATAGCCCATTTAGAGTCCATTATAGGGTCTCCGGTGCCCTGAAAAGGCTGGGTCCCTGGCCCAATACCCCACCCATCCTGCTCACCAGAGCAGTGCAGAAGGTTTTTTCTGCCTTTCCCAGCCCCTCCCTCAGGGCGTGCCCTAGTGAGTGAAAGCTATCCCACCCTACCCTATAGCAAACATTAATTCCATATTCTACTAAGCTCTTAAAGCCTCTCCTCTACGAATATACCAATTCTGTAGGCCTAGTGACATTGGATATGAAAGAAACAATGACACCAAATACCCAACAGCGTATACTCTATAGCAAGAAACTTGGCCAAGGTCATGAAAGTGATATCCTATGCCTAGTAGCATATGATGTGAAAACAGCCATCTATTATAAAGCGCCCAACTAGCAGCAAGATGTATGCCCCTCACCTTATGACTGTAATATCTCTCTTGACTACATCTCTACTAAGAGAGCTATCTGCATATTGGCTTGACTGCCAACCCTACTACTGCGCAAAATAAGTTATAGTATACTCCTGAGTCAGACTTGACAACCAGTACTCTCACAAAAATACCCGAGCGACAAACTTAAAAACCAATTCTACACCAAAAGTATTGACAGTAGTAATTCAAGGCAAGGGAAAAATAGGGCAATGAAAGTTGGAGCTTAGGAAGTGTGGAGCTATTATAGAAGATAATATTTAGTCTTGTGTAAAGAAAACCGATGGTTTGTCCCTGGGTCAGTCTTCTACTATAACTTATTTTGCACAGAAGTATGCGTTATAGACAATCTAATGCCAAGCACTCCTATTCTACTTAATTAGCTGGGAAATTAATAAAATAGAGTTGGTTGTATAGCATAGTATAGTATGAGTACGATGGGTTAAATAGCCTTAGTGGTAAGCTTCATAATAGGCATTTGGTGGTGATTTTCACCGGGTAGAGGTTTGGTGAGGTTGCTTAGTAATGTGAGACTGGTTTCATGAACACTTCTGACTAGGGGCTATAGGTTGAAGAGGTTATTATGTAACAGGTAATCACCTACATATGTTGCTAATTAAGATTGCAGTAATGTTAATTTCTTGATAGAGCTATCTTATAACTCTTGCAAGCTGATTCGCTATATAATAGCAGAGATATACATATATGTTCTTAGGACTCACCCTTGCCGTTACAACCAGAGGAAAAGAAAAAACCACACCAATTGTTTCGCCAAGCTTTCCCCTCATTGGTCAACAACTAATTCTCACCACTTGATTCCCCACTTTAAACACTTTTCATCAACAAATCATCCCCACTTATTTATTACCTTATCATCTTTATCAACAGAGTACTTCTAGCCTACCCTCTGATGTCTAATAGACAAAGGGGCAGAGGGAGGGGGGGTGGCAACCCCCGTGCCCCCCCATTTAACCCCTACCGATCTGAGGCCCCGACCACTCGTGAGGATACCAGAATGGATGAAGATTCCCCTTCTCCTGTCCAAACAGTTGTCTCCCAGACCTCACATTCTGCCCATGTTGGCGAACCTACCACCATTGAGTCTCTCCAAGGCGAAACCACTTCCCTTATCAGTGAGAACCAATCCTTGGCTGATTGATACGAATACCTCTCTACCACCTTTGAGGCCCTTGAGAAACACTTGAAACTTGTTAAAGAACATCACATTCAGGATACTCAGGAACTAAAAGATCAGATTAAGATCCTTACCACTCAACTACATCAGCAACAGAGCAAGCAACCTGCCCCCACCATCACCACCACCCCCTGGTCCAGACCAATAGCACCACTCCCTACACGTTCCTGCGTCCAGAAAGGAGCCTGAGCACCTGCCGCCCCTGCCACATCATCTCTAACAAACACAAAGGCAATCACTTTTGTTTTGACTAAACACAAGCATACCATTATCATTGAGAGAAATGGCACAGCACTCTCTGACAACACCAACAACCGCACTATCAGAAATGCTATCAACTCTGCAATGCAGAAGCCTCTTATTGCTACTATAGAGTTCACTACCAACCATAACATCAAACCTATCAACAAAGACAATACTCCTACCCTCTCTGTCCTCAAATCTTACTAGCCTACTATTGAGGAAGCCATTAGAGCCACCATACCTGCAGCAACCGGTTTTAGAAAGAATGATATCTGGCACAAGGTTATCACCCACGGCATTCCTACCTCCACTTCCTTTACCACTGTCCAGTCTGAAGTCCAAGACTTCAACCCTGTCATCCACCTCTCCCACTCCTAGACGGCTCACCACAGAAGCCTAGCGTTCAAAGAAATCAGCATCCACTATGGTTCTTGCCATTGTGGGCAAAGATGCAGCAACCAAAGCCTTTACCTCTGGCCTTTCAGTCTTCAGCAGAAAGTTTAAAGATTCAAAAATATCTTACCTGTTGTAACGGGGCCACCCAATAGAGAGGTGAAATCTAATGTTGGGACCGCACCAAACACTCAGAGTAGAAGATAAAGATCAGGTAAAATAATTCAAGAGAATCAAGGGTTAAATCTTAATATCGTTAAGCTGAAAGCTTCACTCAGTAAGTTTGGTTGAGGAAAGTAGGTTATCCAAGTAGAATGCCAAATGCTTAAGCTTAAGTAGATATTTGATTTAAGCCTTGGACATTCACCACTACTCCGACGATGTACGAGCACCCTGGCCTGCTCAGGGGTGTCCGAGGTGTACCCTCCTTCAGGAATTATCCTGCCGGAAGTATCGGACAATCGTGGGTACGCTTAACTCCATAAATAGGATAGGAGTTTGTGCAATGCATCTCCAATTCAACCGCAGGAGGAAAAACTCTGCCTATAGAAGTCATACCAGTAGCCAACTGTTATGACAACAACCAGAGTCAATACCTAGGTGGTGGACTCACTGGCCCAGTGGTAGTTTCATCTATGCAAGCTATGCAGTGCATCATTTAATCGACTTGACTACTCAATGTGATAATCAGACATGCAAGCTCCCTCTTTGAGATGTAACCGATAGTTACCCCAATGGAAGCTACCCATAGCCAACCTCTCAGGACATACTCTACCATAATAAGACTCATTCCACTAGAGTTCACTGACAACATATAGTAATGCCCCAAATCAAGAGGAGACGGTTCCAGCTGGCTATTAAGGTAATTGTATCGAAAGCACCCTGGCCTTCTGGGACTACTTAAGTGCCTCTCAGAAAACTACCCTACTATCGGTAGGTAAAGATAGACTCGCAGGTGGCGGAGGGACCCTTTATGTCCAACCCTATATTTCACAGTAACCTGTTTTTTCTTTTTCTGTTTTATCTCGTTTATTTATCGTTTCTATCGGGGCCAGCAGGCACAAATGTGCACATCCCACAGTGTTAGGTACAACAGACTTTCAAGCAAGCAAGGCCTATGTAGTCCAAAACCTCAAACTACAGTCCATCCCGCTCTCCCCAAGCTAAAACCCTCTGACCCTGCCCGACAAGGAAACCTCCGCCCAGTACTATGGGTAGAAACTACAAGGAGATGAGAAAACACGCCTGATAACCTCGGACCAAAAAAAACCCCGCGAAAGCCTAGCCTAAAAGAAAAACATCCCCAACCGACAGTAGATACCACCGAAAAAGGAAAATAAACCCACTCCCCAAAACAAACCACCTATAAGCTAAACCGTAGTAAAACCCCACCAGGCCCAGCTCCAGAAGGAATAGAGACTCCTGTATGACGGGTCTCGGGGACACAACAAGGTGAGAAAAACTCCCGGAGGCATATAGCCTAGCCAGCAGAGGCTCAGGAAGAGCAACTGAGTTCTAGGGAAGTATCCCCCAGTGAGGGAGAGCTCGTGGCAGTTGGAGGACGATCCGGTCACCTATTTCGGGAAACGGAGCCGGGCAAGAAAGGATAACTTTACACCCCTAGTCCAAGGACATCAGAAGGGAGACAGAGGCTGGGTGTAGGCGTAGAGCCGTGTGCAGTAGGGTGCCAGCCGATCCAGATGTCGGGGAGGTGGAGGGTGGAGGGCCAACCGATACAAGAAATACGGGGAAGGCCGACGGAAAAGAGGTCACAAGGTTTCGAAAAGTCTGACTGTACCAGCAAAGCACAAAGGAGATAATGCGATACCAGAGAGCAGTACCACCGAGGACACCTACTTTACCAATCAACCAAGACTATGGACCAACCACTGACGGGTGAGGGATTGCCGACCGTGGAGGGCTGCCTAAACAAGCCTGGAGAAGAGGGGGAGATGGCAGGCTCAACCAGCCCCTAGGAACAAGCTCGCCAGGCATGACCATTAGAAGGGAAAGGAAGATGGGGTGGAGATGGCTTCACTCAGACAGAGGCAATGTGGCATGTCTGAGGAGAGGGGGGTGGATGGAGGTGATCATGATGTCTCGTGGTGTTGAGATTTCAATCGCCGGAGGTGTAGAGGAGACGCAGTATGTATTTCACAGTAACCTATACTCCCCTTATATGTGCTGCGAATGACATTCGCTCGCACGGACGGCTATGACATATATGGTTTTATGGCAGCTGCTCCAACGACCTCCTTTTGCTAGCAAATGAGCAACTACACAGCCATCTGCCTATAACCCGCCATCCCAATTGTAGGGCCAGAGCGGGGTGTTAGCTCAACCCACCTCAGTTCTATAGCATGTTCAGGCCACTCCTGCTCAGGCAGCTGACCTCTCTGCCCTGGTGCGTATGCTCGCATGAACATCTCAGAGCTCATAGAATGTGAGGCAATTGACCTCTAGGTTCCTGGATGACTTTGCCAGTAAAGGTAGGGTAACCTGGACTTCTCAGTAGGGTAACTGGGGCCCATGGGCATAATGGCCAAATTCATAAGATAGGGTAACTTTGCCCTCTTATTTCTTTACCCTCTTAAGAGGCCCTCCGGTTGGCACTTAATGTCGTCTCGGAGACCCGTGTAACATTCTCATAGTTTCCTTTACTTTATGCGACCTTCCTCCCAAAAGGTTACCCTGCCTTATAGACTGCCTGAAACCAGTCTATTGTTCCCTGAGCCTTGCCATTGGTTGACCAGCCTTTTGTATACTAACTATACGAGATAATACCCTCTCTGGTAACCACTTGGTATACCATTTGAGCTAAGGTGATAGTTATTGTAGCTACCTATCGTAGAATCATTACAACAAAATATGAACAAAGAGAATAAATGAATCCCTGACAAAGGAAAATTACGACCAATATTTGTCACAGATCAGTCATAGCTCGGAAGTGAGAATATGGGCCTGCACACCGGAGTGGTGCCAGGGAACAAAGCAATCCCTGGCGACAGGATAGTGATAGTGGATGGAGGGGACTTTGTAGAGGGGTCCCCAGAGTATGTGCCCAAGCAGCATTTGCGACGGCCAGGAGCACGGGTGTAACAAAGGTGTTTTTTCTATAGTGACCGAAGGTCGGCAGCAGGAGGTGCGGCAGCAGCCTCATGCCAGCCAGGGTAGGGATAATGCAGTAGGGTGCTAGCCAAGGGGGCCGTAAGGTGTCGACTGGGAGAGTGGATATAGCTATAACAGAGCAACGGGACAAGGACCAAACTGGAGGATGGAGGAAGTGGTAGTCCCCGACGCTAGCAACTATGAACTAGGGCACGTGCGACTAATGCTTGTCCGATTGTGAAACGGGTGTGAGGTGGTTAAGTTTCGAACAAAAGTGTTTCCCGACAGGACACATGTAGCCGTGACAGAAAGGTACTTTGCAAAGGGCTTGGAAGGCTCAGCGCTGACCGTGAATGAAGGGAACAGAATGCCGACCGTGGAAAAACCTAAGCGAGGTGCGATGTGAGCGCGGGGTAAGTGGGGGTGAACCCAACATCAGGACAGAAGCCAATGATGAACGAAAACAAGAACCCCATAGAGGAAAGGGTGTGAGCCCCTTAAGGGAGAAGAGCGGTGGTAGCATCACTCCCCAGGCAGAAGCCATCAAGGGGGAGGAGAGGGGGGGGTAGTGGATCCCATGATGATTTCCCTGGTGTTGAGATTTGAATCGCCAAAGGTGTAGAGGAGATGGTTCGTCTCTAACTATTGTGGCTTTTGTTTTTTATTTTTTTATCTTGTTTATTAATTGTTTCTATTGGAGCTAGGAGGCACAATTGTGCACATTCCCAGTCATAGATACAATGGAACTCAGACTACTTAATAGGGCCATGCTGTCCCAACCCTCCAACTACAGTCAATCCCACGATCCCCAAGCTAAACCCTCTGACCCTGCCCGACAAAGAAACCTCCACCCGGTACTATGAGAAGAAACTACAAGGAGATGAGAACACAGACCTGAAAGCTACAAACCAAAAACCCCCACAAGAGCCTGGCCTAAAAGAAAAACATCCCCAACTGACCGTAGACACTACAAATCAATGAAAACAAACCCACTCCACCAAGTCAAAAGACCTATATGCTAAACCGTAGTAAAACACCATCGGGCCCTGCTCCCAATTGAATAGTAACTGGTTTATGACGGGTCTCGGGAACTCAATAAGGGGAAATAATTCCTGGGGGCATATAGCCCCAATGGCCGATGCTCAGGAAGAGCAACCCAGTTCGAGAGAGTGCCACCTGAAGAAGGAAGGCTTGTGGCAGTCAGAGGAACATCCAGTTGGCTATCTTGGGGGACCGGACCCGGATGAAATGAATATTTAAACATCTTCCCCTAGTCCTTGGACAGCAGAAGGAAACAAAGGTCTCAGTTTGGCCATAGAGCTATGAGCAGTAGGGTGCCAGCCAATCCAACTTCGGGGAGGATCGGGGCGTAGGGCTAACTGACACGAGAAGTAGGAGGAAGGCCGACGGATGCGGGGTCACTATGTTTCGTAAGGTCCAACTGTACCAGCAGAGTACAAAGAAGATAGTGCAAGACCTGACAGCAGTGCGACCGGAGACAACTACTTTACCGATCACATGAGACTAAAGACTTACCGTTGACAGGTGAGGGGTTGCCAACCATGGGGCACTGCCTAAGCGAGCCCGGAGAAGAGGGGGTGAAGGCCGACTCAACCAACCTCTTGGAAAAAGCTCGCCAGCCCTGATCATCAGAAGGAAGAGGAAGAGGGGATGGAGGTAGCTTGACCAGACAGAGGCAATGTAGCGTGTCTGGGAGAGGGGGGTGGATTGATGTGACTATGATTTCTCATGGTGTTGAGATTTCAATCACTGGAGGTGTAGCGGAGACTCAGGATATCTAACTACCATCGCTTTTTTTTTCTTTCTTTTTAAATCATATGTTCTTTGTTTCTACAGTACAAGAAATAACATGCATCTTATCGATATGGCCAAAACAAAAACAAAAATCAAATAACAAACCCCAAAACAAATAACCATAACCGTTTCCCCCCAATGCGACCAATATGTATCGCAGAACAGCCTAAGCAAAAAAGAAAATATATGGACAGCAGATTAGACTCAAGGACTGGGGGAAGCTAGAGAACTGGTAGCAAGGATAGGGTTGGGTGATAGAGGATGAAGGGAGGGGGGGAGTGGCGGCATCCCCGGAGGGAAACCTGTGGCAGTAATGTGTATAAACTCAGCAAGGATAATAAGCATTTTCTGGTCCAACTAGATTGGGGCCTCTCAACCAAGATCCGAGACCCCTAAGAGGAGGCAGGATCTCTGCCAGGCAGATAAGGGGCAGAGCACGATGGCATTCTCAAAGGACTGGGGGGCAACTGAGCAATTAGGGCAGGTTCTGTCGCGATCGGGATTCTCCCACAAGGTGTACACTACCAGGTAGCTCTTCCCTGACCGCATTTGATGGATCCTGCCGGCGATGAACTTGCCAAGCCCCATAAAGGGATGAGGACAGACAGCCGGTGGGTATAGGTAGTATTCATGTGCAGGGACGGAGCCCCAGTCAATGAGTAAGTGTTGTTTGGCCTGGGCTTTGAGCCTCTTGTAGGTGAGGATGACCAGGGCGCTAGGGGGAAGATAATTCGTGAGGTGGAGGCAGATTGAGGGGAGAGTGACAATGTCTGAGACGAGGGGAGCAGCCATTAATGCTAAGGCAGCGAGTGTGTAGTACTAGTACTTGGGGTTCTTCGCCATGTCTGGTGGACAGTCCCGGACAAGGTTGAAGAAGAGGTAGGGTTTGTCGGTGATCTTTTTCTGTAGGAGGTGCTTACCCCGGAATGGTGAAAAGGTGGGAACAGGTTTCGGAAGCAGTGCTGTGGCTGGGCTGACCTCCAGAGGGGAACACATGAGCCTGAGGCCTGGAGGGGGCATTGGTGGCAAACCAAACAGGGAAGGGGGGGAAGGCATGCCTCCCTATAGAGACAAACCGTGTTCATAGTTGAAAAACAGTTGGTGATCCACCTGCAGACCCGTCGCCAGAAGACGGACATTGGATCCATAATGGTGGGGGGGGGCTGCCATACAGCCGAGCCTGACAGGAGTATGAGGGCAAGCAGGCATTTTGCAAGTGTGCGCCAGAGGTGTGGGGGAAGATCAACACCTGAAGGCGAGAGGTGTCTAATCATGGCAAATGAAGCATTCGCGAGAGAGAGCCTGCGAGAAAGGTGGGCCCTGGGGTCGAAGGATGGCGTGAAGAGGAAGCTGAGCCATCTCAAGCAGGATTGGGGGTAAAGGACTTGACACTCAAAGTGCACCGGGAGCCGGCAGGGGCCCTCATTTTCCCTGAGAGTCCTCCAGTGGATGAGTTCTGTCTTCGGAACAGCGAAGGGGATGTTGCGTGGGGATGCTCTCTTACTGAGGGTGGAGAAGGCCTTCTGCAGGAGGCAGATGTTCGTTTTGTCAGAGGGGGACGCAACCGTGATGGCGAGGTCGTCCACATAAGAGATGGTCAAACCATTGGGAATGTTGGTATGGAGAGAGGACACATATATGATAAACAGAAGGGGTGAGATGGAAGAGCCTTGCGGGACCCGGACTGAAACCTGTTGGACAGTGCGCAGGGAACCTTGCAAGGTATGGCAGCAGGTGCGGTCCATACGGGAAGTAACTGATCCATTGTATCAGGTTGGGACTCACACCCTTACAGCGGAGGAGTGTGAGCAGGACAGTGGACTCCACATTGTCGAAGCTGCCCTCTATATCTAAAATCTATCTACTATGGCTTTTTTTTGTCTTTTTTTGTCTTTTTTTTATTTTTTTTATTTTTTTTTATTTTTATTTCTTTTTTTTAAATCAAGTGCGTTTGTTTTATTAAGGTACAAAGACAGCATGCATCTTTAACGATATGGCCGACAAAAACCCTGCCCTCCTCACCCCAAGAAACATCCAAACCCCCAAGTCCCTCTGGTATGAGACCAACCGCACATCTTGCCTATCGCCCAACCAAATCCTACAAACATACACGTACACCTGAAGGAAGTAGAAAGGAAAGAAACAAGCAGGAAGGAGAGGAGAACCCTTAGTGACATCTACAAAGTATAAGAACAAAGGAAATAAATGAACCCCTGACAAAGGAAATTTACGTCTGATAAGTGACATGGATCAGCCAGAGCTAGGAAGTGAGAGTATGGACCTGCACACCGGAGCGGTGCCGGGGAACAAAGCGGTGCCCGATGGCAGGATAAAGTGGTGTATGGAGGCGACTCTGGTGAGGGGTCGCTGGAGGGTATGCCAAAGCGGCATTAGCGACGGCCAGGAGGACTGGTGTAACCGAGGCGGATTTTTGTATAGCGACCGAAGATCAACCGCGGGAAGGGAGCAGTAAGGTACCAGCTGAGGGTGTGGGAAGGGGGGGGGGGGTGGGTGTAGCTGTAACCGAGCAACAGGACGAGGACCAAGAGGGTGGAGGGAGGGGGATGTGAGGAGGAAGGACAGTCCGAACACTTGAGACGACCGACTAGAGTAACCGTGGCCGATGCTTTTCCGAATGCAAAACGAAGACGAGGTGCTGAAGTTACTAACCGAAGTGTTCCCCGACAGGACAACACAATCGAGACGGAAAGGTACTTCGCAAAGGGCCTGGAAAGCTCAGCGCCGACTGTGAGCGAAGAGGACAGAATGCCGACCGTGCAAAACCTAAGCGAGGTGCAAAGGAAGTGCGGGGTAAAGGGGAGAACTGAACTTCATGAGCGGGAGTCAACAATGAACAGGAACAAGAACCCCGTGGAGGAGTGGGTAGACCCCAGAGGGAGAGGAGGGGTTGTAGCATTGCTCCCCTAGGCAGAAGCCATCAAGTGGGAGGAGAGGGGGTGATGGTGGAATCCCACGATGATTTCCCTGGTGTTGAGATTTCAATCGCCAGAGGTGTAGGGGAGATGGTTCGTGATATCGATAAGATGCCTGCTATGTCTTATATAGAAACAATTAACATATGATTTAAAAAAGTAAAATAAAAATAAATAAAAATAAAAATAAAAACAAAAATAAAAATAAAAATAAAAATAAAAATAAAAATAAAAATAAAAATAAAAATAAAAAAAGCATCTTATCGATATGGCCAAAACACAACCGAAAACCAAATAACAAACCACAAAATAAATAATCGTAACCATTTTCCCCCAACGCGACCAATATGTATCACAGAACAGCCTAAGCTAAGAAAGGAAATGTACGAAATGCAAGCCAGACTTAAGGACCTGGGGCAGGTTGGGAGGTAGTGGCGAGGAAGAGATTGGGTAGTGGGGGGTGAAGCTAAGGTGGGAGAGGTGGCATTCCTGGAGGGAAGTCAGTGGTGGTAACGAGTAGGAATTCAGCAAGGCCAATAAGCATCTGCTGGTCCGTCCAGAGAAGGGCCTCTGGGCCCAGATCTGAGATCTCTTGGAGGAGGCAGGACCTCTGGCTGGCAGACGAGGGGCATGTGAGGATGGCATGCTCGAAGGATTAGGGAGCGGTGGAGCAATGAGCGCAGGTGGAGTCGGGATTGGGATTTTCCCCAGAGCTGTGTGCCGCCAGGTAACTCTTCCCTGAACGCATTTCGTGGATCCTACCGGCCACAAATTTACCCAGACCTATAAAGGGGTGTGGACAGACAGCTGGGGGGTAGGGGTATTAGTCCGGTGCTGGGTCAGAGCCCGAATCCATAAGGAGGTGTTGTCTTGCTCAGGTCTTGAGCCTCGTGTACAAGGGGACCGGGGGGGTGAGGGGAATGTATTCTCTAAGGTGATGGGAGATCGGAGAGAGGGTGACCACATCGGAGATGAGGGGAGTGGCTATGAAGGCCAGGGCAGTAAGCACATTGTGCCAATATCTGGGGGTTTTGGCCTTGTCCGGGGGACAGTCATAAGAGAGGTTGAAGAAGAGGTCTGGTTTGTCAGAGATCTTCTTTTAGGGTAGGCGGAGGGCCCGAAGAGGGCAGAAGGTGGGGATGAGTTTTGGGAGTTGTGCCGTGGCGGAGTTGATTTCCGGAGGGGAACAGATGAGCCTTAGGCCGGTGAGGCGATGTTGATGGCGGACCAAGCAGGGGAGGGGGGGGGAGGCTTATTGTGTTCGTGGTTGAAAAGCAGTTAGTCCTCCACCTGTAGACCTGTCACTAGAAGAACGACATTGGATCCATAATGGTGGGGGGAGGGAGTTATACGGCAGAGCCGTATAGGAGGATAGGAGCCAGGAGGGATCGTGCAAGAGTGAGGCAGAGGTGGGGGGGAGACCGATACCAGAGGGCTAGAGACGTCTGCTGATTGCAAATGCTACATCGGCCAGCGAGAGCCTACCAGAAAAGCAGGCCCCAGGATTGAACAATGGGATGGAGAGGAAGCCCAGCCATTTCAGGTTGGATTGGGGGTTGAAGACTGGACCCTCCAGATGTACGGGGAGCCGGCATGGGGCCTGGTTTCCCATAGGGGTTCTCAAGTGCATGAGTTCGGTCTTCGGGACTGAGAATGAGATGTTGCGCTGGCTCGCTTTACGTTTCAGGCTGGGAAAGGCCTTCTGGAAGAGAGGTATGTTTGTTCTATTGGAAGGGGACACTACCATGATGGCGAAGGGTCCACATCGAAGATCGTTAAGCTATTATGAATCTCGGTATAGAGGGAGGATAGGTATATGACAAACCGAACTGGTGAGATGGGGGAGCATTGTGGGACACCGACTGAGACTAGGGCAAAGGTGGGGAGAGAACGTTCGAAAGAGAGGCGGCAGGTGCGGTCCCGCAAGAAGGAACTGATCCATTTTATCAGGTAGAGGCTTACACTCTTGCGGCGAAGCAGGAAGAGCAGGACGGGGGACTCGACGTTGTCCAAGCCGCCCTTTATGTCCAAGAAGTTGGTGGAGGCCTTGTGCCGAAGTTGGTGGAGGGACTGGACGTGTTGTTGTAACACCTGGGCAGCATCAACAGTGCTTGTCCGTGGGAGGGAGCAACATTGCCGAGGGTGGATGAGTGAGCAAGTGAGGGCCCGGATCGAGAGTCTGGATGCAGCCACCCTTTCAAGGATTTTAGAAAGAGTACAGAGCAGGATGATGATTCTGAATGAGGAAGGAGAGTCGTATACCGGCTTGCCAGGTTTATCAAGGACAATACCCAGGGCCTTTTGGAGAGAAGGAGCGTGGAAACTATGGGCCAGGAGGGGATTCAGGAGGGAGAGGAGGAGGGTTGGCCTGATGTGGTGAAGGGACTTCCAGACTGAGTAGGGAATGTGGTTGAGGCCAGGAGCGGAGGAGTTCAAGAAGCAGGCGAGTGCGCTTGAAATTTCTTCTGGAGTACCTGGAGAATAATCTTCATGCCGTGATAGCGTGAGGGTGGCAGGAAGGGGAGCCTTGGTGGAAAGAAATGGGACAGAAGAACCTCTGTCACCTGGGTGGGGTTGTCGGCCACAGGGAGGTTGGGGAAGCGCTGTGGGGGGCAGCTGAATGGAAATCCTTTGGCCGTCCAAACAGAGTGAGGGGTGGCCGAGGACAGGAAGTCCCACCAGTGGGCCTTCTTGGCTGATGCAATAGCTTTGAAGTAGCACCTTCTGGAACTCTTCAGGTTATCCATGTTGGTAGGGAACGGGTCTTGGCATGATCTTCTTGATATTTTGTGGTACTCCCTTCGAAGAGAGGAGAGGCGTTGCGACCACCATGGCGTCGAACGGGGGGACCGGCGCTTTGCGGGAGCATATGAGGTAAGGAGAGCGGTGAGAAGAGTGGAAGATATGTCGAACCATCTAGCGTGAGCGTTGGCCGTAGTAAGGGTAGGGCAGGGTGGGAGGGAAAAGTCTAGAATATCATTTCTAATTGAAGACCAGTCCATCAAAGCCCAATGGGGGGTCGGGAGAGGGAGCATGATCACTCGGGATTGGAGGGTGATGATAACCGGGACATGGTCAGATCCCATAGACAGGAGGGGAGTGTCCCACCAAGAAACCAAGGTGGAAAGAGGGGAGTTCACCAAGGCAAGATCCAGGACGGAGGCTCTAGAGATGGTGTCAAAGGGGAAGCAAGTGTAAACTCCAGGAGTGTTGAGAAGATGATAGGGTGCATCAAAGGCCTTGTCGAAGAACGCCACTGAGTAGGTGTATTCTCTTTCAGTGAGGGACCGGAGAGGGTCCGCCAGCGGGTGGTGCATATTAAAGTCACCCAGAATTGGGTGCAGGTAGAGCGGAGGGGAGAATACACGATCAGGGGGAATCGAGTGGTAAGGGGGGCGGTTGGTGTGCAGAAGGTAGACAGAGGTGATTCTGAGTGGGCGGGGGGGGGAACCAAAAAGCCCTTCCGGGGAGAAGACATCAATTGAGAACCTCTCTGGGGAGCCATGGGGGACAGTAGAAACAACATGGTGTGAATTGATCAAACAAGAAACATAAATGGCTATCCAGGGACAGCCTGGGGGAGGCAGTGCAATGGAAATAAAACAGGAGAAGGTCAGAAGTTTCAACAAGCGGGAAGGTGGGTCCTGGAGAGCAACGACCAAGAGGGGGTGTGGGAATGTGGTAAAACTATGAAAGCGTGAAAGAAAAACATCTCAGCTCCCAAGGCAGTTATGTTATACAATAGGAATGGGTGGAAAGACAGCACTGCTGTCGGTATATTTGGTGAAAAAAACCTCCATTATCGGCCAGAGCCCTCATAGGATGCGGAGTCGGAGGAGGCATCTACAGACTCTCTTGGGATAAGGTCGGGGATGACGGGTTGGGCTGTCTGCCTAGGAGGCGGAGGGTCGCGGGGGAGTACAGGGGCCGGAGTTTGGAGTGGAGCAATCCGGGCAGGATTCTCGGGTGCTGCCGGGCCTGCCTGGTTATCAGCAAGGTCCATAGGATTCTGCGCCTGTCGAGCCGGTCTCTCGGGTCGATCTTGAGAGGGCTTTGCTCTGGAGGGGGAATCCCTGCTATGTGCAGAGTGCTCTTCTTGGCAGTTAGGACAGCACACCACTGAGGACGGGCAGCAGCTGAGGATTGGGTTGCTATTGCCACCCTTAGGGGAGGAAGGGTTAGGGCAGCAATGCTCCAACTTGGTGTGGGGGAGGGAGCAGAACAGACATATGGGGGATGGGCTAGGGCAACAAACCGAAATGTGGCCGAACTTCCAGCATTTGGTACACTTGGTGAACTTAGAGGAGGGGTGCATTATTTCCACAGTGCAGTTGCGGGAGAAGAGGTTGATCGAGGGAAGAAGATGTTCAGCGTTCAGAGGGGGGACTGACACCACGATTGAAGTCACGCTCTTTTGAGCACCGGATTTGGGGTGGGAGTTTTGGTACCAGGCCGAGAGTATGGAGACCCCCTTAGTATGGTGAATTGAATTGTGAAGGGATGGAAAGAGCTGGTCCTTATCTGCTGAGAGGAAAGCAAGTGGAACAGAGTGGATTTAGGGTTGTGTTTCATTGGGGGCCGGCTTGAACTGTTCCCAAGAGGAGTTGCTCACCGGGAAGGCCCTATTAAGACCGGAGGTAAGGGGTGCGAAGTAATGCGAGTAAGCAGAGGCTGGTGTGTGGAGGTTGCTCTCAAGAGGGAAACGGATTCCTTTTCATTCACCATGCAAGAGAAGAAAAGGAGGAGGGGGCAATTCGCTTCTCTGAAAACAGAGGCAGCAATGTCAGGGAAGAGGGCTGTCATTCTGACAGCTTCCAGGTGGGGACTGAAGGAGGTTCTAGAGGGGAAGAATCTGCATTCAGCTCGAGGGAGGGGAGGGGGATGTCTCATAAAGACCTCACCATACACGACCGCGACAGATTGAGCCGATGCAGAGGGCTTGGCCTGGCAACCCTTCTTTCCCTGAGTGCGAGGTGCAGCAATTTGGGCGTAGTTGTGGGTGGGTTCGGGGGGTGAGGAGGTCCAGGAGGACCAAGTGGGGTCAAGATGACCTGGGATGCACGTGTGGCCAGAGGGGTATTTCCCTTTTTTGAACTCGCTAGCTTCCCAGGTGTGGGGGTACTTGTTGGCAAACACCTCGGGGTTGCTGTCGGTGGTAGGGGTGAGGTGGACGTGTCATACTGCGGGATGTCCCGGTCAGCCTGTCGGGAGCGCCAGACAGTGTTGGAGGAAGGGGGTGGGGGACGTGGGGGAGGTGGGAGGGGGGAGTGATAGAGGAGCCCTGCCTAAACCCTTGTTGTCTTAGCGCATGTTGGTTGTACTGGGTGGGGCGGCACGGGAGGTGCCGGGCTGAGAAGGGGGCTGAGCCATGTTGACGCATTAGGGAGGCAAAGGGGCCTGAGCGGCGGACGGGAGCCTGAAGGCAATGTCGCAGAGGCCTGTAATGGGGCGTGCCTTCGGGGTTGGGGGAGAAGTCGAGGTTTGCTACTCGTGAAGAGAGGTCATAGACTTCAGCAGAGAGGGTTTCGAGCGCCGTAGCCATGTGAATGCTGGAGTTGAGGGAGGTGCCGAGCAGAGGTAGGAGGATTTGTTCACCTATGGAGAGTGTAGAGATGTTGGCAGGAATGATGGGGGGGAAACCTAGAGCTGGAAGGCCAAGATTGGCAGCCGTTTTGTGGAAGAGGGAAACCAGGAGGTCTAGGTTTCCGGTGGCAGAGTGGGGCAAGGGAGGTGCCAGGAGAGAATTCTCAAGAGGCCGCCTTCCAAATAGTGGTGGGAGGCCATGGTCAGGGGTTGGAATGGGGACAGGAAGCCCAAATACTAGAGAAGAGAGGTGTGGGAGAGAAGATCGTGCTGAGAGCGACATGGTGTTAAGAAATATAGGGGGGGGGAAAGAGGGGAGTGGAAGTGTGATCTAACTACTATGGCTTTTTGTTTTCTTTTTTTTTCTTTTTCTTTAAATCATATGAATTTTTTTGTTTGTTTAAGGTACAAAGACAGCATGCAGCTTATGGCTTTTGCCAACAAAAACCCTATTCCTCCTCACCCCAGGAAACATCCAAACCCCCAAATTCCTCTAGTATGAGACCGACCACACATCTCGCCTATCGCTCAACCAAAACCTACGAACAAACTCCTATATATGAAGCAACTAGAAAGGAAAGAAGCAAGCAGAAAGGAGAGAAGAACCCTTTGTGACATCTACAACCGAAAATATAAGAACAAAAGAAAGTATGGACCCCTGACAAAGGAAAAATGCATCTAATAATTGACGCAGATTAGCCAAAGCTTAGGAAGAGAAAGTAGGTGCCTGCTCAGTGAAGCGGTGCTGGGGAACGAAGCGATGCCCGAGGGCAGGTTGAGAACAGAGCGTGGAGAGGACATCAAAGAGGGATCCCCGGTGGGAGTGCCGCATGGCATTAGCAAGAGCTAAGATGAGAGGCGTAACCGGGACGTGTTTTTGTATAGCGAGCAAAGGTCGACCACTCAGAGGGGGAACCAGTAGTGTGCCAGCCCAAAGTGGGAGGGGCAGTGGGATGCCAGCCGGGGAAGGGTCAGTAAGGAGCCACCTGGAGGGGGTAGTGTATCTGTAACCCAGCAATGGGACGAAAGCCAAGCGAGGTGGATGGAGAAAGGACTAGTCCAAACATTTGAGACAACCGACTAGAGTGACCACGGCAGATCTTTTTCCGAATGCAAAACGAAGACAAGGCCCTGAAGTTACTAACCGAAGCGTTTCCCGACAGGACCACGTAACCGAGATGGAAAGGTACTTTGCAAAGGGCTTGGAAAGCTCAGCGCCAATCGTGAACTAAGGGAACAGAATGCCGACCGTGTAAAACCTAAGTGAGGTGCAAAGCCGGTGTGGGGTAAGGGGGTGGAACGGAACTTCATGAGCAGGAGTCAACGATGAACGAGAACAAGAACCCTATGGAGGGAGGGGGGGAGGGCCCCTGGAGGGAGAAGAGCACCGATAACATCACTCCCCTAGGCAGAAGCCATCAAGGGGGAGTGGAGGTGGACTAGAGGAGTTGACGATGATTTCTCTGGTGTTGTAATTTCAATCGCCGGAGGTGTAGAGGAGATAGTTCGTGATCTAACTACTATGGCCGCGTCCCCCTTATGTAGACTCTTCACGCCAACAACCCTAACCCTGGTGACTCATAAATTGAGTCGCAGTCCCCTATAACTCATAATGAGTCATGCCCAAAATCAATCAGCTGAGTCCTATGAGTCATTGCGCAACATACCATAAACCAATCAAAACACATAAAACTAGTCCGGTGCGCAAATCAGGTCACCTGAGTGGAACTCGTGACTTATAATGTGAGTTACGTGTGAAAATCATTACATTATTATGACTCACAATCGTGAGTCATAGAATTATCAACCAATCATAATAAATAAATAACATCCAATTGCGAGTCATGTGAGAACTATGCGTTAACTGACTGCATAGCATGAAACATAAACATACCTATAACTAATAACTATTCATCATGTGAAATCTGCCTGGTTTAGTCTCGATTTGTGACAACTACCACCAAATCCCCTACCACCTCCAAACTTCCACCTTCCATGTCCAACCTCCTCTTCTTCACCCCCCCTGGTAGTCTCACCAAAACCACTCATCCCTCCTTTTCTTCATCAACCTCAATCAAAACCTGTAGAACAGTGCCAGCCAGACCCAATATCACCACATATTCATGACCCACTACTACAATGCAGCTCACCATAACTGGGTCTACGACCCCAGCCACCTTTTCCTTATTATCAGCCACACTCTCCTCAAGGACAGCCACCCCCTCTTTCTACTCTTCTCTCTCCCTTTCTACCAACAACTCTCCATTCCTCATCTCCTGTTTATGACACCTCTTCAACAATACCACAATGTGATACCGTAGCCTCAAAACCTCTTCTTCCAATACTTGAACCAATTCTAGAGCCTTCACCCTAATCAAACCTGACTTGGCAACCTTGATCGCCGAAAATGTTGTAGAACCTCACTTAGCCATTTTTACCCATAGTAGGTAGTTTATGTAGGATAAGGAATGATAAAGATGTGATTGAAGAGATAAATCTATCTTCCAAGCAATTAAAATCTGATGAGCAGGATTCTCAGAGGGTAAAGACTTGAGGCTATTGTGAGATTGGTCCCAAGGATCGTAATTCATTAAAAACTGAAATGTATTATGTGACTGAAGTAACAATTTCAATGACTGTGGTTGTATCTGATATGGTGGATGTTCACCAGACTTACCCACAACCTCCTGTACATTGAACTTCCACATCATTATCATCACATACCAGAACAACCACTGACATCCTTTTTTATGTGCTTTACACCGTTACCTACACTACCCCCAGTCATGGTTGGGTTGTGAGCGAGCTACCATTAGAGTGTCGCTATTAAAGCCAAGGGTATTCAAAGTTAATAACTGTCTCTTTGAGTTGAGAATTTTCATAACTATCACATGTCATATTAAGCATAAATCGATAAACAGAATTAATCAATGTAAGACCCAACTCTGAGGACACCTACTTGTAGACCATTGTATGATTGTCAGAATCAGTGTTTTATTTTTCACTGGTACTCCGATCTTGAACTCACTGATCATTTTATCATGCAGGTTATTTAGCTCTAACTGCTCTTCCTATACCCCATATTCTATCCTACCTGCTGAGGCTGTATCCTTGTAGTCTAATAAACATAAATTATAAGAAGGAAAAGCAATGCGTTGCTTGAAGTGGAATAGTGGTAATATAATTGTAGAGAGCAGTGTGGGCAGACAGGTGTGTTTGAAGAAGATGGGTGGAGACAATATCAGTTGGAGGTAGGGAACTGACCTCTCACCTGCCGTTCAAAACATCAACCTTCAACCACGATTAAGAGCACCAGCTAACCATTCTTGGCCACTAGTGCACCCTGATTCTTAACGCCGTTTTGGACGCAAATTTACCGTTATTAACTTTGAATACCCTTACTGATATCTAAGATGTGGACCTTGGGCCCTGCAATCCTAGCCGGACTCCCATTTTTACTAGAAGAAATTACTAGTTCTAAGAGAGACTGGCTTGAGCATGCATGGACACTATGTAAGGGGCTCATAGAGGCATGGTGGTGGTGATCGGTGCTCTGTGTACTTTATTCCGGATGTGAAGATCTTTTTTTTTCTTCGCTGGTTGCACTGCGGAAAAACTCATCGACTTTTGGCCTCCGGTGTAGTATCGCGGCACCCTCAGATTCGTTTCCTCCTCAAATTCGGTTTCTGGGCTACGCAGGTTTGTAGTAGCTGTACCAGTAAGAATCTGACTAAAAACGCGACATATTCACGGCAGATAATCACATGTTGCGTACTGGGTGATGGTTGATACC
>Ga0307509_10001960_pt1 | contig 33952 bp, 23 predicted proteins | sample 10_EM_MG_FD_202245 | JGI IMG/M metagenome (GOLD analysis project Ga0307509, IMG submission 202245) | Populus trichocarpa ectomycorrhiza microbial communities from riparian zone in the Pacific Northwest, United States - 10_EM | ecosystem: Host-associated > Plants > Roots > Unclassified | place...
GAATCTTGCCCAGCTTGACTCTGAGAATCTCCCGACTGCTATTTCTTCTGAGGGTGTCCCCACTCCACCAGTAGCCAGTCTTCGATCTCTTCGTCCTGATAGACTATAATGGAATATGCAGTCTAAAAGCCTACATACCAATAGTATCATGAGTATGGAGTGATCAAGTCCGATACTCAGCTATCAATGCATAATGCGTATGCATTAGTAAGAGTAGAGAACTGGTTCTCTAATCATCGTTCCAATCAGTTAGCCATATCTTGAAACGTGAACTCTTTGAGGTTCCTGAGTAGTCTCCCAGATGCCTTCGGGAAGTCCCTACTCAGGAAGCTTGGGTTTGGATATATGCTCTCCCTTATGGTGGCATATACCTCGCGCATAATTATGCAAGCTATTCCCGCTAGGGTAATACTGAGTTCATGTTCTCTCAAAGTACTGGTCTTATAAGGGGTTCATTTTTTAGGTAGTCATACTGGCAGAGGAGAAACTCTAGCCCCTTAGGCTGCTAGTTCAGATTTCCCACTTGGGGAGAAAGACGGCAAAGCTGGTACAGCACCTTGTGCAAGTAGTTTTATCTGCTTGATACGCTCAGGTCAAGCACAAGTCTGTAAGCTTGCTGGGTTTGGGATACAATTCATGGCTGGTGTTGAACCAGACTTCTTTCAATATTGCCAGGATAGTTTCTCCTGTGGTGAATTCATACCGATAGCGCTCAGAGGCTGATGGGGGTTTTGGAATTGTGATTCAAGTTGGTTGGAAGAAGAGAGTGTGAACTTACTGGCAGACTGGTGTATCTTATCTCATATTATCATATTATTAAATAATAAAATCAAAACTTAAACCTTACAATAGCGAATTCCCAAAGTTTGCCCTGAAATTTCACACCAAGCCTCCCTTCCCATTTCATTAGACTTGGTGAACATTATAAACGGGCAGAACTATAGTAATGAAAACGAAGATAATGACAATAATATTATATAATAGTGATAATAATGACAATGACTTGGATAATAATAATAATAATAATAATAATAATAATAATAATAATAATAATAATAATAATAATAATAATAATAATAATAATAATAATAATAATAATAGTAGTGAGGATGATAGTACTAGCAAAGACTTAAAAGATAATATCAGGAATGAGGCTAGCAGGGATAATACTGGCAGTAGCAGGGGTGATAATGTTTGAAATAAAAATAGCGGAGATAGAGAAGTTTTTGGTATAGGAGGATCAAATACTACTAGTATTAAGTTGTTAGTATTTCATTATTTGCATACTTGCCTTTTAATATTGCCAGCCCTTTGAGTTTATTGCTAGGATCAGATTGATAATATTTGGCTCTTTCAGAATTACACCTTCTTCTTCGCCAGCTTTGCCCAATTCTTAAATCTCTCCGATCAGGCAGAATTTGCATAAGAGACTACAGAGAACTACATCTCCGTATTTCTAATTCCTTCTACAACAGGTTTGTCCTTTGTCTCAGGATATCACATTTATAATATCATGTTGAGAAGTACTTAGCAGATAAAGTTTACTTTCAAATATATCAATACACTTTTTGATGATTCTGAGCACATGGCTGATACTATGTCAAGCTTACTCAACCTGAGTAGAGGTTGGTTGAAGGTGGCTGAGGGCTTATAAACTATTATTTGTAGTTATTTTGCTAAACATATTTCTGCTTGCAGGATAGGATGGTGGGCTAGTTTGGGAGCCAATTGGGCAATACAGTTCCCAATATCATTATGCTTTCTCTAAAAATCTTTGTTCTTGCATTCTGATAGAGGTATAAGGTATAAGCTTTGTAGGTTACACGATGATAGTTAGAGACCTTGCTTGTGGAATCTACCAAACATATACCATGTACCTTTGTACCATTAGCAGTCCCACTAGCATGAATAGTTGCTAGTAAGTATGATACTAGTATTGTACTTGCCTGAACCAGAAGTACTTGTATTTGAAAACAGAAATTAAGGAACTATTTGATTGGAAAAATCTGTGTGTTCTAGCACAGATACAAAATGTTACCCTGCTTTCAGGTACAGTAATTCCAGCATACAGTTGGTATAGCTCTACGATGTTATAAGATAAGCTGTAATCTGAGAGAGATTGTGTCTCTGTGGTACTAAACAGTTAGGTTTGGGACACTCTCATTTGAGATGACTGTCATATTAAAACATCTTTTGCTAAAAAGGTTTTTGGAAAATTCCTAAACATGTTTTACCAATATAACATTGTACCAAACTGCATATCACTCAGAAACTATTATTGAGTAGTTTTTTTTATAGAAAATCTGCAAAACACATTTTCAAAATTATCCAAAACATGTTTTGCAAATGATGGCATGCCAAACACTACTGTCATCTCGAAACACATTTTGAGCCCAAAACGCGTTTTGAGATGACAAACACTTCAAATGGCAGTTTGCCAAACAGCCATTTATTCATCTAAAACTTCTTGATTTATACGAACTACGAGTGAGGATGTGTGATGACATTATAAACTGGTTACTTGGAGAAAAAACACGCGCGGCCCGAAACACCATACATATATGCCCTAGCAGCACACTACCCACCTTCCTGTCCTTTTCATTGCACAGTGTTAGATGCCTCTATAGCATAACTCTACTGCCGTAACCTGCTCTAAAAGGAGAAGTCCGTTGACCAGTAAAACAAGCCCCCGTCTATAATGTATCATACCTCAAGCATGTTAGTCTTGGCTCACGGCCTCCTTGGGGGCCGGCCAAAACTCACACACACTCCATTAACATCACAGTAGGCACTGATTCCCGTAGTATCATATGGCGAACCCCCCTTAAGCCGTTGCCAATCAGTACAAGACTTAGCATCCTGGAGTTTCCTCCTCCATGGCCGTACAAACCTTTAACCACATCGATAGCATATTGGGTAAAATTGGTGAGTCCAACGTTCGGCAAGCCAGTGGTGATGCAACCGCTGCCAAGATCGCTCGTACCGATCGATATCGTGTATGAGGTGCCTGAAGGGAAAAGTGTGAGGAAAGAGGGTGTTGCGGCGTCGGGCTGGAAAGCAGAGGGTATAACCCTTTACTACTGGAAACGACAAGCCAATCACTGTCGAAGGTATTTGAGGAGTTAGGGAGTTCGGACAAACAGCTCCGCCGATGGCATAACCGCGTAGGCTGATGCGGTATAATGGGAGGCAAAAACGTGCGCATCCTTGACCTTCGGTATATGTGGAGGTGCTAGAACGGGTGAGAACTTATGATGAACTAGCGAGATAGGGGATTATTCTATACCTCTAGAAGTATGATACTACTCTGAGAGACGAGCACTGCCATTGTAATTTAAGAAGTAAGCCAAACGATTCTCATCTGTGAAGCTAAATAATTCAGCAGTATACCCCGCTCACCCTGCTCTCCATTTGCTGTCCTTGGGGGCTGCTGAATTCTCTGTCTTGTCCTAAAAGCATGTATCCAGAATCTGAGCCCCTTACTTCTAGAGAATATCCACAGATAGCCACCGCGGTGGATGAGAGTATTGTGAGAAAGCTGGCTGCTGGAGCTATTCCGCGCCCTCTGTGTTGACATCTCTATTCCTAGTACAAAGTGTTCGCTCTTATATATCGTGGATATCCGAGTAAACGGGAGTCCTAAGTTACCCATTTAGCCTTAGTGACGATATGTATCCCCCCCCCTTCAGCCGTTGACGGGTAGGCGGAGATTCCTCAAGCTATCTTAGTGCAGTGTCTAATCCGCTCTCGGGGTTTCCGGTCGCATATGTAACGGTATATAGGTTTATTAGTATGATAGATTATGTATAGGCCTAGCAAGCTTCGATGAATAAAACACAGGTCTTGTATCCGTTCCGTGTTTTGTAAAGTCACGCGAATTCCGGGCACCTATCAACATTACTATAAAGTTATATGGGTAGCAGCGGTTGGTCTTGATCTTCTCCGAGACATATCCACGGCGTGTGCGAGTAGTTTTTCCAATTTGCCTGTTAGTGGGAAAATGTGAAATCCTTGCCGCGGATCGAGGGTGAGGCACTGTAAAAGCCACCAGATTTTAAACACACGCAAGTAGCATGCGGGGTAGTTAAGCGACAGATGGTAATAATAATAATACTTACACTCCCTGTATCTATCATAGAGCCAAGCAGTTATCGATCAGATTTAGCCCCCCACAATTTGCATGCGAGAATCTTTTGTTTCCCGGGTGTGCGGGATTATTGTTTGTTTTGTGTGTATCAGGACGGCTGCGGCGACCTCAACATCGATTTCATTCCTTTCTCAGTGTTCACTAGTTCGAAAACTGCGGTATGTGTGTTCGGGGCTTGGACTGCCCCCAATTTTGGAATCCCTAGACGTTTCTTTCTATTAATCTGCCACTTGGGTATAAAAACAAGTTCGGCGCCGAGTCCTTAGGAGTTGCGGGGCGGTCGGAACCCCGAAAACTAGTTGGGGTTATCGAACAAGGAAAATCTAAATAAAGGGGATACGGAGATCTCGAGGTTTGCCACTCGGGAGCGGCAACCGTATTGAGGATCACAATAGCATCGGCATGGATGCTTCGTTTAAGTTAAGCCTTCGGGGGGGTGCTAGTCAAGTCGGGTTTCATATATTGAAAAGTGATGAAGAGCCCTGACCCTTTTCAAAAGGTAGTGAATCATGCGCTTTGAGGAAGTGGGCCCACTCTATACTTGACCTCAACCCACTACCCCGCCGGTCGTAACCGAGAGGGACCCTCCTCTCTATGGCGGCGCAAGTATCATACTGTACACCCGTTGAGGGAAGTTTGCTCTACTGAGAGTAGTCACTCGCGCACGCTGCAGGAAGCTACTAAATCGAGAGGGCTCAGTCCAAGCATGGTGAAATTAGAATGGACTCGTGATGAGCCCCTGCTGGTGACAACGGACTGCCGCCGAGGAACCCTTGAACCAAACTATGGGACGAAGATCATTATCGCGTCCGACCATAGTGATCGAGGAGGTGATGTTTTTCAAGCGAGGATTCATTACCACGCTCTAGAATTCTCAAGCCAACCCGCCAATATCAGGCATGATCCCAATAGCAGAAAACTCGCCATGCGTGCGGGGTTCCAAGGCTGGCTCGTGGTTTGTATCGCGTGAATGCTAGAGGGTCCGGAGAGAGTGAAGAGACATCGCTGTGGATGGAGGGTTCAATCCTCCCCCGACTGCTCGGCCGATGATCTCCCATATCGTGTAGTTCTTGCAAAGCATGAAGGGGGTGTTTCTCGAGCTTCTTGCTCAAGATCAGTGATGATTACTATTGAGCGATGGACAGGCCATGCAACTGCCCCTATCATATTATTAGCGGAAATCACCAGTTAGCCTAGGATAGGGTTTCTGGTAGCTTGAGAAGTTAACAGAACTGCGAATACCAGTTAAAGGGGTCCAACGGGCCCTGGTCGCTAGTCTTGTATAGTTATTGTTACTGTCCCAGAAAAACGCTAATCCTCTTCAGGAGCTTTTTGTCCTAGGACCCCGAGATTATGGGGCGGAGATAGTGGATCTCAAGAATTTTAGGTTAGGTAGATTCCAAAAAATTCGGGAGCGCGACCTCTGTGTGATCGCTTCTCATTAACTCATGCCCCTGGCAGTCATTGACTAATTAACATGCCATAACACGATAGCATCATTGTTTCGAAGTAACTAACCATAAATTTGCGTCAAAAATCTGCTCTCGGGAAACGGAGCACGCCGGTAAACGTGGCAGGCCAAAAAGTCTAGCCCCCTTGTGAGGTCCGTTTGAAGGTTTAGGTTTTCAATGGCAATCGCAAGCTCCGTTTTCGACCTTGCATCTAATGTTATCACTGCTCTCACCTCTACAACCATCTCCCCACAGCCTTACTCAACTCTACCCCACTCGTCTATTCCTCCCCAATCCCACCAGACAAACAATTCCCCCTTACCTCTTCCCCCCACTCACTGCCGTGCTAAAATTCCCAATAGCTCTGGGCGCTTCAGCCAGCATGGTTTGCCTGAGTGTCATAGGAGGCATTTAGTAAAGCACCTGGTGGGTTGCAAATTTTGTATGAGTGGGCAAGATTGAGGCAGTGAGACGAAAATGAAGGAAGGCAGAGATAAAGTAAAAGAATGGGGAGAACTATCATCGTGGACGGCAAAAGTATATGGGGTGCTGAGAGTTGAGTCTACCATGCCTTCAGGTGATGAGCCCTGTTGGTCGGCTTATTTTTCCCGCAGTTTGCGGAATCGGCTGGTGGTACAAGTATCATGAAACTCCTAACTCGAACCAACAGTTGTTAACCTTGGGTGACAGACCTCTAGGTATCACAGAGATCCGGTTCAAAGGGTAGGGAACAATCAACCCGAACGGACAGGGATATATTTTGCTGTTTAACCTTATATAACCGTTCAACAGCTCTTTGTCGAGCCTTCTATAGGAAACCAAAGATGATGGTTGCCCCGTTCAAGACTCTACAGCTACTCGGCAAAACTCCTCGTGAAACCCGTCCCCCCACCACACAAACCCCAATTGCGCAATAGCGCCCCATAAGGCCACCATAATCTCCGTAGAAGAGAAACTCTGTTTCATGAAGGCTTTTGCCGAGTGGCTGTATCGGCACTGCAAAATCTACTACCAGTACCGGTATTCTACGCAAGCCCTGTAATCTCCGGATTCAGAGAGTCAGAGACGCTCCGGAGAATAAGGACTAGCGTTTTCCCGACATAGGATAAGATCGCCCCTCGAGAGGTGCTGAATCTAATGATATTAACTGGCATTCGCAATTCCGGTAACTTGTCAGCCGAAACCCACCCTTGGCTGCCGGGCTGATTCCCGCTGATAATCTGATACCAGTAGTGGAGTTCACGAGATTTCACTGTGCTCGGTACCGAGGTCAGTGACGGGTCAGGCAAGGGTTTTGGAGTTTAACACTGTCAAGGGTAGAAGATGATTCAACCTGTCGTGACAGGAGTGCTGGCGGGGGCGGGCTTTGATAGTTTAAACCCTGTCTACAAGTAACCCGAGCACTCCAGGGTCTACGAGTGCCTGACCTATCCCCATCTACCTGCTCCTAGGAACATCCCTACAGATAATCGATAGCGTTAGCCTGCTTTCGAGTGACCTTTATTGGATTAGCTGCTTCCCGCCGCGGCTCTCATGTACTTGTACAGTACTTGTAGCTGGATTCCGCCCTGCGGTGTACCAGTGAATTATGTTATGATGCCAGAGGGACGGGAAGGATTCGACCAGGATGAATAGTACCGGTATCATACCGTAGTCGTACAAGTATGATGCCCACCAAACAAGAATAGCGAACGGAATGCCCGTGCTTACAGAATGTTAGAAATGGGAGTTTTTAACAGCTTAACAGCCTAGTGAATATTTCGGTGGGTATCTGCTATGTGTTAGGAGGCTTGTTTTACCGTGGAGCATAATCTTGCTAACATGACCTAGCGATAACCGTTATTATATCACCGGGAGGCTAACGTGGTTTGGATATATCATGCTCGGGTATGGACGTGGGTGATCGGACAGACAGGGATAAGAAAATATATGGGATGCATATATTTTCTTATCCCTGTCTGTCCGATCGCCTACTTCTATCCCGGAGTACATACTGGCAGTCGTCTAGGACGGGAGGTGCCGTATCCGAACACAAGGATTAGAAAAATATATGGCCAACCATCCATGCGTATCAGTGGACTCAAATTATAACCCTCAATGGGAGAGGACCAGCACTTGACCGGTTATCCCTCCCCTAAGAGTTAAGGTTGAGACTAGTAGGGAGACAATGCTCCTCCACCTATCACTAATATGGTATTTTATATTAACGGGGAGACAAGCTGCAGTATGTAGCCCCAAAAACTCCAGCGAATGGAGGCAAACCGTGATTATCAGCGGAAAAGAGGGGCACATCGGGAATCTAGATTGAGGGATGTTTCCACGGCGTCTGGTTGACCCCATGTCTTGCTCCTCAGGCCACTAAGGAATTCTTTACACCCCGTGGATTCTGCTACTAAAAGAGCTTTTTTATCCAATTCCGCACAAGTTGACCCCGCCTACGGTACAAAAGAAGATGACATGGCACGGACTGGCCGCGAGCCTTTGTAAGTAAAACCACCTTAGGGGATCAGCAGACAGAAGACTTTCTCCTTCTTGAGAAGAGAAACGTTAACGCGAAGGGCACCCTCACCCCATTTCCAAGAGAATGATAATGTGAGCTCTGGGTCTAAATTACTTGCAGGAATACTGGCGGAAACTTCCCCTTTGCTGCTATAGTGCTATCGGCGACTTTCATTAAACTGTAGGAGTTGCTTAGGATAATTTAATTTTCAAAGCCGGGGGCTCAGAATTGCAGTCGATGGAAATCTTGTCTAGTGCTTGTAGAAAGCCTCGATACAATGACCCATAGTGGTAGAGGGGTCCAGCATGTCATTTCCCAACTCCTGGATATCGCCCTTCTACATTAGAACCCCTGAAAAGCATATACTCTCAAATATTCTCTCCCCTGCCCCTACGGGTTGGACCCAGCAGAATGTTGTTTTTTTTTGATAAGCGGCAAACACAAGTCTTGGAATTTGTGTCTCTGCAAACATAATAGAGCTGAGGGTTAGACACCTGCATCTTTGGTGTGGATTCATTCTCTTGTCCTATTTGTGGAGGATCAAAACTATGCCGCACCGTAAGGCCCTTATAATTCTGCAGGATGAACAGTTGTGTGCAGAGTCATTCTTTCGGGTTATTAGCGGTATCTGTTTCGAGTGTGCCTCTTTTCTATAGCATGAGTAGGGATTGTGGCTACTCAGCATGATGCAAATGTCTGTCCACTGTATGCCGCAAGATGATAGTGCGGTGAGCTTGTCTCCCCTGTTCGCATTATGGCAATATCAATTGAATTAACCATGATTGAAACTCATTTTCATACACAAGCCACAACTTAAATTGCCTAAATTCCGTGGCTTCTAAGAACAATAGCGGCGATTTCTATGTCTATGATTGGTGGACCGAACAAGGTGGTGAACGAACCCTTTTCACCTTTCTCGCACCATATCTTTTTGTAAAAGTCGGATTGGGATTCAGGACAACAGCTAATGGGAAGGCGAGAAGACCCTAACATCCCCACACTTTAGGCAAACAGTGAAGTGCGATTTGACAGGCATCTCCAGCGCAAATCGGGCTCCCCGAAGAGATGTGGTGTGATACCCGTATGGTACAACGGCCGCCGAAGGCATATGAATTTATCGCAGCGCATAAGGTTTTTGGAGGGAATGACCAACCCAGGTACGCAATAATATGACTAGCCGATCAAATAGATATGGGTCACCGTGGCTGTAGGATTACCGGGATTGAGACCCTCCATTCAGAGCGGCCGGGAAGCCGAGGAAACCATGCTCAAACAAGTTTTTGAACTAGAAGTGGTCGGGGAAGTGGAACCTGTGTCGACTACAAAAACAAATTTCAAAAACCCCTCAGGTGAGAATTGCAAAATTCTAACACTTAGTCGTCCCTAGCAAGAAGTGCTGCACTGTACCAGTACTAGTGATGATAACTTGTTTGCGCCACAGAGAAGCACGGATGACTCGCCATCTATTTTTCCAACGCAATGCTGTTGGGGCGGATGCCGGGTAGGTACTCGAGTACTGTACAGTACAGCTCCCATGCACTTCATATGAATATTGGATTAACCTGTGCCCAAGCACTATTTGCTGGGGACGAGTACCGGTCTCAATACCCCAAATGCCACGGGGGCCATGTCAGATTTCTCGAGGGTGATACCCGAAATCAAACCTCCTTGTTTATGAAATGCAGCGTTTGGAAGAATACGGTAATCCCACATTTTCAGGGCTTGGCCAAATATGAGGAACGTCGGAGGGCGCTACGACGACGAATTCATTATTTCCTCACGATGCCATGCCACACCGTATGGCATGCTCCGTGCAACTGTTTCGGAACCGGTTTGTGGGTGTCCTTGGATATGTGGAGGGGGGCAAGAGAGGAGGTGGGGAAATACTTGTATCATGCAAAAGTGTTACCCTCACTCTACCACGGGGCGAGCGCGGCAAAGGCACTATCAAGTTCTGTAGAGCTCCGAGACTTTGGACCCCAATACTTGTGGATGTCCTTCTTGGTACCGTATCCTATGGGCGAAGCTCTTAATACGAGCATCCTAGATCAATGGGATTAAACATAAAGTGATGCATAGTGATTTATTTACAATTGTAGCAGCAGTAGAGACATGGGCTATCTTCTTCAGTCCCTACCCCATCCCTTCCCTTTCCTCCCCCTGTAGCTCCTTCGAGACCTGGTCCCTGGAGCTTGGACTAGGGTCAGCCGACCGGCTGAATCGGTTTAACCGAACTTTGAGATGGTTGAAAACAACTGAACCCGACATGGCATGTTCCTCTATCGTACAAGTAGGCACGATACGAGCAAATAACATATTGCTTAACCTATTTCTCTGCCTGGCTAGTTAGGTACTCTTGAAGCGGAGTTGAAATTGGGCACCTAAGATGCCAATTCCCACGTAAAGTGCCCAACTTTAACTCGTCCGCGCTAGGATGAAGTGGGTCTTGCGACAAGCTGTTAGGGAGATTTTATTACGACGGCCGTAAACAGGCCCTTGTTTCTACTTCTATTTACCATATATTAATATACGGTAGTTTTCCTTACCGCTAAGTAGTATCCTTCCTTTATTGCGACAAGATGGGCACGTTCAGATCCGCAGCCGCATCAACAAGACATCCTTATTCCTCATGTCTTTTTCGCCTCCTGTGGTCTTAGTGCTATACACTGGTAAACAGCTGAGGTTTTAGGAACACTAAGCTGATTTCTCACCAAGGGTGTCTCCCGCCGCGGGAGCCGGGGAAATACTTGTTCTAGCAATAGATAACCCCCAACAATGGGGGGAACATCGGCGAGGTAACCGGTCGAACAGAGTTCACGTTGCAAACCGAAAAGAAGGTTCTCCATTTTTCAGGTCTCGTGCCGGCACTAGGAGAGCCGAGTGCAAGTAACCGGGACCTCAATTCCGTGCGATACTGGTGTTGTTCGAAGTGTGTCACACGCTGAGGGCTGGAAGCGCTTCTTTCTACGCTGATATTACAGACTTCGAAAGCTGACTTAGGGATCGTTATCCCTGTGACAACTGTGTTTGCTGTAGCGACAAGCGAACTTAAAATATAGGGGTTTCGCGGGTTCAGGAAGAGTTTACTGTTACCTTGATCTTTTATAAAGTGGCTTAGGATGAGATACTGCTATTTACCTCATGAAGGGAGGTCTTGATCTCTAACTTGTTTTATACTGACAGAATTTTGACCTTGCGCTATCCCTGAAGTGGGACGCAGGCCATGGCCTGCGGCACGTTGCTTGGATCTAGCAAGAATTAAGCGAAATAAAGTGCAGTGCTATACTAAGATAGAAATTTTAGCAATTATGCCAGCGCCCGCGGTTGCATCAACGGACCAAAGTATCTTCGCCCTACTTGCCTACCCCAGAACCCTTCTCTTCTACCTACCCATACCAGAGATGAAAGATCAGCTCCCAGCCCGATTACCTCTGATTGGATATGGATAGCGAATCTAACCTTAATACTTGCTTGGATGAACAAACCTGACGTAGAGTATCTTACGGCGCAGGTCACGACATAATCGTTGCCCTTTTTTTCACTTTGGAGAAGCCTATTATATTAGCAGCAGCCGGCCATGCCCTAAGGGAGGGAGAGAACCATTGTTATTACTATTACTATTATCATTATTATTTTCAATTCTCGAGTCTTGATGGCAATTGCCATATTAAAGACTGCGGGGCCCCACGCAATACCCGGCTGGGGTATGCTAGCATCGGTTGGATAAATACATACCAGTAGCCTCAGGAGTGCTACTACAATCTAGTTCAATACCAGGTTTCTAGGTTGAGCTTAGGCAACATAGTTTTATGCACCCCGTTCTAGTCCTCCCCCTCCCCCTTGGGTCTTGTTATTTACTCTCTCTTCTCCCCCCAGAATTTTTACATATATCTATTTATCGGGGCGCTAAGGTCCCTCTTCTACCTCTTATTCTTCGCGACGACCTGTGTGGATTGGGCCTTTTACTTCTAAGAAAATCTTCCGTCTCCTCCAACTGAAGGGCAACCCTAATAAGGTTGTCCCTTGATGATTTGTTCCGTAGACACCCTCCACTCGAGGGGACCTACATCATATCCATGTTGGTGAACGTAAATGCGGGAGGAAGGGAATTAGATGTTGCTTCGAGAGCACCGCTCCTGAAAGCCTCAATACCGGGAGTGGTGGCTTTGTCGTTCGTCACTGTGCTGCTAAGGTTGGTGGCAAGAGGGTGGATCGTGAGGAGGATTAGGGCGGACGATTGGCTTATTGTGCTTGCTTGGGTATGGATCACGATTAATTAATTCTGGTGCTAGAGAAGGGGGGAATGAGGCACTATTCCTTGTTTTGGAGGAATTTTTGCTGATTTCGATTTTTTTGATCCTTTTTAGGTCTTGTCGTTTGCGATGTCCTTCACGATATGCTTAGGTATGCTACGTATAATTCTGAGCTTAAGGAGTTTCGATATCATGCAGTCGTTTTCTAAGTGGTCATGAATAGCTACAAGATTCGGTCTCGGTGAACATGATGATTCTGTAAATGACCTCACGGCACCACCAAGCAAGGTTAGCCGGTTTAATCCAATCCAATCCGTCTTCTTTTTTTTTAACATAAAACGGGTTTTTTGGATATGCTTCTGACCTTTTGTTTTTTCTTTTTTGACCCGAAATTTAGGCTCGGTTCGCATACACGCTTCTCTATGTAAGCCTCCTGAAGCTTTGTACTGGCATTTTTTTTCTTTTTTTGTCGGGAGATTATTTGATTAACATTTTATTTGTCTTAGAACCCTGCTCTCATGGCGACCAAGACATCGATATTGATCTTTTACCTTGGGCTTTCAAAGAATTATAGACTTCTGAGAATTGCTAATTTGACGACGTTGGCGGTGGTTAACGTTACTGGGCTGACCTTGACCTTGTTGATTGCTTTTCAGTGTGATCCTGTGGGTGTCCTATTTGTCTTTAATATCCGTGGGTGTTAGCTGAGTTCTGTTGACAATTAACAATGCTCAGGTTTCGGCAACATTTCAATCTTCTCTTCCCCCTTCCTTCAAATGCATGTCGACATATAAACTACTTTACGCTTCTGGTCCTATAAATCTAATAACGGATCTGGCGATACTCATTCTGCCAATGCCGATTTTGACTTCTTTGAGGTTGCCCAAGAAACAGAAGGTCATACTGATCATGCTGTTTGCTGCGGGAGGGTTGTGAGTGAACTGCCCTCGCCTTCCGGGAGGCTTGCCCTTAGCAGTGAAGGAGGGTTGACAATTCCGTGCCGAACAGTGCTACAATAGTTGGTACCGTGAGAATCCATTTCTTCCAGAGAGCGGTTTCTACTGGCTTGTTAAACTGTGAGCTTTCTAAAGAACTTCCTTGTGTGACCTCGCTTAATTGAGATAGGGGATGGCTCGCTCTCTTTCATGTGGAGCTCAATCGAAGTCAACGTTGGAATATTCTGCGCCTCAATCCCCATGATAAAGCCGCTCGTTGCCAAATTATTCCCAAGCTGCATCGGCCTCACGGGTGATACCCCCACGACAACCGGCCTGATCCACGCATCCGGAGCCCCTGCTGGTCTCAGTGCGGATGGCCGCCCACCAGGATTCTTCGATATTGGGAGGCCAAAGTCTGCCTTGGCGCTCAGTGTGCGAGAATCTATTCGGCCCCTGTGCCAGGTCGCTGGACTGTTCTTCCTATGGGGGCTTGCGTATGGCTTTGTGGATACGCTGAATAAGCGGTTTGAAAAGCTTATTGGCATATCGACTGAGCAGTACATTGGTTTGCACGCCGCTTATTTTGGGTTCGTTCCTCCCCGTGGTGCCTCGCGGGCTTGATTTCTGACGGAAGTAGAGCGTATGCTATTGCGCCACAGTTGGTTGGGGGGACGGTGCTCAAGAGATATGGGTTTAAGGCTACAATCATGGTTGGGCTGGCCATCGCCGGGTGTGGGTGTCTGGTTTTCTGGCCCAGCGCAGTGCTGCAGAGTTATGAAGGGTTTTGCGTCTCGATGTTTCTTGTGGGGATGGGGTTGGCTACGTGGGTACCTGCACTAGCGATCTTTTTTGGGTTAGGCTAATTTCTCCTCAGAATTGAGTGCGCTGCAAACCTATTCATGATCCTTTGCGGTCCTATTAAATATAGCGAGATACGCTTGAATCTGGCGCAGGGCGTGCAACCCGTAGGAATCCTACTAGCGTCCATGCTTGCGTCAAATGTGCTGCCTACTGCGCCGGAGAAACGCAGAGGATCATTGCCGGGGGCGCCGCTCATCGATGCTCAATGGATATATCTCGGCTTCGGGATATTCTCTTTCATGTTAGCATTCGCTTTCTATTACGCCGACATCCCCGAAGTGAAGGACGCAGACTTCAATCCCGAGCAAAGTGAGACCGACAACGTCCCTCAATCGCTCCTGAGAAGCGAACACAGCATCGGTTTTGTCTGGGCATTCTTTGCACAACTATTCTACGTGGGGGCCCAAGAGGTGGTGATGTCCTTCTCAATTGTATACCTTGGAAAAGCCATCTTTGAAAGCTCCCCGCACATATCCACGGGGAAAGGTCTTTTCAGTGCCGGCCGCTTCATCGCCGCAGCCTTAATGTTCGTAGTAAAACCGAGATGGGTCCTCCTCGCTGCCCTCTGCGGCGGAGGGATATTCTCCGCCCTGGCAATGACCGTCCCTGGTGATCGCACGCATCTCGGCATGCTATTAATGGTCTGGCTCTTCGCATCATCCTGCTTCCCTACAATCTTCGCATTATCTATCCGTGGGCTAGGCGTATACTCCAAGGATGCGGCAAAGAATCAAATCACGGCTGTCGGTGCAGGTGCGGTATTCCCACAAGTGTATTATACTGTCATGCGCAGTAAAGGCGGGAGTTCTTGGGCTGCCAGATATGCCATGTGTGTGCCGACCGCATTGTTTGCTGGTGCCGCGACGTACCCCGTCTACTTGTGTATGAGGCCAAAAGAGCGGGAGCGGTTAAGGCGAGTGGAGAGGGGTGCGCAGCCGCCTACCCCGTGTAAGCGGGGTGGGATGGGGGTGGAGAGTGAGCATATTGAGATGACGGGACCTTTTTAGAGGTTCCAACCATTCTAAGTTCTAATATTTGCATTTCTCCTTCTTTTTCCTTTCGCTCTCCTAGTTTGAGCAGGGTGGGGTATGGGGAGTTTGGCGCATGGCTATCTTCTTTTTTTCCTCTTGTTTCCTTTTTCCCTCCCTTTTCTCCCTCATCTCTATAAAAAGTTGGAGGGAGTTCCCGATTTTATATCGGCCCATTCATAGAATAAATGGGGGTCGTTCATGTGCTGGTAGAGTATGTATTACTGTATACTGGTAGTAAAGTAATCAAGTCCGAGGCTATGAATGCTAAACCTCATTCGTTCGCTACAGACCGTATTTGTGATAAATAAAATTCGCATATCTGTTGAGGGATTATCGCGATTTTAGAGTATCTTGATGAACGAGAGAGAGCTGAGTTTTATTGTCATGTCTTAGATAAATATACTCGAGTATCACATTCATCTGCACAGCTGATATGAACGGGAAGTTCCCCAAACGCCCCCCGGGATGCAGGCTGACGGTAGCGATAAGCGGGCTAATATGTGCCACACAACGACAGCACGAGCAGAATGCTACCGGCGGTGGATTTGTATGAGTATAATAGGGCGGTCCAGCAGAATGGCGACCATCTCACTACTTGCCATAAATCTGCTCGACTCGGCTAATCCAATTTCGAGAGAAGGTGCAACCTCCGGTGGACCAGCACCCAAGGAACTGCTACATGATTACATCCTGCCGGAAGAAGCTGCGTTGCATTTGATTCTCATAATCTCCCAATACAATACTGTGAAAGATACTGAATTTGTGGGATATGTTGCCTTGAGAATCCTCCTATGCCTCGATTGAGAGAATTGCAGTTATCCCGGATGAGTGATCTGCCCGCGCAACCCAGTATGAGAAAACTTGGACAGAGTGGTTCCGGGCGGTTACCCGACGGATATGCGATTGAGTAGCGAATTTTGGTGTAGAAAGGGGAAGCAGTCCTTCTCAGCCCCGGAGGGCCTTGCATCGTGGTTTTGTTTTCTACTCGAGGGCGTATTAGATCTTTGTCCCTATTTGTACAAGTGCAAGGGATAAATATTTCGTAAGATAAGGATAGGGGGGGAGAGTAAGAAGGAGAGGAAGAAGGAATGGGAGAAGGGGAGAGGAGAGAGGGATGAGAGGTTTTTGGTGGTATTGAGTGATGCGAGTAGAGAGGAGAGTGGGAGAATGGGTATAGGTGGGAAGTGGTGGGAGAAAGGGAAGGAGTGTGTGGAATGGAGGGTAGGAGGGGGTTGGGGTTTGACGGTAGGGGAAGGGGAGATGTGGGGGGTGGGAGAAGCTATGAAGAGGGTGGTGGAAGGGTATAGGGGAGAGATGAGGAGGTTGGATGTGGGTGTGGACAACGTGGGTGTTTTGAGGAGGTTGAGGAAAGGAAAAGGGTTTTGTGGGGAAGGGGAGCAAAGAGTGAGGAGGTTGGGGAAGAAGTTGTTGGATAAGGGTTGGGAGGTGATATTGGAATGGGTACCGGGACATGTAGGGATTGTGGAGAATGAGGAGGTGGATAATTTGGCTAAGGAAGCGGTGTGGGAGGAGGAAGGGGGAGAAATGGAGAATGTATTGAGTTGGGGTGAATGGGAGAGCAGGAGGAAGAGGTTGGAGAGGATAAGGTGGAGAGAATTTTGGAGGAAGGAGAGAAAGGGGGAGGAGTATTTTGGAAAAGGAGAGGGTGGGGAGTTGGGACATGATAAGGAGGGATGGTTTAGCAGATTTTTGGTTTGGATGAGGACGAACCATGGGTTGATGGGTGGGGCGAGGTATAAGGAGGGGGTGGAGTGTTGTGGGGAATTGGAGAGTAGAGACCATATATTGTTGAGATGTGGTAAATGGTGGGAGGAGAGATGGAAGGCATGGGGGGGTGTTTATGATAAGGGTTGGGCGGGGGAGGGATGGATAGATATGGAGGATATGTTGTTTGGGGAGAGGGGTGTGAAGAAGTTGAGATTGTTTGCGGAGGGAATAGGGTGGAAGGAGATGATGTGGGAGAGAGGGAGGTGGAAAGGAGAGGAGAAGAGGAAAGGGATGGAGGTGGTGGAAAGGTTGAGAGGTTGTGGGGGATATAGGGTAGGAAGGAGTAAGGAGGAGTGGGAAGCGGTGAAGAAGGCGGAGAGGGAGAGGATGAGGAAGAGAAGGGGTTTGTTGACTCAAGCGACCACAGCCAATGCAACTGTGGTAACTGGGGCCAAGATTCTGACTAAGAGGATGAAGGAGGATGGATGGAGGAGAGTAGAGGGGGGGAGGATAATTAAGAAGGGGAGAGATGAGAGTGGGGAAAGGATGAAGAAGGTAATGGGGGAAATACATGGTAATAGGGGAAGAAGTAGGAAGGGAAAGGAGAGGGAGTGAGAGTGGTGTAGGGAATTATTTTTGTTTTAGTTAGAGAAGTAGTGGTAGGGTAGACGAGCCTGATGGGGCCACAGAAAACCCGAAGAGAATATACATTTATAAAAATAAAAATAAAAATATTTCGTACGGGGCAGGGTTACCAGTATTGTATTCCTATCAACTATAGCTAATACTAAACCCGCAGGGTTTATTTTGCGGGTTAACTTAAATTAACTGTTCGGAAACTTTATCCCAATGCCTTGTACTGTACAAGGGAGCATTTTGTGAGGTTTCAGAAAAGAAAGGGTCTACGTCTTTGGGTAAAGTTCTACCCTGAAAGGAGGTTCTGTGTGGAATCCATACGGTAGCTTCAATACCAATGGTCTAACGATCGCTGATTTGTCTACCCAGCACCTACCCTCCGGGCTAAGGCTGGTAAAATACCGTTTTTTGAATGGCTATGCCCATTGAAAGGAGAAACTAGTAAGAGGCTAGCACCAAAAGATCATCGGTGTTCTAAGGTTGCCCACTCACGACAACGACATTCACTAAGTTACCTTCTAACCATTGGTCTAGTAAAGCAAAGCAATCCAAATCAAATCCTCATTTACCTGTGAAACCACTCCCTGGATTTTACTTTCCGGCCCTTCAGACTCTATATCTAAACTAGCTAAGGAATTGTCAAGAGAGCTATGGTTGGTACATTTGTCTCGGGGCAATTTCTGACTATTTTCTATCAGAAAAGGTGGGGCTTGGCACTGTTCCCAACTTCAACCCACAATATTGCATGCCAGAGTAGCCAACAATTCTCTAATAATTTATGAGCGCCTGGGGAGATATTTGAAGGAATTTTGGTTCATATAATCAACTTTTGAATTTTTTTCACCCTCAGAATGTATTAAACGGAAAGTGTGAAAGTAGCCTAGTTTGGGTTATTACACGCCATTCTACAATACCGATGATTTTTGTCCCTCGCCCCGTACTGTACAGCCCCGATTGTTGGCAGAGAGACAGTCTAGTACTCCTCCTCGCCTTAATATCACAATGGTGGCTAGAGATATCTCTAGGACTCTGGGATATTTTTTTCTATTTTTTTACCCCCCCCCTCCCCCCAAACATTATTTTCAACTTTTGTTTCCTTATCCAGCACCTCAAGACTTTCTAAAGCCGCAATAACTCACGGGGGCACGGACAGGCAGTTGTTTGCTGGGTGGTGATGGGAGCTAATATCATCCTCCCACGCTTTTTTTTTTCTTTTTATCTTTCTCCAGGTAAGTTAAGTTTTACGCTGACGGGACGTGCTTTCTTATAATCCCTTCGCCATGCCATGCCTTACCATACCAGACCAGTACTTACTGTACAGTACCCCTACGTACAAGTAGGGTAAACGCCATACAATCCGCCATAGTCTTGTACGATTTGGTACCGAATGTATGGACCATGGAAGCTATCCTGCAGGGCCCCCCGCTCGAGCACCTGTGCAGCGTACTGTTAGATGTCGATTTGAGGCACTTTAAGCAGAGGCGAATTGTAACACAGGTAACTTTAAGCTCATGCAGTTAGTTAAGTTTGGGAGTTACCAAACGTTCTAAGTGCCGAGCCTCTTCCGGTCCCCCGCGGGTGCGTAGGGCCCAACTAGGGGCTTTTAATTCGTGGAGGAATTGACAGGGGAGAGATATCGGTAGTTGTGAGAGACCATGCCGCAGCCTGGGGAGGCGCACGGGTGTCACGGTGCTACAAGTATGATACCATGAAGTTATCATGAATTGATAGGATTATGGGATGCAGGTAGGCCAACTTTGGCAACCAAAGAGCTGCGGGGACGCATCCGCACCCCGCTGCCCCCAATGCCGAGCATCCGCGAATTTCGCCCCCGGAAGTGGGGCACATAAGGGCAGCAGAGGAGGAAAGTTGGTCTTGTGATACTTGCATCACAAACACAAATGGTATTATATCTCTAGTGTGCGAGTATTATTACAACCCCCCTCCCTCCCTCAATGCAGCCAGCTTACAGTTTTAAAATCATTGAGAAGCGCGGAATCCGAGAAAAAGACTTCCTTCTCTTCTTATGGGAAAATTGGAGTTTAGGTGATTCCCCCTCGCATCCATCTTATTTTTCAGATGCAAAAAATGCAGGAAGCCCCGCATATTATGTCCCTACGTAGGTATTCCAAGTTTGCTAGAGAAATATGGCTTAACAGAATAAGCTTGTATAAGGGTGGGGGTAAGGTGAGTTCAAATACAAGACTAGTGCGAATACCCTTGGCTTCCGGCCAGAGAGTGCATTTAGAGAATTTAGAGCTATCAACCCGACACGGCAGAATTTCCAAAGCTCAGCATAGCCCGGTTCCCTACCAGCGAGGCGCGATCGTACTGTACTCGCTCAATCAAACAAACTGAGGTGGGAGCCCTTTGGTTACCAAGGTTGAAGGAGATGGATGGGGATGCGGCTACGGTACTTGGAGAGAGAACACCGGTATGCTACAGCCTTGCCGAAGGTGGAGGTTTCAAAGTTAAACATATAATTTTTCAGTTCAAAGTAAACACAGGGAGCCGGATTAGGTTACTTTAGTGTGTTAGCCAATAGTATCCCCATGCTTCTAGTACTCGAGTACAAGTAATGTGGCATACCACTATTTAAGCGCACCAAGGTAAGCAGAAATAAGTACGCAGGACAGCATATCTTATAGATGCTAGAATAGTCTTAATATTCATCAATAAGACCTTAAAACCAAGGAGAGTTTTGGCAGAGATGCTACTAGTGTTTCTGAGCCCCGACACAGCAGAGTCCCGCCGGCCGGGATTGTGCGGTCATTACAGACTTTTTGACCCCTGCACCAGACTGTACACGGACGAAAAAGCAGTGGTACAGCACAAAGCAGACTGAGAACTGGTGTACAGGTAACCCACCGGAGGCTCCTGATGACAGTTTGACAGTTGTATCCCAGGCAAAATTAGGTGGCGGGCGCCCCTGACTTGGGACTGGCCACAACTCGGCCAGAATCTAGTAAGGGTTGTTTTCATAGACATGCTGGGATAGATGCTCGCGGTACCGGCACTTTATGGTCAGGCCCATATCTCCAAGGCATCAACAAGTAAGATTGAGAGAATTGTCATATCTTGAGGCAAATCGTACCGTATCTCGGTAGGTTTCGACGTGGGGGTCCCCTGATCGTTGTATCATACCACCACTAGTACCTTGTGTCCTTCCCGGATAATAAATGAGTTAAAGCACGGGTAACACCCATAGCTCCTCTCTCCTACTCTACTCGTAGCTGGATATTACTCTACAATCATATAACCCAACTACCAATTAGATAGACAAACCTTATCCTCCCAGAGCAAGCGTCCCACCCGCACCCCGCCAATTGGTCGAATACCCGGAACGCCTTGCACGTTCCAACAACCCAATCCACCATTCGCCCAAAAAAGAGTACAATGCTCTGCTATTCTATCACTCGTTTATTCGCGCGACAGGATACCGGCATTCAGGCCGCGGCGGCTACTCCCTTCTCATCCCATACAGTACTCGGGGGTGAGGTTAGTGATGGGATGGACAAGGGTTCGAAGCCCCCGTTCTAGAGTACTCATTACTGTCAGAGGTAAAAATGATTTAATTTGGTAGGTATAATTCTAGGAAAGGTTAAAAGCTTTGACACTTCGAACCCCTGTCTATCCCGTCGCTAACCCCCGAGCACAGCCCCATGACATCAGAACTTACTTTTTTCCACTCCTTACAGTACTGTACTCGAGGACTCAAGTACTCCACTTTCTTACCAGTCCTCGAGTACTGTAAACTTGGAAATTGGGGGTTTGGTTCGGTTTAGCACGCGACCCGGATCGAGTAGTCATTTATGGCTTGGATTAAGGAGGTAGGCGGGTCGGTAAGTTGGATGGAATTTGGTATGGTACAGTATGGCATGCTAATCGCGTCGTGAGGGATTTTCTGAAAGAAAAAAGAGTATCACGGGGCATGGGAGGTGGTGGGAGGGAGAAAAGGAGGAGGGGAACTGGATGAACTCTTTTACATGAACTACTGCGGCTGCTGCTGATTTCCTGCTTCCTTTCTTGCTCACTTGCTCTACGTTGTCTCTCTGTTCTCTCTCCCTCTATCTGCCTGTCCGCTGCCAGTTTCCCAGTTTCCCAGATAGAGAAAGAGAAAGAGAAAGAAAGGGAGAAGGGTGGGCCAGTGAGTGAGCGAGTCGCGCGTACGTACGAGCACAGTACGTTGAATTAAGCTACGGTAACCGTGGGGGATCAGGGTTGTTGTCAACGGTGATGGCCCTAGCAGCTTTCGAACGGTTCAAGAGTATCCGGCCTTCGTTTATAGTAATACATTGTGCGTTTCCCCCCCCACTCTCCTTTCCACCTTTCATTCTGTGGATGAATGAATGAATGAATGGGTAGGTAATAGATGAAGTATAGATATCTACATCCTGTCCTTTCTTCTCCTAGGCGCTATAGCGATATACCTTGGTCGTGGAGTGCCATTCGTTGATGCGATATTTTTTTCTTCGTACGCTTTCCTCCCATGCATCTGTCTATCCGGGGAGTGGCATTGACGGTGGGCTGGGGAATTGTAGTGGTTCGGCGACACAGTCTGGCTTGAACACGTATGTTTCGACATTCCTCCTTTTTGCCCCCTTGATCTGATCTGCTTGTTTCCCCTCTCCTGATACCTGGTTCTTGGGAAACCGAGGACGTGGAATCGGTGGTGAATAAAGGCGGTTCATATATGCTCATTCACACATGCTGGTACAGCACTGTACTCCCCGGCTGAAAGGGGGAACCGGGAATCATTCCCTTACGTAATCCACCCGGTTGGAAGGAAAAGGAAAAGCTAATATACGGGATGGTGTGATAGTATCGACCTGAACAAGATCAATACCTTCCAGCAGATTATCACCTATTTATTGCCGCTCGTGACAGCTCCAATATTCGTACATACTCTTGTCGTGTTTGTTAGGATACGCTTTTTTGAGAAGAGGTTTGAGCATATTGGTATCTTCCTTTCCCTCACCTGCTTTTCTGTGCCTCCTTCCCCCGGCACCCATGGTGGCGGTGGTGGCGGTGGTGGCGGTGGTGGTCGGAGGGTAATGCGATGTGCGGGGGTGATATAGTCGAGGAAGCCAAAAAGAATACCCAATTACAGAGAACGGTGAGCGCTGCGAGAGATAATTCCAGAGATGGAAATGTGGAGAGTGGAATAGGTATGTATTGTGTACCTCTTTCGTAACATTATACCCCCTTCCACTATCATTATAGCAATTAACGTTTTTATCTTACTTTGAAAAAAGTGGTCCTGAGAGCAGCAGACGGAAGTGCCCTCCCGACCCAAACGACACAAGCCTCATCAAACAATGATATAGACGTTGTCCCCCATTCACCCGAAGCGCCAATCAGCGGCCGCATAGTGTGGGACGTGCCAGCCTCCCAATCTTCCCGGAATACCGGCCAAACAGCGGAGGAAAGGGCTCACTACTACGACACCTCCCGATCAACAGCGGGGGCAACCCGCCGCCCTTCGGTAGACACAATTAATGAGATAACCGATGCTGGCGATGTCACTGGCGCAGACACAGGCCCCGCTTCTCTGAACCGTAGCCGCTCCCGCCTAAGTTTCCGCAAGAGCACGTCCGACCCGCCAGCACCGTACCTCAGCTATACCCCCAGCGTCGGGCGCAATTCCCGTTTCTACGACCTAACGGAAGAGCAGAGAAATGAGCTTGGCGGCATTGAATATCGTAGCTTGAAAACGTTGGCGTGGATCCTTGTCGGCTATTACACCTTTTTTCACCTTTTTGGTGCGATCGTGCTCGTGCCATATATTCTGCGGTCGCTCAAGTACGGGAGGATTGTGGATGACTTCGGGGTTAATAAGGTTTGGTGGGGACTTTATACTTCTATGTCCTGCCTCGGCGACGTTGGCTTCACCCTTACGCCAGATTCGATGATTTCGTTTCAGAGGTCGACGTTGGTGTTGCTGCTTTGCGCGTTTTTGATTATTGCTGGGTTTGTTGCTATCCCCGTCCTTTGAATCATTAGACTTTGAGGCTAATGAGGGCAGCAATACGGGGTTCCCGCTAGTGCTAAGGTTCATGATTTGGTGCCTTTTCAAGATGTGCCCCGAGAGATACCCGGATAAGCGGGATGTAAGTTTCCCGGGAAAGCACCCCGCGGGTATGCTAATATGCCGATAGGAATTAAACTTCCTGCTAGACCACCCTCGACGATGCTTTACGTTGCTTTTTCCTAGTGGAGTAGGTCCCATCACAAATAATCACTGCGGCCATATAGCTGACCACAACCAACCAGCCGACATGGTGGCTCTTCTGGATCCTGATCGTAACCCACCCCCCATTCCCCCTCACATACCAAATTTTAACAATATTCAGGTCCTCAATGCTGCCGATGTAGTCCTCTTCCTAGTGCTAGACCTCCAAACTCCCGTCGTAGAATCCATCCCAGTTCGCTACAGAATCTTAAACGCCTTCTTCCAAGCCGTCTCTACCCGCACCGCCGGCACCGCCTCCGTCCCGATCGGTTCCCTACATCCCGGCATTCAATGCAGCTATCTAATAATGATGTACATCTCCGTCCTCCCACTTGCAATCTCCATCCGTCGCACGAACGTGTACGAGGAGCACTCATTAGGGATCTACATCCCCCCCGGCGAAGCCACGGAAGCGCAGGAGGGGGGGGGGAAGGGGGATGAAGGGACCTACATCAAGGCGCATATACGCAGGCAGTTGGAATTTGACCTTTGGTATGTGTTCTTGGGCCTGTTTCTGATATGTATTGCGGAGGGGAGAAGGATTGCAGATGCGAGTGATTACGTATGATTCCCGGGTCCTATTCCTGGTTTTAGTTAACGTAGGTGTAGGCGTTCACCGCATTCAGTGTATTTTTCGAGGTCGTTAGCGCTTAGTAGCTCCCCCCATCTCTTCTCTCTTTCCTTCTTCCTTTACGGTGCTGACAATACCAGCGGAACCGTCGGCCTATCGCTCGGCTACCCAGGCATCAACGCCTCCCTCTCCGGCACCTTCTCCACATTCAGTAAACTCGTGATCGTGGCAATGGAGATCCGTGGTCGACACAGAGGCCTTCCGTACGATGTTGATCGCGCGGTGTTATTGCCCAGCGTGACGACACCGGATTCGACGTTCGCGCCGGGTGGGGCCAAGTTGGGGAGGGCGAAGAGCAGAGAAACCGGAAAGGACGAGGGGGTTTAGTGTGGGGGTATTGTAGGCAGGTAGGGCTGTAGATTGATGCGTTTATATGTTATGATATGTTTTGAATGGTTGGACGAGAGAGGATGTAACAGGAGGGTGCGGATTGGATAACCTAGCGCTGCTAGAGTTTCTAGGGGGGTAGTGCGTTGCGGTTGATCGCGGAAGTTTTAGGAGCGTAGTGGATTGTTCTAGATTTGCTCTCAATTACGGAAAAGGTCCTCCGGACATGTCTTTCCTTTGTTATCGTGGGGAGTGTGTAGGGGAACGGGACTTGCACGGAAGTGTGGAGATATGTAGCGATCCATAGAAGGATGAGAATACTTTTATCATGGCCTATATATATGCTTCCACCCCTACCGCTAGTTTAGAAAGAAGAGCCAGATAACGAAGTTTGTGACTATACCTTTCCTACTTCTCCTCACTCTTTCCTGGGTGTAAGGTGGACCGCTCGCTCTGCTCCTTCGCTATTGATAGAGGGGGCGCTGTGTTGCAGAAGGATAGAAATAAAACACACCTTCCTGCTACGACTGACGAAGGTGGGTAGGTGTTGATATTTCGCAGAGGAGAATGGAGGGGTGAAGGGAGAGATGTTTGTTATAAGTCATAATATGCACTATCCACCTACCTGCAGTACATAACTTGGCACAAATATCTTATTCATGGAACCCTTGTAGGTAACATGTGAGATACTCAGTAGTGTTCTCAACTGTCCTGGGTGGCCCGTAGGTCCCTGGCGGGCTATGGTCCCGAGCAGGGTGGGTAAGGACGCCCGGGCACGGCGTCCGTCTTGCGTAAAGATGGCAGTCTTATCGGTTGACGGCTGGGCCCTGCAATCTTAGTGCGAACGGGAGCTTCCGGTAGGGCCCGTCCGTCTGTAGGCCCAGCCGTCGACTCCAGGGCCCGGCCGTCACCTATATGATGGAGGTGCTTCGACCGTGTGCTCGTGTACTGACGGGAGGAGAGGTTCTAGTGTATATTCTCTATGGAGGTTGCTAGCTATGGTTCACCTTAAGTAGTGAAAACCCTGCTAGTACATGTGTAGCCCTACGTCTCCGCATATGCACTATACATCCGTTCATGCCCTAGAACGTCCGTTTGTCCACACTTCAGTGTTCCACCATACCATGTGCGCTCCCCTTTGCCTACGCTCCTCTCTGTTCCTAATACAACATTTCACTACCGGGATTATCATACCATCACTGTAGGCCTATAAATCACTAGCACCTTTGGTCTCAGACTTTGCTTCCTAATCAAATACTCCGTATGCACGCTCAGGACCGGTGTGAGTAGGATGGTGAGTACAGGTTTTTCTATATAGTTTTCGGAACAAATTCAAGTTATGCATTCTTCTGAAATATACAGATAATTTTATTGCGGTAGTAGAGTGAAGGCAGCAACTCTATGAGAGCCTGTGACTTCTTCATTAATGGTATGATAACTGTGATTTATTTATAACTACCAGGTGTATCCACCCTGTATCCACCTCTCAAAACCACAAATTCTCCCGATACTCAATACTTACATGTGTATTCCTGCCTCTTTTTTTTTGATTCTGGTTTTTGTATGAACAATTTCACAAGAACCTGGGCCATTGCCTCGGGTGTCAGAAGCCTTGTCTCACGCCTCGGCCATTAGCTGTTACCCGCTGTCTACGCCAATTGAGGGCCCACCCATCACCAGTAGGGCTCTTCCGCCACCTGTAGGGCCCGCCCGTCACGTGGAGGCGCACGGCAGATTCCGCAACCTGAGACACCTGTAGTCTCCGCCGGTCCGTCCCGGGCAATCTTCCGGACGGACGCCAAGATACCCGTCTATTCCTGGCGTACTTTCAGGTACGCCGCCCGTCCCGTCCGGACCCAAAGACGGATGGACTGGACGTTTGGGTTCACTGATACTCAGAGCAATGAAGGGAATATAGTCGATCAATTGGGGTCGGCTATGTGAGTTGGGAAATGATTGTGAAGAATAATAGCAAACCGTGAAAAAAATTCTGGTTTCGGGCCCCTATTGATTTCGACGGGGGCCGGCAGGTCCTTGACATCTTCGCCGCTGTGCTTGCTAGGCATGCTAGGCATTTCATTCCATATCACAGCCAGTGCATGTTCCTATCCTGCTAGCAGGTGTATTTTGATTCTCCTCTTGGGTTAAGCTAAAGATAACGATTTATTTTACTAAACATTGGACGTGCAATAGGAGCCGATACATCCCCAAGAGAAAAATTATAGAGTCTGACCTCTAATGGCTAATGACAAGATTGCTCTGTCCTCAATAGAGTAATCATAGTCGGAATACCAATGAAAAAAGGCAGATTTGGCGTGAGGAAGACGGGAGTTAAGAAAGGACTTGGAAGGGTTAATATATACAGCCATCAGGCCCCAGCGCATTGGCCAGTGTATAGTAAACTACGACACAAGAATTATATGATAAAATGGTCATGACATATGATAATCTCGGCCAGGGCATTGCATCCAACCCTCAAGTGTGCGACATGAGTACATAATGGTGGGCTTCCCGGGTACTAGAAGCGCTGCTATTCAGAGCCATGCCTTCTAGGCTATACGGGGGGGGGGGGGCGGGATATGAAAAGGTTGTCCCCTAACTCCCGTGGTCTCCAGAGACCACAGTACCCTTCGCCGCGATCGAGAAAACATAAGTGGCACACCCTAATACCGTGCACTCCTCATCATCCTATAACTCAATGCAAACGTATGTATTCTAAAAAGAAATTTATATATAAACTCCGTGGAAATCCGAGTCTCCCCTCGTAGGGTTCACCCCCCCAGAGCAGGGAATCTCTGACTACCGTACATGACACATAGCCCGATTATTCAAGGTTCTACGGTACCCGCACTCATCTTCCAGCTTCATCTGCGATTGCCTAGAGCGCGGGTACTTCTTTCACTTCGCATTCTTCCCCTCCAGAGATATGATCTTTCAGCAGCCAATAGATGCGTTCACAGAATATCACTCGGAAAATGTTCCAATGATAAAGCCATTCTACCGGTATCTAAGTACAATAGGTGCATAGCTGACCTCAAACCCCCGCAAGCGCACCTGTCGGCTACAGTATCGCCTTTTTCCTCAAAGTGCAGCCACCAACACCGAAAACCCCTTTCAATCTGTAGTTCCCTCGGCGAAACGCAATTGTTGCCCTCCTGCGGGATGATCGCATGCATAGAGTTTTAGGCTGGAATTGGCCAATCCTTTCCTCTCCCTTCCCCCTTGAAAATCATGCGCGAGGGGAGGAGACACAAGATCCTGTCTGAAATAGTACTACGATTCTAGGTCGGGTAACGTTAATTGCTTTTTCGCGGGCTTGGCTAGTTGGTTTGAACATTAAGTTAGTTGTTTTGACCGAGGATGACACGCCGGTTTCTGGGCAGGATTTTTGTCAAGTGACACAGCGCCTGACTCGGGAAAGTCTCAAGATGCCGGTTAGCACTTCCCAGACTGTGTATACTTCGCGAAAGAGCTGCAATTGATAAGAGCTGTTTGTTCTCGGCACTCCCGTGATATTGGCCATCATTAGGGGGCAGATTCAGGGCCAATCGATAGTTAGGAAAATAGGGGAGCCCGATCACCCCTTCAATAGCCCAACCAGAACCAAGTTTCAGGCGGGCCCTCCGACAGTGTTGAGGTTGAAATAAAGTAACACGCCGGAACTTTCCGTCTTGGCAGGACGGAGCGGCCGTGATTAGTCGATAGCTATTCCGAAAGAGCGCAGTTCCTCAGTCAAGGTAAACTTTTAACTAGACTAAATCACTGCTTAAGTGTGAGCTGTGGGAAATGCCTTTGACTTGTGTGAGATCCAACGTCATAAGGTGTGAGAAGCTATCATGGAGCAGCGTACGTTATCTTAGTAACGACTTCCTGTCAAAGAAACCTCCACGCCCGGTTCCGGGCATGGTAGCCATCCCCGGCCGCTTCATCCATTAGGATCCCAACGCCGAAAACACTCACCACAAGCCAAAATCTCGCTCTTTGTGTCTTCAGAGGGAGCCCCGCAGAGTAACGAAGAACAGAAGCGAGAGAAGAGCGACGATCGTAGAGCGATGCTAGAGTGGCTGGAGGAGGGATGAATCATGCAGGTGTCGGTCATCCTACCCACCCGCTCACTCCGACTTCAAGAGTAGAGTTTGTCTCTAGTGAGAACAGTAAACTCAAGGGCTGCTCTAGGAGTTTGGCGGACCTTTTCGCTCCCATCCTCTTAGGTAAGGGGCTGTATACTGGCGATCAGAGAGTGTTAATCTTCTAACGCAGAAAACACCCCAAGGTGAACGCCTAAGCCGCGTCAGTCCTCCGCTAGTTTGCATGAGAGTAGAAGCTGTACCTGGTATGAAGAGTCGATCGGTTCAGTGGTTTAGTTGCTGTTGCCCGGAAAGAAGAGGGCTCGGAGAAGACCCCCGTTCTCTGCCCGCTAAGCCCTGCTTAGAAGATGAGGACGAGATAGCGTCCTACAGGTACTAAATGCGATTACCCAAACCATCTTTCCAGTTTGCGGCAGTCTCAGACCCCGAAAATTGAGTTGGCAACAGCGGGAAGGTCTCCCCGAGCTCGCCGGTTGCCAGCGAAATCTCATCCGGGCGCGCAATCAGAGGGCGTTGGAGTCTGTCTGCCTAACGACACGCCCCGCGACACAACAACCCTACACAAAACCAACCTCGTGAATGCCCCAAGTTACTTCAACAGCTCAAGCAGTAAGCCTAGCAGTCGGGTTGGCGGTCCCCCCGAGCCCGGAAGGCTTACTGTTAATGTCCTCGAGTGATCAAGTGTGATCCAAAGCTGCCGCATAAGTGAGCCAAAAACAAGCTGAATGGTATATCGGGATGAGCGAAACAGAGTCGAGCAACACGCACGGAGGATGTCTTTAGTCAGGGTCCCATACTCCAATGCCTAATCAAGTACTGAGGGTATTACGTGGAAAATCTCATTGGAGGGTCCCTGGTGTTACAGAAAAAAATAGGACTAATGGCGCGGGCTATGTAAGCGTCCTCCCAATCACCTAGGCTCCGATGGTGCTCACTGTAATGTGATGACGGTAGATAATGAGACCTTTCGCAATCAAGGCCGTCGGAAGCCCTCCGCTTTGCCTCTATCATTAGTGAGAGCCTAGCATATTTTTAGCCTTTCATCTACATAGTATACCTTCGAAGAGTCCTTCCTTCCCCGCTTTGTGTGCCAGCTAGGAGCTAGACATTTCCAATAGAAAACGAGCATTTTTTTCCCTTAATAGTTGCTCGCCAAAAGTTACCCCCATTCGGAGCCCTACGAGAGCTCCGCTAATGTTAAAAGCAGGTCCAAGACAGAAAGAGGACCAGACCAAGTGCAAACACCTTGCGTCAGGAGAGCGTTAAACCTTCCTGGAACACCTCACAAGATGGTCCACGTTGAACAAAAGGATGGCCATGAAGCGCCGATCCCTATGTTAATGGTCTGTTTGCACATATTCTTGGTCAGGATCATCCATTTCATATTTACTGCAAGAAAGGATTTTTTCAGCCTTTCCCCCCGATCCTGCGAGGGATAGTCTCGTGAGGTGGTGATAGTTGTCCATCGTTACCCTGGGCAGCGTAGTTCCCAGACACCATGCCCTTGTCCATGATTGGTTGTGCTAATTCCTTCACTACCTGATGTATGGAGGGAGACGAATATAGCTCAATGTAGCTGAAAGTGGGCGTTATGAAGAGAGCGGCAAGAAAAGTAGTTATTAGAGGAGCTTCAAAATTATTAACAGAGCTATTATTTTCCATCCCATCAAAGAGATTAAGAGTTAAGTTACACCATCCCAGCGGCAGTCACACGAGAGAATACAATCTCCCGGGGCACAGATACGGTTATTGCACAGCCATCTTTCACTGCTTCCAGAAAAAACTGTTTTCCCGCCTACGCAATTCTGTTCGAATGCTTCGCATTCATTCGACGGAGAATCATTCGACCCAGCGATAAGAAAGCTCTAGGCAAAAGAAACGCGGACCTGCCAGGCGTACTTTATTATACAGGCGTACTCGATTATAGCTGCTCCGGCAGCCGGACACCGTTTCAGCGAACTCAGCAGCACCGTTTCTGCACGGGAAAGCTGAGTTGTAGAAAAGAAAAAGAAAAAAACAGCCTATAGTATTTGCACTTCGGGGGTGGAGGCAATCTGTTTTTTTTTTTACTCTAATTCTTGTTTTTAAATTTATTTCTCCCAAAAAAACCCCCGAATCCAATTTTGCTTCTTCAGTGGGAGACAGACCTCTTTCCTCTCAGGACGGTTTAGTTGGTTCGGCGTGGAATGACGTTTCGGAGGAACCTATCCATAATAAGGATGATGCTCCATGACTCACCTGCGAGATGAAATAATTTAGAGAACATTCTCCGTACCAAGATACCCAAAAGGGTGCGGATGTCATACGATTGAAGATAACTGCCCCATCGCTGGGCACTTTTCTTTCCCCGTTGTTCTTAATCGGGCGGCCTCTCTCTCTCTTTATTAGGGCCGTCGCTAAATGTAGGATAGGATTTAAGTCTAACCTCGTGAAGTGGAAAGATGGTTACATCGATGGGCAAGAGGAAGCGCTTCGATTGCCGCGCAGATATCTTTATCTTTTCAGGATTCGACAGCACCACCGAGTATGCATGCAGAATGGGTATGCATCAGAATAGTGGAGGGGCCGTTTGAGGTCTAGGGTAACCAATGTCCACTGTCAGGCACAGCGAAAGGCAAATTATTGTTCTGCACTGCTCTTTCAATCACCCTCGATATTGCCGGAAAAGGCTTGGGGTAAACCAAATGACCAGTGGATAGGAGACCCACCCCCCCCTCCCCCCAAGGAAAAACACAACTGCGATAATCCTTTCCCCCCCATTTCCCCATTTCCCAATCCTTTCCTCCCCTCACCCACCAACCCGGGAGTTGAGGCGAAGCAACAAGAAGAAGCGAAATAAACCAAATTACCTAGGCGCAAGGGGGTGTGTGTAAAGTGCACCAAGTGTCAACAACCACCACCACCACCACCACCACCACCGGCACGCGTCCTCGTCGTTTGGTTAAACTAATCCCACATCCTGTACCAAATTTTGCAATTAAGTTACCATCACGCTCAAGGGTTGTATGAGCCCTTCCTGATACCACGTTTCGGGGTATTTTGGAGTGCGGGAAGCCCACCACCCTTCCTTTGCCCAAACCATTGACTGCACACACTTTGGAAAAGAACCTTGCTTGATGCTTGCTGACTTCGCCAAACTGTGCCCCAAGCGGCAAAGCCTTCCTGCCTTTTTATTACGGTATTCGCAAAACAACTTCAAAGCCCCAAAGGGCTGTGATATTTAGATTTCCCTTCTAGTTAATTTGCAAACGATTCATGTCGTGCAGTAGAAAGGGCCAGATCAGGAACTCATCATCAAAAGGGCCCTGCTTTCGTCCCCGTAGTGTGGATCTCCGTCGGTCGCTACTCCGACGTCAGGATAAGCCGAAACTAAGCAAGCACCTTTAAGCAGCCATTTGTGCTACCAATAGTGTCCAATGCCCTTGTCCGTCTAGGAAGGTTAGGGGAGATATGGGCAGTGAAGATGCAAGAATGAAAGAAAGCAGAGAAGCTTAGGGTTACGCCTAAGCAGCTGCCAGCGGGCAACCAGCTCAGCCATTTTTGTGGGCGGTTCTATTCCAAAGTGCCTCCCCGAACTGAACTCTTGGGTGGAAGGGAAAACCGTAAGGCGACATTTCAAAACAGATTAGGTTGTTGATGCGCAGAAGGGGGAAAAAGAAGACAATCCAAGTAAAGTTAGAATAAGTTCAATTCGGTCGGGTCCGGGCCCTTGGAATCACATACAGTCGATACCTACACCCTCCCAAATCAATCCATCCAGCATCCAGACCCACGTTACTGTACCACCCTATCATTCACTGTTCAATTAGCATGTATGTACTGTACTAATAGTTCGCTCTGCATACACCACCCAAATCCTAGCATCCCTTACTCCTTCCATCCAAGGTTCTCATTCGCCGCGTTCTGCACTTCCTTTTTCTCGTGACTCTTCCCCCCCCCCATCGATATATTAGGACTTGTGCCCCTCTCCCGTCGTCCACCGAACACTGAGATTCACAGAACTCCCACACTCCCTTATCCAAACGGTTATCTGATTGTCTTCGAAAGACTTTCGCCCACTACATCACGGACCGAACGAAGGAGGTAAAATCAACTTAAACAGCAGCCATCTCCAACGAAAAAAAAAATAACCCCCCCCAAACCGCTATCACTCTTCCTATAAAGCCTCTATAAGAGGAAGAAAATATTAAACTGAAAAACAAAAAACCGTTTTTTATCTAGCCTAAAATGTCGTTTTGCAGCTCACCAGCATCGCAAAGGTCCTCCTTCTCAAGCACATATTCAATAGACTGCACGTCACCAAACACCGCAGTTACTACGCCCAGCAGCAGCGGGGGGGCTTCACCAAAACTCGGGCAATCGTGCACATATACGCAATCCCCACCACCAGATGCGCTCGACTTCAACTGTCCATACAATCCCACCTCGCCCATTCCAATGAACGAATACCCCCCCTCCTCCGCCTCGCCGTCATACGCGTACAGCTGCAGTAATCAGATTCCGAGCCCTTCGCCATACACATATAATACTACCCCTCCACCGTTGCCCGCTTCCCCGAGCAACTACGGATACCTGGGGTACACTAACTACATGCCGGAATCCCCACTACTGCTGCCTTCATCTTATATTCATCATCTGCGGAGTCGCACTCCGCCGCCGCCGCCCATGGAAGGTAGTAGCAGCAGCGGTAGCGGTAGCATGGGTGGTGGTGGCGCCGCCACTCCACCGAGAAAGTATTCCGGATACCCACCTGCTTCAGCATTTTATGGCCCGATGCCAAATTCACCTACACATTCGGCGGCATCATCGTCGTCGTCGTCGAGGTACAGGAGAAGAAAACACTCGGGGCCGATAAACCCTGAGGAGTACAAGCCTGAGTCGTGGTATACGGCGGACGGGACGAAAGTGGAATATTCAGCTATGCATTTGCAATGCGCAACCATGTGACGACGAGATGAAGGAAAAATCCGAAAAACCTTTTTGGATTCTTTCTCTTCTCGTATTCACACATCACTTTCTATCCTCCATCGTCGATTTTTCTTTCGTTTCCTTTTGTACTTTTTTACGCTTTTTCTTTTTCTAAGGGGCCTTTTATTCGCTCCTGAAGGGCAAGGATGAAGGGACTTCAT
>Ga0307509_10001961_pt1 | contig 33950 bp, 49 predicted proteins | sample 10_EM_MG_FD_202245 | JGI IMG/M metagenome (GOLD analysis project Ga0307509, IMG submission 202245) | Populus trichocarpa ectomycorrhiza microbial communities from riparian zone in the Pacific Northwest, United States - 10_EM | ecosystem: Host-associated > Plants > Roots > Unclassified | place...
CCCCCCCTCTGGCTATGCGTGGCGATCTAACCCCCAATGCGGCGTTCGGAGAGAAGGATACGGTGCTTGGACCCGTTTGTTGGTTATGAAACGGCTTTACCGGTTTTTCCACTTGCCGCGTGGGTCGGTGTATGGAAGATAGACGGGGTATCCACCAACGGCTGTTTCACACTCCCATCCTGGCTCCTGCTTTTTCGATCAGTGCCGTGCGCGGCGCCGGGGGGTGTGTTCCTGCGGCCGTTGCCCTTTCTTCTCCACGAGATGTCCGAGGGCGGTGTGGGTAAAGGCCAATGCATGACAGATTCCAGACTGCGGCCGTATTCGCAATACCGTCGTACGATCCGTGTTCGGACCCGTATATGTGAAGCTGACTCTTTTTTTTCACAATCTACGTTCTATACATGGACCGTGGATTCTCGATTCCACCTTCGGAGTATTGGTGTGATAGGTTGCAATACGGTGGTGCCGATGTGCACTCTTTGATGCAGATGCATGATGGTCGAGGTCCTTCCCGCACCTCGTATTTCTCCGAGGATCGTCACCAAATCGTCACACGGCAGTGCAGCCGCAGCACCACGGGAAATACCCACTTCCTGCGGCGAAGGATGTTCCTCGTTTTCAAAGATCGTTCGGTCTCGGTGTTGATCAAATAATGATTCGCGATGGAGGGGGGGGAAGGAACTTCTGGATATTCGAAAATCGAGTGCCCCTGGTGGATTCTCCTTCCTGGGATCCTACGAACGTCTGGGCGACGGCTCTGCGATCCGCGCGGTTCACGATTCCCGACTGCAGTTAGTGGCATAACATTTAGTTTTTGATACCTCATCAGTTCAGTCGTAGCTGCTACCTGAGAGACTAGAAGAAAATCTAGTTCGGATGCCGTTTCGCGACCCCCTCCGACCCGATTATCAATACTGTTCGGAATCCGTGATCGTGTAGCTGGGTGCATTGTCCACCCAAATCTGTCTCGACAGTAAGGAGAGAGATGTTTGATATGATATGAATATTGGAGATGTTTGGCGGGAATGCGAAATCGGTCCACTTGGTGTGCCTGATGTTTGCGTGAATTTAATGGGTTAATGGATGGTCCCTACCACCCAGTGACCGAACTTCGCTCGAATATGCATTTCGTAAAAACCTCACGCGACTTTCATATGCGGATGTATAGATTGCCGGGAGCAGACCCGTAGCATATGTTTGCCATACGGAAATGTGAGAACAATGCCCAAAACGCATTAGCGGTTTCGGTGCGTACGTCCGTTTGTATGAACAGTCAAAAAATTTGCTGTATTGGTTTGGGAGGGGCGGGTGCTTTCATGATACGGGTCATCCCCGGCGAGAAGTTTGAGAACCCAGGTTGGCCGACGTTACCAATAGGTCGCCATCCTGGCTGTATGGGATCGGTTTCCTGGCTGGGACTATGACACCTACGCACCCACTTGGTTGGACACCCAAACGTCAAATGTGATCGGAGAAAGAGAGGGATGCGAGATGCTTAAATGTGATAAGCATTTCCAAGGGGATGTGTGTGACTCAGGTGACGAAGAGAACACTTACTGTCCGCTCTCTTGGGTATTAATTCATGCGCGAGTTATGGCATCCTCGGATAACGAGAGTCCAGGGAGAGTGTATGGCGAAGACAAACATTGATCAGCCCTTGAAACGTGGGGCGGTTTGGGGAGCATCCTCGACGAGATGAAGCGGGTGCACACTTCGCGAGAGTGGTCATCTGACTCATAGGACGTCAGCAGGGGTCAAGAAAGGCATGTGGATTAGGCGTTATTGAAGGGAGCGCATGTGCAAAGCGCGGTCGTTGTTGAGACACCGGGTCAAGGCGGTGATCAGCGGCAGCCACGGCCAGGGGTATTGCATCCCGCCTCCTCCCAGGACGCCGATGGCGAAGCGCGGTGGTGTCTGTCGAGTGATGTCGAAGCCTGGCGGACACTGCAGAGTCACCGGAAAGTTCACAGGAACACTTCTGGTGGGGGTGAAAGGGACATCGCGGAAGATAAGATAACGAGACCACGTGAGTCCGGCGATCTATGCTTGAAGGAATTTGGCGACCATTCCGGATCGGCGCCTTCCATCCCCCTTGCCGCTCGGGGCTTGTGCTGCGCCGACATACGTTACGCCCCAGAACAGAGTGGTACGACTGGTGAGCACCCCATGGTGCCACACTTGCGACCTACCTCGCCCCCTCGTCTGGTCAATTCGGGTGATACGCTCTGGATCTGGTAACTTGGTGATCATAGAATCGAGGATGTCGCGGGGTTTGGTCGCTGGTGGCTCTAATCTCAGACGACGACAGCCGTGCTCTCGCGGCCCCCGTTGGTAGTGCTCGCCCACATTCTTCCTGGCGCTCGGTGGTTGGCGCGTCCCTCGGTGACACTGGCCCTACTGGGTCATGGGAACTCCTCACTCGGAGCTGAATATTCCTCCCCGGTCCGGAGGATTCCAAGCTGGTCTCGGGCACCATCACTCAGGGAGACAGAACAGAACAGAACTCTTCGAGCTCGAAGCCCCCGTCCCGGGTGGTATCAACCACCGATGGTCGTGAGGATCTCTCTGCCGTAGGCGGCAGACCCCCTCGGGCCCTTGACACAACCGACACCACATCGCTTCTGCGGCCCCGAGGCGGTCGGGATTATCGGGACCTCGGCAGCTGCGAGAGTGATGGAGTGGAAAGCTGAGGGCGGAGGTCGGTGGGTCAGTGGAGCGCCCTGATCTAAATTTATTCAGTCACTTTGGACCGCTCGCTGCGATGGCAATAAAGACCACTCTGTCGCTACATACCAACAGATCCTGTCCTATTGTCGTCACGGGGGTCTTCTGAGCCCATCGGCACAGTTCATCCACCCATCACCAGAGATGGAGGAGTTGACACATGTTGAGTTTACCCATATCGGCCGAAAAATCGATCAACGTACTATAGCCGACTCCAAGGCACGGGTCGTTTGTGGGATTTCGTTGGTAAGCTTTTCGGAACGGAACTCCCGCCGTTTATATCTGGCGTCAAGAGGTTGTAAAGCTCATTCCTTTTCCTCTTCGCTCTTGTCAGCGTGATGTCAGGCCCTTCAGGTTCGAACACCGCGGAGGAGGTCGCCGCGGCCTCGGCTGCGACTCTTACGCTACCCCAACACGGGAAGGCGGAGAAAGGGTTTCGGAGTGAAGCCGTCGGTGACCCTACTCACGACGCCGAAGCCCTGTCATCTGCGGAAAAGGAAAAGGCCCGCGAGGATGAGGAGTGGCTGGAAAATCCAGCCCATCCGCGGAACTGGTCATCGATGAAGAAGTGGACCAACATGGCCATCGTGAGTAGATTCCCGCCAAGACCCTGATTCCATCTCATTTCCGTTATTTAGGTTTCTTCCTACACGTTTTTACCTCCGCTCACGAGTTCGATGATGGCACCCGGCCTGCCTCAGATCGGTCAACATTTCCACGAGACCAATCCGACGATCATTGGGATGTCGCTCAGTATTCTCCTGCTCGCTTGGGTCTTCTCTCCTCTCATCATCGCCCCATTGAGTGAGATGTACGGGCGTGAGCACACCTCGCCAAGTCCAAACCACGTTCCGTGCTCACACCCTCTCAGGGAGATGGTTGTATCACATTAGTAATCTCTTGAACCTCGCCTTCACTCTTGCATGCGCGTTTGCGCCGACAATGGGAACTTTCATTGGTTTCCGATTCATCTGTAAGGCTTCATAGTCTCCTCCGTAGTCCCCTATACTGACGAATCGATAGCCGGAATTTTTGGCGCGACTCCCCTCGCTCTTGGGGGTGGATCAGTAGCGGACATGTTCGCGGAAGAGGATAGGGCGTCTGCCATGGCGATGTAATTATCAAAGCTATCGACCCGTACCCCGTTCGCTGACGCGCTTCGTCCCAGTTATACACTAGGTCCACTGTTGGGTCCAGTGATCGGCCCTGTTGCAGGGGGGTAAGCTATCTTCAGATTTCGGCCGTGTTCTCGAATCCAACAGTCGTCCCAGTTTCGTCGTGCAGACCATCGGGTACAGATATGTGTTCATCAGTAAGTGACCTCCCCCTTGCTCGTGATATGAAGCCAACCCCATCCAAGTTATCGCAACGCTTAGTGGGATCATTGCCATCTTTTCATTGCCGCTTATGCGGGAGACGTATGCCCCAGTCGTTCGTATGAGATACGAGAAGGCATCTGGCGACCCGGAGAAGGCTAAGAACGCTCGCCGCCATCTTGGACCCGAGGTCCAACTTGGCCAATGGAAATTCCTGTGGATCAACCTTTCGCGACCAGTCATACTTTTGACCCACAGCCTCATCTGCTTCGTCCTGAGCTTGTATATGGCGCTCATATATGGTATCTACTACCTGATGTTTGCCACCTTCAGCGGTACGTATACTATCCCTTGATCAAACGCTCCGGTACTTCACGCGAACCTCACCAGAACTCTTCACCCACACCTACGGGTTCGGAATTGGAACCTCCGGTATCGCCTATATCGGTCTCGGCGTCGGGTTTCTCGTCGCTTCTGTGGTTGGTGCGAAGTTCTTGGATAAGGTATACGCTCACTACAGAGCTCAAAACAACGGCGTTGGAAAACCCGAGATGCGAATTCCTGCCTTGATCATCGGGTCTTTGTTCATCCCCATTGGCCTTCTGTACGTCGCACCTTTATCCCGAATTCTGAAAGTTCACGGTTTTCGCAGATGGTATGGATGGTCCGCTCAGGCTAAGATCCACTGGATCATGCCCATTATTGGTACTGGAATATTCGGCTTCGGCCTTATGACCTGCTTGTAAGGATGAAGTTCACCTGTCGATTGAAGTGCCGGGATATTGACTCCAACCTCAGCCTTCCCATCACCCTATACCTCATCGACTCGTTTACATACGCCGCTAGCGTCACGTCCGCGACGAACGTGTTCCGAAAGTACGTCCTCCCCATCTCTCCTGCCACATCTCACCGTTTATCGAATTTAATCGCAGCCTTTTGGGATTCGTCTTCCCATTGTTCGGAGCGCAAATGTACCACGCTCTGGGAGTTGGAGGAGGAAACACTCTGTTGGCTGGTCTCGCCATCGTCATTGGCATTCCATTCCCCATCTGGATTTGGTACAAGGGCGAGGAGATCAGGTCAAGGAATCCCCTCAACCGATAACGTAGGGTTGGGGCCTGTATTTGATTATGTTTTATATGTTTTAGAGCATGTCGGGAGGTCATTTTACCTCGCGGACGTTCAAGTAGCATACCACACACCATCCCCATACACGCAATGTCCCTTGACGAACTCACAATGTCAGTCTGTGAAACACATAACGTCATTCGCGTTTCTAGTACGGCGTTCTGTTCAGCATCGACGTGATCAAATTCAACATCTTGCTGCTGAACTCCCCTTGGCGCGAGGTCGTCAATTCGGCGATTGCCCCATAGGGAAACGGGCCCGATCGGCGGGGTGGCGTTGCAGTGTGTGCTTGGATGTCGATCGTCTCAAAGGCCACTGTACTTGCGGTTGGCCTCACGTCAAAGCTGTTTCTCAACAGCGGGTATTGCTCATCTGTAAAGGTCAATGGTCTACACAACCTTTTGAACGAGCTCGGCCGGAAGGATGGTCGTGGAGTGATTACCGGTGTGTTCGTTCGTTCCCGGACTTTCTTCTCTCTCGTCTCACGAGATGGCCACAGTCTCGAACCACATCTCAACGTGAGGCTCTTGACCCTTATTCTGACCCCTAGCGCACCAGCCTCATGTCCCAGTTAGGCTAGACGATCCCGTAATGTGGGGAGTCCTTCCGACCGCGACGTACTTTGGCTCCAAGACGACGCGTTGGTCGATGGGCGCGGCGGATATTTGCTTCACCAACCCGTGAGCTTCCCTTCTGAATAATGTTGGAGGAGCAGAAACTTCATGCAATGATTTAAGCACACTCTCAGCGTTCTTTCGGAACGGACAGGTCATCGAGACGTTCCGAGGGAGGGGGATCTGGCAACCTGCGGTTGATCTGGCGCTTGAGAAGGTGAATGACGGTGGATGGGTGCGTGTTTTATTCTTCGAGCTCTACAGGACCACTTCCTGATCAGTGTTTTTGGGAATGGTTGGATAGGTCCATCTATTTAGTGAAGGCAAAGTATGCCAAACGTCGGCGTACGACTCACAGGGCGGTGTCGCCCAGCTGAGGCGCTTCAAGTGGGGAGTGTGCGGCCTTTCCCTCCTCAATCGATTGACCATCACTTACCACCTCTCCTTTCTTTCTTAGTGGAAGAATCATCATGGAGGCGAAGTCCCACCCAGCGGTCATCCCCGTGTGGCTGACCGGGTTTGACCAACTGATGCCCGTAGGGAGGAAATTCCCCTTCAACTACCTACCCAACGCTGGGGTAGACCTCTCAATCACTTTCGGAGAACCTACACCAGCAGAGGAACTCCTCGACGCGGCAAATTCGAAAGATTCCTCCGCAGATATTGTCCGGGGCAAACTGACCGACGTCGTCCAGAATCGAGTGGAACTCCTGGGTAGATCTGTCTCGGGATCGATGCTCGGACGGACCGAAATTCCATAACCCTCGTAGCTTAGATCTGAGGTCGTTAGAAGTACAACATTCATTCCCATAGATAATACAACAAAGCCCGTAATTACTCAGGGGTCAATCTGAATCTTAACCTCAGCCAACCGTTTGTCAAGGTGCTGAGCTACAATAGTGCGGAAAGTCCGCAAGGTATGGATAGAATCTTTGAAACACTCCCCGCACTTGGCCGCCTCGATCAAGGCCTTGTCCAGCAACGACTCTGATTCCAGGATCAGGGCAGTACAAGGTCGTTGGCGAACCACCGTTCTGATTTCCTGGTAAAAGATATACCACCAGACCACCACACGCAACTGCTCTTCTCCTAACTCCAACGTGGTCCTGCTGCACTTCATGCAAGACCCGACAATGGCATCGTTCATCTTGGTCCTCCAGGCGAAGTCGTCCCTTGTCCAAGTCAGGTCGGACATCGCGTCATTTGCGACCTTGCAGCATTGTCGTTGATACTCGATGAGCCGGAAGAGAGAGCCGGCGGTGATATCCTCCAACGTAGCAGAGAAGGGGAGAACCACCGACCCGAGCTCGAAGGAGTAGAGGATTGGACGACGTAGGGATAGGTGAGCGGCAGCGGAGGCGACGTCTGCGAGCTTGTTCTTGCACGCGATCATGAAAACCCTGATGGGCTCCTTGCTCGCGCACATGATAAGCTTCTTCCGCATTATTGAGATGCACTTCGGCATGTCGTATTTTATTGCGGCCTCAACGACGCCTTCGATCTCGTGGACGAGCTTGAGATCGGGGTCTTCTTCAGGATAAACGACTCGAAGGAGGGTGTCGATTGTTTCGCTGGACTCGGAGAATGGGATGATGGGCCCGCTGCCCGCACAATCCAGTGGGGTACCCGCTTGGGGGAGGGAAAACATGTCCCGGAAGAATGGGGATGCCAAGGAAAGGATGACTTTGTGTGTCCGGAACAGGACCCCATCTGAAGATTTCAGAATGACGTCGCCGTCGGAGGTCTCGTCGAACGGTGATGATGCGGAGGAAGGGAATGGAGAGGGTGCTTTGGTACTCGGGAGGGATGGAGCCACTTCTGAACCCTCCCAAAGTAGTTTCGGTCGTCTGTTCTTCTTGTTCTGGTTCCTCTTCTTCTCGACATCCCAGTAATAAGCCAGCAGCCTCCAATACGCCCCTGCGGAAATGTACTCGATATCGCGGTGGTATGTCTCCCAGAACGGTTTCCGGACGGCGTATTCGGCGGCCGTTCGGGCAGTGCTTTCAAGGTTATTTCGGCAGGCGATCGCGTAAACTTGAAGCGGGAACTGCTCTGCGTAGGCGACCAAACGCGTCTCCAGCATTTCACCGATAACCTGGATGTCGTAGGTGGTGGCGGCGTTTAGGACGTCTCTGATCTGGCGGAGGGAGCGGAGTGGGGGTCGGGAGATGGGGTAACATAGTCTGAGTAACGGCTCGATGGTGTCGCTCTTTTCCGGGAGGCAAAGGACCTGGCTGCCGTCGGGATCCGATTTCACGCCCATGCGAGCGGAGAGGATGCCGTTCAGCACGGGGGATGCCACCGATAGCACGGGTGTGTGAACGCAGAAGTCGATTCCATCGCTGGTCCGGATGATTATGTCCGCATCATCTCGGTCGAAGGGGCTCATAGCGGTGCGTGTAGGGATATCTGCCATCGTGACCGATATCTCGAGCTCGAATTCCGAATCGCTCATGGGTGTGGTGAATGGAAGGGAGGTAGAACATAAGTAGCAGGTTTCTGGAAACGGGCGCCTCGGGATCAAAGTTGGGATCGGCTCCCCTGCCGAATGTGGAAAGCTATTCCCGTCACCCAGACGAACCCCGGTCTGCCACCGACTGTTACCTGCGCTCTTACAACTTCGTCTTTGCGTTTCCGTCGAGGTGAGGGTGCCTTGGCTTTCGATGACGCTCCTGCTAAAGGTTGCTCTTTTGCTGGCAGCTTGAACAGCGACATCGTGTAGCTATCATGAATGTCCGGCGCAGCGCAAGACATTTCATCGCGGCTTTGCAGGCCGCGGTGGCCAAGCTGGACAAGTCGTTCTCTCCTCGAGACACTCTCCAAAAACTTCGCCAACACGAATTCACCCTTTCCGATACCGTCTACATCTTCCATATAATCAACGCCACCTTCTGGCTCACCGTCATGCAAACGCCTGCATTCCCCTACAAGCTCCTGATACCCATCCTGTACATCATTGCCCTCGTTATACCCTTCACCTCCCAATTTTTCGTACCAGCGACACCAATTTTCGCGTGGCTGCTCACCTATTACTCGGCGCGTTTCGTACCAGCTGCGCTGCGCCCGCCGATCTCCGTGGTCACCTTACCCACTCTGGAATCCGTCCTCTATGGTGCCAACATCTCCGACATCCTCACCCGCTTTACGCACCCGGTCCTCGATATCGTCGCATGGATACCATACGGTGTCATTCATTTCATCCTCCCCTTCTTTGTCGCCGCTTTCCTGTGGCTTTTCCGACCAAAACAGGCGCTTCACCTGTTCGGTCGTGCCTTTGGGTATCTGAACGTCGTCGGGGTCCTCATCCAGATTGCGTTCCCATGCGCACCCCCGTGGTATGAAGTTATCCACGGTCTCACCCCTGCCCATTACAAGATGCTTGGATCCCCTGGTGGGTTGGGAAGGATCGATGCGATTTTCGGTGGATCAGGATACACAAACGCGTTCTCCCACTCTCCCGTGATTTTTGGAGCATTCCCTTCCCTGCATTCCGCTTGCGCAACGATTGATGCACTCTTCCTCTCCCATTTCTTCCCACAAACCACCAAGTTCGTCTGGGCCTATGTCGGGATCCTGTACTGGTCAACGATGTACCTCACCCACCACTACCTCGTCGATGTTGTAGGAGGGGCGTGTTTGGCGGCTGCGACGTTCTATTACTTCCTTCCGGACGATCTTCGGGGGGTCAATGCTACCGCCCCACCCGGTGGCCTCCTCGGGAATGGTTATGGCGGACGTCGATCCAAGTACGACATCTACGATCTGGACGATCCACGCAGGAGTCAGGGCAGGAAGGCGAACGGTGTGGCGAGCTACGAGGCTTCGGACGACTTCTCTGACAGAGAATCGGAAGGGGAGGAAGTGGATATCACCTACAGATCGCCGGTTGTTGCGGATGGGAAGGACAGTCCGGGTGGAGAGACATTTAGCAAGCAACAGAAGCAGCCGAGGAAGAGTCACAAACACACCGCAAGCATCGCGAGTTTGATTAGGGCAGATGATAGGGTGGAGGACGGATGGAGTCCGATAGGAAGTCCTTTCGCATTCCCTCCAACTCCGAATAGAGGAGAATGAACTTGCTCGGCTTTGTTCGTTTATTTGTTACATATTCCTGGTCACTATAGATTTCTGCTTGTACTAGTGCCAATAGGTGCACCGTATCGCACTCAACGGTCCGTCCTCATTGGATACGGGTGGGAGCGCGAGTGGTTAGATGCACAAGCCGAATGCGCTGGCAAAGTTAGGAGGCTGGTCCGGGAGTCTCGCACTGAACAACATCACAGAAAATGTGGAAGGTTCCTGGGTGCGGCGAATGGTGCTAGCCCCAGGTGGTGGAAGTGGCTGGTGCCTCATGGAGAGGGGAAGCGCAACTGATTGACGACGAGAACCTCAAACTTCCCTAGCTCCGAAAACTCTCGTCGGAGATGTTGCGTCCCCCCGAACTGGAGTTGTTCGAATCACTGGAGGTTCGTCGTGGGAAAGGGGTTGGTGGGTTCCAGGGACGCGGGAGGGCATCGTGGAATGGGGAAGAGTGGCAGAAACCAGTCTAAGGGGGTCTCTCCCGCCAAAATCAGTCCCTCCAGATTCACGAGGGGGCGTTAGTTGGACCGTTCGTTGGTTGGGAGTGGCCCCGTCTGTGATGCCCCGAGGAAAGCTGGAACCACCCCCAAAAACACATAACGCAGGTTCAAGTCAACATGTAAGCTTACTGTTTTGCTCGGGCAGTACAGTGGCTCGGCATTCCGCGATCCCTTCGTCTTTGGGGGCGCCGCTCAGACCTCGTGCCCAGGGAGTTGGAGTCAACACAACATCCACCCCACTGACTTACGGTTTGGCGCAGGTGTGAATTTTGATCTGGAACCACCCAGCGCCCGAACTTCGCGTCCCTTTCACTGGGACTTGCGCAGTATTTTTAGGGATAAGTACCATGCGCCGCATAAAACGTGAAACCGACGAGATGGTTGAGGGCCCAGCCGCAGGATCACCGGGCCGGGGGCAAGCGAAATGGCAGCCACCGTCTTGGCACTTACCTCATTGACAGCTCAGCGGAGCGCTGGTGGCCTGAGTGACCGGTCCTCTTGGCAGATGAGCAAACTCGCGTGTGGGCAGCGTCAGGAGTTTACTGAGGTTGTGCGCGCACCCAAGGTGAAGAGCGGGAGGCCATCACTTCGCCTCGGATAAAACCGCGCTCAGAAGGTTGATCGTTCTCGCATCAATGGATTAAATCATGAATGCATGCTGGACTTTGGCGACTCTGGAAACGTTGGTGAGGCGACGCGGCTCCACCTCTTCCACCGATGGCCACCTACCCTCCCTCTGAGAAGCCGACGGGGATGGACGAAGAGCTGGCCCTCTCCCACCAAACCCCGACCAACGGAGACGGCAGCGGATTAGCCACCCACTCTGCAACCTTCAAGGAACCCAACCACAGGCATTCTTTGACAACAGCTCCAAGGGCCGCCTGGGATCGTTTCAATGGCCACGGTCGGAAGAGGGTCGGGTACATCCAGAGCGTCAAGGCAGTCCTTCTCAGCTCTTGTATTTCCTTCCCTGTCCCTCCTGGCTGTACCTGCAATTTACTTCTAATCCCCAGACTTGAACGTGTTGTTGGTCTTCCTTCCCGTTGCTTGGGTTTCCCACTTTGAACACTGGGGTGAGAAGACAACCTTTGCATGTGAGCGCCACCATCGTGGTCGAGGCGTGTTGCTGACCTCAGAGTTCTCGCCAGTATGCTTCCTCTCTATCATTCCTTTGGAGAAACTCTTCGACTGGTGTGGAGACGAGATGGCCCTATTCCTTGGATCCACCTTGGGTGATCTGCTCTCAATCACTCTCAACAACACCGTCGAAGCCACCCTGGCCATCATTCTCCTCCTCAAGTGCGAGTAAGTAGTCCGATTCTCGCCAACGTCCATCGCCTCACCACTATCTATAGCCTCAAGCTCCTTCAATCCACTATCATCGGAGTTATCGTCTTGCACTTGTTGCTCATCCCTGGTACCGCCTTCCTCGTTGGAGGGTCAAGCATTTGGGAACAGCATCTCCATCCACAGCTGGCCCAACTCAACAACACTCTCTTGACGGTTGGGTAAGTGTACACCATCTTCCTCCGCACTTGTACTGACGCGTCCATTTAGAGTAATGAGCATTCTCCTCCCAACCGCCCTCTTTGCAGCTCTAGATGGCGGTTCCACAGGAACCGGGGATGCCCAGCTGCTGACGGATACGTTGCGAGGTCACTTCCTCCACTTTAGCAGGGGTACTGCAGTCGTTCTTCTAGTCATGTAGGTGTAAAACTTGCCGTTCGCGCCGGGTCCAACGCTGATCGCAACTCTAGCTATATTTGTTCTCGGATCTACCTCCACAACCCTCCGGGCGATGATAACGCTCTCGAACTCCACCCAGCCGCCCCTAATGCCCTCAAGGAAATGGAACGCAACCTCGCGCTGAAGGACCCCAAGACCAACTCCTGGATTTGTCTCGGTGCCATCGTCATCACCATCGCCCTCATGGCCACCACTGCCGAGTTTCTCGTGAAGAGCGTTGAAACCGTGCGGGAGGACGGGCTCATCGGGGAAGAGTACGCCCAGTGGCACTGACTGGAGGTTCCGCTAACTAACGTGTCCTTTAGATGGTTCGGCCTCATACTCTTGCCGCTTGTCAGCTTTGCTGCCGACGGCGCGGTCGCGATTGTACGCGGATCTTGCCCCTCTCGCTCAATTTATCCCGTTGACTCTCCTCCTTAGGTTTTTTTCTTGCGTAGCAGTCTGCAATACTTCTTGGGCAAGCCCCAGGTTCCTTCAGAATTGGCAAAAGCTCGTGCAATCGATTTGAGTATCCAGTTCTCCATTTTCTGGATGCCGTTCTTCGTCCTCTTGGCTTGGTGGGCCGATAAACCCTTTCACATGCTTTTCGGTACGTATCCTGGATCGCAAGGGGGTCGCTCACTAACATATCGCCTCCTAGACCTTTACGAAGTCTCGGTTCTTATCGGCAGCGCGTTCCTCGTCAACTACATAACCTCGGATGCCAAGACCAACTGGGTACGTCCAACTCTCTCTCACCAGGTCACTCTCACCGTCTGATTGACATCTCACCCCTAGGTCGAGGGTCTGGTTATGATTGGGTTTTATGTCATCATCGCGATGTGGACCTGGTTCTACGTCGGTCAACCTGAGCTAGAAGTGATGCTCTCGTGTAAGAGTGTCGCTGAGGCGTTATCCGACAGAGGGCTTAACAGTGCGGGGGGCGTCGCACAGCCCATTGCTGGTCGTTGGTTGTGATCCCCCCTCATCTTACCCAGCATTTCTTGGACTCCTTTTTAACGCGTGCACCTGTTTTCCTTGTAATATTTATTGGATGCTGATCGTTGATTCCGAGTATTTATTGCTCACGATGTTTTGAAATAACAAGTAACGAAACCCTTTGCCGAGTACGTGTGTATGTGATTTTTGGTCACTTGACAACCAAGGTTTGAGTTAGAGCGGGAAAAAATCGAGGCAGCTGGCCCCACAACACGCCTTGTTCCAACACCACCACCACTACCACCATCATCGCCGCGACTGTCATGTCCAGCCAGAACACGTTCCCATGGGATAGCCTCAAAGCCGAGACTTTGCGCTCGATTGTCAACGACCTTGGCATACCAGTTGCGCGGTCCCTTCGCAAGAGGGAGGGGATGATCAAACTGTTGATCTCTGTGACCGAAAAGGGGTGTGAGTACCCGTCCTCGATCCAATCCGTCGTCTTCGCAAAGGCTACGCGTTCTGGTTTCGATTCGGAGAATTTATGCTCATGTTGAACGTGGAACAGTGGAGAAAACCGTTGAGGAGTACCAGGAAATCGCGAATAAGGAGCAGGCTGAGGAGAAGACCGCGGCGGGGAATGACAAAGCGAAGGCGAACAAGCCTTCGAGGAGCAGCAACGGTGGAGGAGCTGTGAGGACGAGGAAGGGCAGTACTCGGAATACGGGCACGTTCGAAGGAGTTGTTTTGCCCTCTGGTACCACGAGGACCAGACGACCTTCTGCAAAAGCCAGGTCATGACGGTTGTGGACTTTACTGTGAGTTGTGTCTTTCGGATTCGTCAACGGAACGCGATATTAGCGGCTGACATTCACACCGTTCCCCCGCTGAAGCATACGATTGTGTGACGGGCATGATGGGTCCAATGTTCTGCGTTTACATTCTCATAAATTCACTGTTGTTGTCGTTGTCGCTGTAATAATGTTCCACCGGTCATCCGACCTGCGAATATCCTATTTCCGACCCTGTAAACTCATGTTGAAATCGCACCAATCTCTCCAACATTTCTCTTGGACGGCCCTCCTTGAGCGTGTTTTTGAACCTGTCTTCTTTCATCCAGTTCAGCCCGTGTTGGAGGATGTTGCGAGCTCTGGTGGGCCCTCCGGAGGTTTCGCCCATGCACGCGTGTAGCGTCGCTCTTTTCTCTCCAGGGTCGTACACCGCGCAGTGCAGGATGTTTGAATTGTAGAAGACGGTGTCACCGGCTGACGGATTTCGTGTCAGTCGGTTCCGGAGAGGATGATGTGGGACGTACGATTCAGGGTTACTTGGAGGGAGCCCGGCATATCCAAGGGATTCTCGGGGGGTTCAGACGTCAAGGATAGAGCCCGTTGAGCGTCATCTCTGGGACGTTGGTGCGATCCAGGGACGATGTACAGGCACGAGTCCTCATACAGGGCGCTGCCAGCGTTTAGCCATAATCAACTTGGCGCCGTGGGTGATACCTACGTATTCCACTGGATCTGTGTGTCGTTATGAGACGGATATCTCGTGAAGCGGGCGGGATCATACTCACTCCGTGGTGCCAGACAGCGAGGGCTCGTCGTTCCCCTTCCTCGGAAGCGGTCTCCCGTACATCATCGCGATGCCACCGAAGGGCGAACTTGTGGGATTCGGGGTTTATCAACAGATTGAACAGTTCTGGAGGTAGCTGCGATCAGACTCAGAGATCAGCCTCTTAGGGTCCAGTCAACAGCTCACCCATTTGGAGTTTATCCTCATCGCAGCCGAGCAGGCCGCAAATCGATTGAATCAGAGGTCCCGAGGTGTACCATTCTGCGAAGATGGGCTCTCCGAGGTCAGGGTGCATGAGGTGTTGGACGCCCCATGAGTCTGGGTTGTCGTTGTCGAATGGGGGGAACTGTTTCCCAACTGTCCTTCGATGCGGCCATTCCCCTGCTCTAGTCCTCGCGATGACACGTTCGGTAGCCTCCCGCACGGGTTTCTCGAGTTCTGGGGGGATCAAGTCGGGGACGATGACATACCCTTGTTTGTCGTAGACGTATTTGGTGTCGTCGGCGATCATGATGCATGCTGGCACGGAAACTTAAAAACAACTGTAACGGATGCGTTTCAATCTCCGAACGCCCACCCACCATTTGACCGTTCGCGTTGACACTGACATCCGGTCCCAACGATGTCACACGACTTTAGCAATTCGGCCACCGCAGATATCATTCTACGGTCTGCCGGTCCCAAAGCTGTCGATTTTAGGGCGCACAGAGCGATCCTATCTATCGCGTCTCCCGTCTTTGAGACAATGTTCTCGTTACCGCAACCGGGAATGGAGAAGTCTGTACCGGTCTGCGATTTGTCCGAGGATGCGAAGACCGTTGAGGGGTTGTTGAGACTCATATACCCCGTCGAAGAGTGAGTGCTTGCCGTTCCACACCAAACGATCGGTTCGGGAGCTGACTGACTGGTTGATTGGTTTTGTGTAGTCCAAACTTGAGATCTCTCGACCAGCTCTCGCCGGTACTGGATGCCGCGATCAAGTACGAGATTGCGGTCGCCCTGTCTCGGCTGCGTAAAATGCTTGTTCAACCGGAGCTCCTCGAGAAGGCTCCGTTGCAGGCATATGCCATTGCCACACGATGGGGGTTCGAAGAGGAAATGAAGGCCGCATCTAGTTATACCCTCGGACTGGACATCATCAACTCTCCATCTGCTGACATCTTGAACGGCATCTCCACCGCTCATTACAGGCGCCTCTTGATATTCCATCTAGAACGCGCTCAGGGTGCTCAGCGTATGTTGGACGATATATCACCACGGAACCCCGTGTGTTCAGCGTGTCGGACGTATGTGGAACGGTGGCATGAGGAGTTTAAGAGGAAGGCGAGGGAGGAGTTGTCTTTGAGGCCTACGTCGAACGTGATTTGTTCGTTTGATTTCTTGGGACCGATTGTGGATGCGATCGATGCTGGGGAGTGTGGGATGACGTCGTGTAGGAAGGGAGGGAAGAAGCTTGAGACGTATAGGTCGTATCTCGAGGCCCTCAGGAAGCGTATTGACACGCTGCCGAATACCATCTAACCTGGTGAGTGACACTTGCATGATTCTATCTCGACGATCGCTCAACTTGTCCCTAGACTCACAGGTGCGATAGCCCAACCTGGAGCGGATCGCCGTGGTTCACTCCGAGATGCTTAGGGTATTAGCTTGTAGATTCCGCGCCTGTATTACTTTTGCATGTGTTCGTCGACCGAACCCGTTTTTTTATTTGAGATGGAACCTCGTTGTGACTTGTGACAGCCCCATCTCTTGAGACAAACCGCCATGTTCCAATCTCCCAGGACTCCCCGTCGCCCTGCTGCTCATAATTTGCTGCCGCCATCCCCTCGCCGTAAACGACTTCGCAACCAACACCCTAGCCGCTCTCCGCCCCGTCTTCGAGGATCTAAAGACTACCGCCGCCGCGCTCCCAGACTTAGACCTGCTCTCACTTCGTTCACTCAAGATGCATCACCTGCTGTTGGCCCAAACGATTCTCCTGACGCGTCTTATGAAATTACGAACCCTTCTTCTCCCCTTGATCGCTATAATCCCACTAGAAAAACTGCATGCAAGCAGCTCATGATTGACTGTGCTCCCTCTCCGACAAACCGTCTTGGTTCACCAACTTCTGGCGACCACGCTCAATCCAAACACACTGCGAAGCGCTCTGGGCGTCGAGGGAAGGCTGCCTCAGTCCCAGAACGCGCCAAGTTCGCGCCGCCTGAGGAAGTAGATGACGGTGTATTTTTTTCCAGCGACTCCACCCCCAGTAAGTCGTTGTTGTGTTGGGCTGGTAGTAGTCTCAACCCCGTGACAACTTTGTAGGCCCTGCGACTATCTCTGCTTCAATACCCAAGAAGAAACCTTCATACACAATACCACCACTGTCGTTTGCACTGGACGTGGATGCTCTAGACCTGCCATCTCCATATTACCGATTCCGACCCGACACGACCGCTGACGATCTCCCTACGAACCTTCCTTGTCCGGCATATCCCACCTCCTTCGCTCATCGTGCCGACGGTCCTGCTTTCGCTTACTACCTTAACTGACTACGCTTGTGGGTTTTCTCCTGTTTTTCCTCTTCACTTGCTATCGCCTTTCGATCTTGGAGTCTGTATTCCTTTTCTCTCCGCGTTTTCTTGGGACTGTTTATTTACGTTGTGGAGTGTCTGTAGCTGTGTTTTGTCCGTCCGATGTTTGTACAACCCAATGATGTGAAAATGTGTTACACCTTGATGAACCTTTGCGGTCCCCTTGAAGCCTTCAACGTCTGAATGTCCTACTCAAACTTAGCTTGACCAAGCACTCATCGATCATCAGCTGGGTTCTGTCCTGGGGTCAGTTCCCCACGTGGCGTCTGGGTCACCACTTTTGTGATTCAAGATTAAATCAAGGCCTATCGGATTTCTATAGTCTCCGCAGGTGGGAACGACGATTCGCAAGGCTTGCGATAAAGCTACCTCGACCTCCACCCGCGACAAACTTGTCAGCTGTTCGCTACAAACCAGACGATGGAGGAAGGGTTTGTAAAGTTAGTCAGTCCATTTGCCCCCCCCTATCTACTGAACGCACCATCAGCATTGGACCGTACTCTCGCACCCTCTCCCACACCCGATTCTCCTTCACCCTTCGATCGGGTGAGGGGGAGTATCATCCCTTGATCTTGTTCAGGCTCTCACCCGCGAATGACCACGGATCAGAAACTAAAAATGACGTAGCTTACAAACGACTGTACGCCATGGAGGCTGCTTGTCCGCACTTGGGGGCCGACTTGTCGCACGCTGATATCGAGGATTATTGTGGGGAGGATGAAGAGGACCACTCGACGGTTATCGTGTGCCCATGGCATAGGTGAGTTCTGCCGTTCGTAGATAGTTTTGGGTCTCTTTTAACTGTTGCCGCGATAGGTACGATTTTGATTTGGCCACTGGGAAGAGCGAGACCGGACTCCGAGCATGCGTTTATGAGGTTCGTGTCAAACAACTGGAGTCGGATGGGGAGGCAGAAGTTTGGGTCGAAGCTCCGCGAGGGGGTACTGGATGGCAGCTGGTAAATCTGCGCCCAGTCTCCGAAGGTTGGTTCGGGATTCCGGAAGTCTGGAAAGTACCAACCCGTCCACTTAGACTTTGCCGACCCCCCTCCGAATACAACTTCCAGAGATTCCGCGTCACCCCCACCACAACCTGCCGATGTCTCGACCCCCCAAGAGCCCATCGTCCCTGAGGTTGGTCCCCCAACAACCCTGGTCGAATGGGCTGTTCTGATCCTCAATACCCCGGACCCTACCCTCAAGGTTAGCTCCCCTTACCTTGACGGTCACCTCTGTTGTTCAATCACAACCCGGAGTAGGTGGAACGGACGCGACATGCGGTGAAACTTTTTCAAACAGGAGGGCTGAAGTCGATCGGTCACAAGTTGAAGAATGCGCCAAAACCGCCGGATGTGCCACCCAGAAACGCACAGTACGCTCGAAAAACAATAGACGGTGGGAGGTCCTCTGGGCGAAAGAGCAAGGGCGCTACCCTTCATGCTTTGGCGAACATCGAACAGTGGGCGTGAGTGCACTTTCGCAGTTCTCATAGCTCGCCGTGCTAAGTAATTCCCATGCAGCATCGACCTCTCGTAAGTTCGGACTCAGGTGGTGGGTTTGTTTCAAGCTTATCCCTATTTGTCCCGCAGTTGGGATATTATCGCACGCTACGGCGCTACGAATCCCGATCTCCCACACGCTTTCTTCTCCGACTGGGCGAGGGTCGCCTTGGATGAATCGAAGCACTTCACTCTGCTCACAAAGCGCCTGGTCGAGATCTCACCTTCGACCCCTTACGGCTCACTTTCGGTCAACGCCGGTCTATGGGAATCGGCCAAAGGCACATTCCATTCTCTGCGATCGAGACTCGCCATCATTCATATGGTGCATGAGGCTAGAGGGCTTGATGTCAACCCAGCCACAGTTGAGAAGTTCCGACGGGGCGGGGACCAGGATAGCGTGGCGATCTTGCAACTTATTCACACGGACGAAGTAACTCACGTCACCGCCGGGCACAGGTGGTTCAGCTGGATGTGTAAGAACGAGGGAGTGGATCCAATCCAGACGTTCAGGGAGGAAGTGCGGCGTGGGTGGCGGGGTGATATCAGGGGTCCTTTCAACGAGGATGACAGAGCAAAAGCAGGGATGACGAAGGATTTCTACGCAGATTTGAGAGGAGAGATGGGAGACGCGTCCAACGTCGCCATCGGGTACGAACAAGCCGCTCCGTGACATTCGGTCCCGGTGTCGCGCTTTGTGTATTATTCCCATGCTACCGACTGGACCTTATGATAGCGCGTCGTGCATTAGGTGCTTAGTGAAGAGTTAGGGGCCATTTCCCCCGAAACAGGGGGTCGCGGAGGGCAGTGTTGGCTTCGCTGGTGAAAGTCCAAGCCCAAATTCCGTCTTTGATCATATTATCACGCGATTCACGAAGTGGATAAGAAGTATATAAGAGACCTGGTATTTCTGTAACTCTCTCCTGTATCTTCACCAAGCACCAGCATGTCTATCACCGGTTTTTACAAGTGAATGTCTCGTTCGATTCTCCCCGAGGAACGAAATACTGACGGAGATCGATTATTTTTGTTATCTTATCTGTGTTACCACAGGACTCCAGAATTCGAGACCCTCCAGCTTCATGCTGGTCAAGAGATAGACTCCGCGACGAACGCTAGGGCTACCCCCATCTATGCGAGCACGAGTTTTGCGTTTAACAGCTCGGAGGTACGCTCGGCCTACCGTCTTGACAGGATGCCGTTGTGATCTAACGAGGATCGCCCGTTTACTTAGCATGGCGCCGATCTCTTCGCGATGAGGTTGGGGAATCTCCCCCTTTTGCTTCAGCCGTCCGCTCATGCATCATCCTCAGAACCGTTGGGAATGTTTATTCGCGGATCGGGAACCCTACAGCCGTTCGTGACCACGATAACAACGCGTCTTGGGGAGCATGAACTGAAAGCGTATCTAGGAGGTATTTGAAAAGAGGATGGCTGCCCTCGAAAATGGTGTTGCCGCGGTCTCTACTGCCAGTGGACAGGCTGCTCAGTTCATGGCAATCGCAACCATTGTATGCGCGTTCACTCCGAGGTGGAATGAAGCTTGCTTATCGTGTTCTTCACTAGGCTGGTGCAGGTGACAATATCGTCGCGAGGCTAGTATCTGTTACGGTTACCTCGCATTATCGCAGGAACTGACTTATCTCCATAGCACTGCGTTGTATGGAGGGGTACGTAGCGCGGACTTCTAATCCTGTTGGTGAACTGACCCCGCCGGCAGACATTTAACCAGTTTAAAGGTGGGTTATACTATCAGGAGCTCCGGCTTGGCTGACGAACCCACCTCTCAGTGTTCTTCAAGAAATTCAATATTAGCGTAAAGTGGGTGAAAACCGATGACCCGGAGGAGTTTAGGGGTGCGATCGACGGGAAGACGAAGGGCATCTACATCGAGTCCGTCGGTAACCCAAAATACAATGTCCCAAACATTGCTGAAATCGCCAAGGTCTGTCCCTTGGGAATTCGTCTCCCCTTGTCTTGTTTGACAAGACTGCGGTTTAGGTCGCTCACGAGGCGGAGATTCCCTTGATCGTTGACAACACTTTCGGTCTCGGCGGTAGGTCTATGTTGTAGACGACTTGGAACAAGAGCTTGACGTCGTCTACTAAAGGATTTTTGGTTCGGCCGATTGATCACGGGGCGGATATCGTCGGTAAGCGGTGTGGTTAGTTCAGGAGGTCGGGCGTGACGCGCATCCGGGTTTAGTGCACAGCGCTACAAAGTGGATCGGTGGTCACGGCACCACGATTGCTGGAGTGATTATCAGCTCTGGTTTGTCACATAACTGCTGCATGTGGGGCACGACTGATAATCTTTACAGGGAAGTTTGACTTCACGATGGGCAAGTTCCCTTCGTTCACGGAACCGTCGGACGGTTTCCATGGCCTTAAATTCAGCGAGGCGTTCGGACCTCTGGCTTTCGTCGTGAAGCTGCGAATGGAGATTCTCCGCGACTTGGGGGCATGCTTGAGTCCATTTGCAGCGTTCTTGCTGCTCCAGGGTCTGGAGACCCTCAGTCTTCGGGCGGAGAGGCACAGCACCAATGCCCTTGCTTTGGCACGGTATGTCGATGTATCGGTTTGGTGAGGTGGTGGAAGGGACTCACGACATCCTCAGCTGGCTCGAGCAACACCCAAAGGTTGCATGGGTATCCTACCTTGGTCTGGCATCCCATTCAGACCACGAGAACGCCAAGAAAAGCTTCCGACCAGGATACTTTGGTGGAATGTTGAGCTTCGGTATCAAAGGCGGCGCAGAAGACGGGAGCAAGTTGGTTGACAAGCTGGTTCTCGCGTCCAATTTGGCCAACGTCGGAGACGCGAAGACGTTGGTGATCCACCCCGCGACGACCACTCACCAACAGCTGACCGTTGATGAACAACTGTTGTCGGGTGTTACCCCTGATTTGATTCGAGTACGTCCTGGCATCGACGAGAAGAGTGTGTGATGCTGACGCCCCTTTGTTAGGTGTCGGTTGGGATTGAGAACATCAAGGACATCATTATGGATTTTGAGGTGGCTTTCAAATCCCTTGATACTCAAGGATTTCGTTCTGGACTTTGAGGGGACTTCCAGATTCCCCGATTCAGCGTAGTACAGGAAAGGGCGTGTAGTAGGACGCGAAGGTTCTATCAGTGCGAATAGACATTTCATGATAGGATAACCCTGGATAACCCCGTGGGGATGAATCGGGCCGGAGCTCGGCGATTCTTGTTCTGGGAAGTGGCTGTGACACCGTGAGTGAGTAGTGATGGTTTAAGGGCACGTGCAACGACGAACAAGTGGACCCGGCCGATATACTTAAGTAGACTCAACGACGAACCCATTGGCCCACCCAGAGCTCGGCGGGTTTACCTTTGTACTCTCCTTATCCACCCACCCACTCTCGTCGTACGTCTCCTGCACACGTACTCTACAAAAGTACCATCACAGCCCGCCGCCGACTCGTCCGCAACGTCCAACATCCTTATCCAGGTCAATCCGCCCCCGCCACCCTCCTTCTGCGTATAAAGAGTTCACCCGGACGCTCTCGCCGGGACTAGGCCACTCCCTCAATTTCTTTCTTACTTTCAACCGCAGGACACTACACGTTCCCACATCCCCCTCTCCCCAGTCTAAACGGCATGCCATCCACAGCCTCTGTATCCGACATACACAGGAGACACGAGCAACGACTGGCCAACCAGAGAGAACAGCTCACTGCCAACTCCATGCCCCAGAAGCACGACAGCCAACGCTCACGTCAGCGCATGAACGAGATCCAGGCTTACGCCGAGGAGCTCAGAGAACAGGAGGCTATCGCCTTCTCCATGTCTGAGGTAGGCTACCTCAACTGGGCGTTCGCCGTCCTGCCGTCCATCACAAGCTGATCTTCTTTCCCACCAGAACGAGCGGCAGATACTGTTGCGATCATTTGCTTCTGTCAAGTTCGAATTCAGTGATTTGGACGGTTTAACGTGGTCCCCATCGCTGACGCGGCGGAGGTACTATCCTGTATGCGCAGCCTCGGCTTTCCCACCGCCTTTATCCCTTAGCTGACCCCATTTTCTCGCAGAACGCTCCCCAATACACAAAACCATACGCTCGTTCTCGGATCCAGCCCTCTGAGTCCGCCCCCTTTGCTGTCCTTTCGAACAAAGACCTCTCCTCGACCCACCCAGAAGAGACGGTTAGACTGAAGCCCTCTGTTTCCTTGCCCTCGGTCGTGTCCGTTGGTTACCACCCCTCCTTCACTATCGATCAGAAGGAAGACCCCGAAGACGTTCCTTCTGAAGAAGGCTTGCTCTCTACCCCCACCCAGCCTCACTTTGAGCTGCCCCAGACTGTGGAGACCCCAAAGGCATCAGCTTCATTCTCGATTTTCTCCTATGATGTCCCACCGTCAAAACTCGATTCTAGGAGGACCTTCCTCCGTACCCAATCCTTCAGGCAATGATCCCTCGCATATACATCTCAGACCCCACTTTATTCAACAATCGTCACCAAAACATACATTGTCGCATATCAACGTTAAACATTCAACCGCCATACCTTTCATTCCTAATAACTTCACGACTTCGCATTTTCTCTTTCTGGAGCACATAGCTATCTGTTTCTGGTGAAGGATGTACCATAATTCCTCCCAACGCCTCCTCTCTCAATTCCTTCGGTACTGACGTGCTCGGAGTCGGGACTTAATGTATGATCTAGGGTCGTTTAGTACGTGTATTTGCTAGTTTCGTTGCTACCGGTTGCTTTGTTCCCCTTCTACTTGGCCCGGTACTGCTCTATCTAATCGATGTTCATGACTGTCCCCCCACACCTTACACTATGTATGACCATCGATTAGGTCTGTGTTCGCACATAGGTGTTGGTATGGCTTAGTGCTACGCTTGTGTCCTTCATATAAGGAAAATGGGATTTTGCCAGCCTGCTCTCCCGCCCGCCGACATTCACACTCTATTCCCTCACATCCATTGTGGTGAAATTATGCCTCACTCGGGTGACGCCCGGCCCGAATACCGTGAGTTTTATTGCGTTGTTTAGTGGGCCCGAGGCTCACAATTCAAGCTTCAAGCTGTGCCTACCCCAGTCCACTCAAGTCAGTCGGCAGCCGGAGGATGTGATGTCATGGGAGAAACCACCTCGTGTCTCCGGCCCGTCCCGACCGAACAGTCAGCCGACCGCCGGGTCAAAGACTCGCGTCGTCACCCAACGTTTCGTTCTTTCGGAGATTCTGGGCTGTTCCATCAGAAGGCGTTCCCGTGGGTCATGCACGCCACGTGTATGATCGGGAAGTCACGGGAGTCATGGGCAAGGGGACAAACAACGCTGGATACTGAATTTCATCCTCATTCAATTCGAGCTGTATCCGAGACACGCTCACAGGAATCCACGGCCATAGCTTCAATGGCTACGAGGATTTCCGCACCCAACCCACTTGGCGGACAATTGGACGCACTTCGGGGGAGATATGACTCGTATTGGAGCAAACCGTGTTCGTTTGCCATTCTCTTCAATCTATTGGAGAACGTGGCACGTTGAGGTGAGAATGCACGGACCCTCACCTTATGCCATGAGCTGGGCCATCCGTTGTGACCCATCGTCCCCGCGGTGGTCCCTATGCGCCGACGAGACCATGCCGTCAGGCAGTGCGCTTCACCAGTGCGGAGGAACCACGTCCACCGTGGCCACGGCTATACCGTGGCCTTTGTTATTCTCACGGCTGTGCGAGCCTCCTTGGCGCCTCGAGGTGAGTTGCAGCCCTTCCGCCACCGTCCTTGCTTTGCATCGGCCTTCCATGGGCGTATAAAGAGGTCGAGGGGGCAAATTCGATTTCGCACAGCCCGCCAATACCCCCGTCTATTCGCGACGCCGACATGTCACACCCCATGTTCTTATCCCGATCCATGACCGTGAGGGACCTCATTAGGGCTTGCGACCCATTTTCGGATGAAGTTGCTCAAGCATTTCTCAGATCGGAGGTGCGTGGTCTCTTTCTGCCGGCGTTCGCTTTGATTGAAGGATGGCGTAGAGGGTGGAACGGACTCTTGACGACACCTTCAAAGATACCAAGATCGAATTCGAGGACCTCGATGGTCTTGCCTGGCCAAAAACGCCTCAACCGCCTCAGGTCGACCTTGGCTCTCCACCTCTAGAACCACTGTTCGGTCCTGGGAAACCCCCCCTGTCGGCGACCATCTACGAAACTGGCTGGATTAGTCCAATCTCATCTCCAACGTCCTGTCAGTGTGGTTTTGACCGGTCAGCGTGTCAGTCGCACCCACGAACACTCTCACGTTCGCGACGCACCTCCGGGGTCAGCTCCACTCGAGTCGACGCTTCTGATCCGTTCGCTTTCGTGCCCGTACCTTCCGGACCGGAACAGGAGTTGGAATGGCAGAAAAAGGCTCAGGTCGGGGCGTCGATAACGCGTCCCCCGTCCGTAAAACACGTAGAAAACCAGTCACGGCCTTTTGGTCTGGTGGAACTTCCGCCAGTGGAGGACATCACCTCACCGATCGGGCCGCCCCCTGGTCTCCCTCCACCCCGTCCAGGATTCCGGCCTCCACAGGGCAGTATTCCGTTTCCAACGCGGGTGTAGGGTGGCTAGGTTTTTTTCTCACATGTTCGCGTCCATGGATAATACTCTATCACTCCTAATTGCAGGTACACAATAGTAATACATCGCTTCCACATATGAAGACACTCGATTGATCCTTCTAATGGGATTGGCACCCACATGGGCGACGAAGGTAATATCAAGAGCGGGGGGCCTACCTATGTAAGGCTATCATCGTTAGCCGGTGCATCCCTGCTCCCCGGGTGCACTGCGCTCGCAAACGTACTACTTGGATAACCAGCCAACAAACCACGTTCATTCATCGACCCCTGTAGTTAATTACTCTCCGTGGTTCTCTCCCCGTGTGAGGATTCCAAATAATTACTCGTCGCGCTCCTAGAGACAAAAAACGCGTTCGTGATCCGTCAAATGGCTGGTTGGGGGACGACCGATTGGTTCAATGTGACCACCCCAGTATAAGGTGACCATGATTGAAACGAAGCACCAAAGCCTTTGTCCGAGGGCTCTTCAAATCGTGAGGTTCTCGGAGACCCTCAATTCGAGGGGGGATCGAACCTGGGAAGGTCGTAGTTGGTAATTCACGACAACGCACCAACCAGAGTTGCTGCTGCAAGCGATTTGTGTTGTATTACACCTTCACATGAAGAACCATTATATGTACACGGGTACAATGACTATGATATAGTGGCCAGCCAATATCTATGTTTGTTGCTGTGTTGTAAGCTGTAAGATTCGGTCAACGGCGGCCCTGCGCCCCCCAGCCGCCCTGCACAACCCACTGATCTCCAGGGCCTTAGATATATACCCCTCAGCTTCAGGACCAGGGCCAACTATGCGGGACAGGGCGGCAGCAAACTCGTCAGCGTCAATGTCTGGCGCGACGCTTCTGTTCCCAAATATCCCAATCTTCCGGTATTCTGCTCGGTTCGCATTATCGTAGAGGTCATACCATTGGGCGAGTATCACTTGTGGAAGTGCCGCGCTGTGACCCATCGGGGGAGGGGGGAGAAAAGGAAGTCAGCTCAATGTCGAAAGAAGCCCGATTAGTCTCGGGCTTGCACGAGGATTTAATTAATATAAGAAGCTGGACAGTCCCTTACTCACAGTGCTGCCTCGAAGTATGAATTTGCCCCACCGTGGTGGACGAGCGTCACAACGTTCTTATGTGTCATGACGGAGAAAGGATCGACCGGTATCCAGTCCACGATCATAAATCGCTCCTTGTCCTCGGCCTCCGGCAGTAGTTCGTCGATTATGTCCTTGAATGAGGAAAGTCGTGGTAACTTCCAAAGTACGCGCGTCTTGGGGTCCAATGCGGTTAGGAAGCCCCGCAGTACTGCCCTCACTTGGGTTTCGGTGTACGTAAAGTGGGTTCCCATAGACATCAGGACCGCAGGCGCCGCATCCAACCATTTAGACAGCTGAGGGTCTAGATCTTGTAGGGGTGCGCTATCGAGGACGATGGGACCATATAAGCGCAGGTTACTGGGCTTGGTAAATGGGAAGTCAAGGTCCATGATATCCGGTGAGATGACCTCCGTCGCTTTACGTAGCGGGATTTCGTGAGGTAATCGACCAAGGATGCCATGAGAATTTCGGTATTTGACGAGCGTGGAAATTTCCCGAGCAGTAACGTAGGAGTAGAGCATGCGAAGTTTCATCTTAATGTTCTTCCAGACCATTCTCCGGGGGATAGGGAACGACAAACCGCTCCCATACCTAGACAAGTAAAGTTTGAGCGTTTGGCATGGGAACTTAGGGATGTTTGAATTGGACAAGAGGGGAAGACGCACGCTGGGTAGTACCAGAAGAACTTAAGACGGCGATGTGCCGTCCCGATAATGTCCAGTGCCGATGACGGGTTGCTCAGGATGTGTGGAGCATCCAGGCCTGCGACCGCGTCTCTCGCGGGGTTGAACAGGTAGTCTATTACAGTCAGGTCCGGATCTGTTGTCTGGATAACCTCCTTGCAATTTTCCACGATCTGTAAGTAGTCTTAAATCCGAGAGTTAGCCAGGTGGGGATCGATGGGGGTCAAAAAATTACCCACCTTCACACGACCAGGCTGTTACGATCGCACTTGCGATGTCGTACGCCTTGTAGGATTTTGTCGTGGGAGAGTGGATCAGGTCCTCGTCTCTGATCCCTCTTTGCCGCAAGGCAGTGTTCATATCCGTGCCATGGATGGTGTGGAACGTCAGCGAGGATGATGATGACCCAGACAATATGCAGTCACGAAGCGCAGCGACAGGTTTTTCGAGCGCGGCAAATGACGCAACGTGGACCTCGGTGTCAGGCCGGGAAAGCAGTTCGGCCGCAAGGGCGAGAATGGTGTTGGCCTGACCGCTCTCTGAATTGGTTATGAAGAGGATTGCAGTCCGGCTTCTAAGAGCCATCCCGCAGCGTGAGAGGTGGCGGGAAGGCGGCGGGCTCGGGAGGTGTGGGGGGGATAAGCGGAAACATCGCGAGGGATTTATACGAGCTTGGCCCGATTACTCGGCGAATGGATGCAGGCTGGTATTGGGATGATTGAAGCGTGCGGGTACGGGAGTGCGTGATTGGACAATCACCAGATACAATGGGCCATCAGGGAGAACATTGAAAGAGAACGCTGAAGTGAATTCGAGACGCTGTGATGATCACTTTGTGAGGATTCGTAGTATCGTGGGCCAGGAACAGGCGAGCTCCCTTCAAGGCGAAAGTCACGGTTAGGAACAGAACAACCACGTGACTACATGGGCGACGTTATCTTCAAGTGGGTGTTTCCCCCTTTCCGTCGGAGAGTTCGAATGAAAAAGAAAAGAAAAGGCGTGAACCGAGGATTCCACCAGCATGGCGAGGCTTGGTGGATTCCACCGCCATAGGGCATGCCCGCTATCCTAATCCGCCCGATGGACTGAATTGGACTACCCAGCCTTAGCCTCGACGCGTGGTGTAGTGATGCGTGGGGGCGGAGCGGCCATGCAATGTGTCAGCGTGGGCTAGGATCCCAGCGGGTACGGTGGAGGGGAGGTGGAGGTGAAAAGGGTACAGATATGCTCTCGGGACTGTACGCGTGTGGGCGGGTCACAAGACACGTTGCCAGTCGACCGTCTCTGAAGATGGGGCAGGGAGTGCAAGTGCATCGTCTCGGAATCGAACCGAGATGCATGATGGGCATGGAAGGCGACGGCTTGGGATCCTAACAACAGTAAACAACCTCCTCCCAGTTGTCCAGCATGGATCAGCCTTCACCATCCGTGACTTCGGTTTACCCAGTCCAGGTCCGGTCAGACTCGTCCTCGAAGCAACCTCGGAGATCGACCTCCCACCATTCGCTTTCGCATCAGCAGATGCAACAACTCCAGGACATCAAACCGACCCTACTTCCGAACGCGAACCACAGGCAGAGATTCACGTACAAAGACAAGTTTCAGTCTCTGAGGGATAGGTATGAACAAGTCTCCGCGGTCCGTGCACTCCTTTTACCTCCACGCGACCGTGGCTGGACTGAACACGCTCAACAGACGAACGAGGCCCTACGGAAAGAGCTGAGCATTGCAGAGGAGAAGATGCAGAAACTAGAGGCTGAGAACAAGTACGCCAACCAAACCCTTGCTCTATCTCTCGCCTGACTTGTTCACTCGAGCCTCCTGATCGATGGTATTGGGATTGTCGCCCCGTTTAATGCTTCAATCGAACAGTTATTAGCAAGCCAGAATGTCGAACTTCCCCCACCCCCCTCCCCGCCCACGCCACAGATGAACGGAACGCCAGATGATCCGGGAGGCCTGCAAATGGTGAATGGGCATAATAAGGTTTTCCATTTCCCTTCAATTCCCCCGTTCCGCCTTCGTTAAGCGTTCCAATGCAGAGCTACCCGACCGCGACACCCGTTGCAGATTCACGCTGATGTAATTGTCGTGCTCAAATGCTATATACTTGCTTTGGGATCCCTTTCCGCCTCACACCTTACGCGGGGCACGACAAACGGAGGCAACGTGTTCTTTATTTCCGAACGGGCGCCGCACGAATGTTTCGATTGTCAAGCCTATTGCCGTTGCCTCGAGGAGGACACGCATCATTAAGTTTGATGAGTGGCTCCTCTTCACCTCCCTGTTGAGGTCCGGTTGAAAGAAAAGGGCTCTTTATGATGCATTGCGGAAGGCTGACCTGATTTATTTCCCCTTCTTTCTCTTTCTGCGAAAGTTAACGCTCACTCCGACGCTGGGTATATAGGCGCGTCGCGCAACCGTACGAGAAACCCACCTCCCCCACCTTGCGCCTCGACATCGTATGTCCCCATCTTGCCCACACGTCTCCCTGGCACTTCTTTACTCACCACCAGTTTTGGCGGCGCGGTTTGCAGTGCGGCTTCACTTATATCACAACTCTCGCTTCGACAGCCCCTCCTTTTTGTCGTTTTGACGGCCACCCCTCCCTTCGTTCTACGAACGGGACGACCGTCCCTCATTCCACCCCGTTGGACTGTTACCATTGATTGGTACCCCCCTAATTCCTGCCAACGTGACCATTTGCAAAGATGTCTTCTGCTCGCAAATTAACTCAAATACCCTCTTGCATGCGCATGTCGTTCATTTACCCGTGGGAGAACTCACCCGAGAAAGAGATTGTGAGTGACAGGATAATGCCCCCTTTTCTGACTCTGACATTTCGTGTTGTAGGGTGACTCTCTTTCAATCGATCTCCCCGACATTTCGTCTGATTTGGAAGCCATCTATGGCGAAGGCGCCTCGAAATACTTCCTCCCGTCAACCCCAACCAAACTCAACAAAGCCCTTCCTGATTTCCTAGGCGATTCGCCATACGAGGACGTTTTCGCTGAGTTGTTTGGACCTGAACCCACCCCCGAATCGTCGTCGGGGGTAGGAAACTCTCCCACTTCGTCGTCCGGCTACTCAAGTGTGAGTTCTACCCACCTCCTACACGAGCTCCAGGTGTTAATTGGGACTTAGGACCTAAGCCTCTTGTCCTGCGTTTCCCCTAGCCCGAGTCCCAAGCGTGGGGTTCCAGGTGGAAAAAAGGAACAGTGGACCATGATAAGCAACGCTCGCGCGCACTGCCTCCCGTACCAACGCCGTCCACTAGACTCTTCTCCCACCCCCGTTTCCCCGCTTAGTTTCTTGGGTCGCCGTCTCCCACTCAGTCCCCCATCCCCTCCAGGTCCCCCAACCAGTTCCCCGGTTTCCAGCAACCCCGACGATGTGTTGACCCCGGAGTTCATGCGCAGTCTGCAATTCGTTTCCCCAGGGACACCGGTGGCTGGTCCTTCGTCCCTTCCCGAAAGCTGTGGTCCAGTCCTTGCGGTCACCCCGCCTCCGGCCCCTTCTGTCAGCCTACCCTCGACCCTTCGTCCTCGGCGACATTCGAAGTCACGACCTTCACCTTCACAACCTGCTCAGAAGATCGCCGTTGGTGCCCCAAAACGACCAGAGGCGTTTGCCCACCAATACTGTCGGTTCCGTAACTGCAACAGGCGTTTCGCTGACAAAAGGACGACGGAGAGGCACAGACTAACGCATCTAAAGTTCGGCACATACGTTTGTCCCAATCCAGCGTGCGATAGTCGCACGAAAGCCCGGCCCCACTTTGCAAGTGACTTTTCGCTCGGCCGACATCTCAGAGTGGTTGCAGACGATTCACCATGTGCTGTGGGGAAAGGACAGAGGTTATCGTTGTTCAGGCAAAATGCCACCCAGGCGGAAGCACTGATTCAGCAGGTCTTGGTGCCTTTTGATCCCGCAATTCACACACCTTTCTGATTTGATATCGGCTGGTTATATGGCGACGTCCCCAGCGGATGCCCTCGTCTCCTTTGACCCTTGTGCCTAGTTCGTTCGTTCTGTCCGCTCCCGCCCACTTGTACCTCCGCATCGTAATAACCTGTATCCTAATTCGTCTGCAGTTTGTTGCACTTATTATTTTACTTATTCGTCACAATACGGTTCTCAGAAGGGGGATACCTTAATGTTTGTTCTAATACGTCTTCAGCAAGTAACTACATTGATGTGGTGAGGGGTGAAGGAGAACGCCTTGGGCAGCGGATGTGAAACCTAAGAGGATGGGTTAGACGCCGGTCACTGCATTTCAGACTTTTGTCTCCTTCCTAGGACCTGGATTGTCTTTAGTCCCCCCTCATCCCGTCCTCGACGACCACGACACCGACCGTTCGTGTGCCCCCCTTGGGTATGGTCACATATCCGACCGGTCTTTCCCAGGTCAACGAAGAGTACGCATCGACACCCACGCACGGAGGCACAGTCATCACTGGTCACGAATTCGACATGGCAATCGCTGAAAAAACCGGAACAGATCAACCTCAGCCCTCGCCCATGACCTCCCAGGCAGTTCCGGCTCAGCGGCGACCAGGAGCCTCGTCACAACGACAACGGCCGGTGTCGATGCCACCCCAATCCTATGGTCAATCAAACGGACCCGTTCCCGTCGAGCGCGAACGACAGCCTACCGAGGAACCCTCAAGGCGGCAGCAAAGCAGAGACCAGTCGAATACTCGCGTCTCTAGGGGGTCGAGCAGGGTTTTGGGCGACTACACCCTAGGCAAGACGTTGGGCGCGGGGAGCATGGGGAAGGTCAAGCTGGCTCAACACGCTAATAGCGACGAGAAGGTATGTCTTTCGTTCGATTTTTGGGTATCTATCGGGTACTTATGGAGCGCCCTAGCTCGCTATCAAAATCCTGCCTCGTGTCATCCCCAACCCCAATCCCAGTTCCGAGACCGCAGCTAAGGCGGCTGCAAAGGATGCTTCTAAGGAGATTCGGACACTACGGGAGGCCGCCCTATCCATGCTTCTCCACCACCCTTACATCTGCGGTATGCGGGAGATGATCGTCCACCAGCACCACTACTACATGGTTTTCGAATACGTCAACGGGGGCCAGATGTTGGACTATATCATCAGCCACGGTCGCCTGCGAGAGCGTGTCGCGAGGAAATTTGCGCGGCAGATTGGGAGCGCGCTCGAATATTGTCACAAGAACAGCGTCGTGCACCGCGACCTTAAGATCGAGAACATCCTCATCTCACAGACCGGGAACATCAAGATCATCGACTTTGGTCTCTCCAACTTGTACGACCCATCGAACCACCTAGGAACTTTCTGCGGATCCCTCTACTTCGCCGCTCCTGAACTGCTTAACGCGAAGGTGTACACTGGTCCCGAGGTGGACGTCTGGAGTTTCGGTGTCGTGCTTTATGTGTTGGTTTGTGGGAAGGTGCCTTTCGACGACCAGAGCATGCCCGCGTTACATGCCAAGATCAAGCGAGGTTTGGTGGAATACCCTGTCTGGTTGAGCGCTGGTATGTTCCACTGTCCTACGCCCACCCCACGTATTGATCTGGTCTGTACCAGAATGCAAACACCTGTTGTCCCGCATGTTGGTGACGAATCCACCCGCTCGGGCAACCTTGACCGAAGTTATGAACCACCCGTGGATGACACGAGGCTTCCCAGGCCCCCCGGACCCTCATCTCGTTCACCGCGAACCACTGCGATCTGATGAGCTGGATAGGAACGTCATCCGTGGGATGAAGGGTTTCGAGTTTGGAACGGAGGAAGAGATCGAGAGGAGGCTCCTGGAGGTTCTGGAATCTGATGCATACCATCGTGCCGTTCAACACTGGGAACGCAAGCGAGGTATCAACAACGGTCGGAATGGTGTCGTAAACGGCAAAACCTGGGAGTCTCCTTCCAACACCTCCCTCGGATACGAGTCCGCGAAAACCGATGTGACCGCGTCGCCATCCAAGAAATCGAAACGTTTCTCCGGATTCGACTTCTACCGCCGAAAACTATTCTCCCCGGGAACTTCCCCTCCTTCCACCCCGATGTCGCATTCACCTCCTAATTCCCAGTCTCATCTTTCCCTTGGCGATGCCCGTGAGCCCGCGGATCCGACGTATGGATTCCATCCCCTCATTTCGATCTACTTTTTGGCCAGGGAGAAGATGGAGAGAGAACGCGTTTACGGTCCGGGACACTTCGCCAGCTCCCAGCTGTCACTCGCGACGAAGACTGCCCCTACAAACAACGTAGTTGTCAAGACAGAAGACGACTCGACTAAGCAAACGGCCAACACTCCTGCCAAGGTCACCACTACAGAGCCAAATACCAAGGCCGATTACAGCATGGCACTGCCTCGGCTACCAGCTCCAGAATCTTCGCACTACTCTGGCATGTCTTACGAACCCACTGCTGCCACACCATCCCCAACCACACCAGCCTTCCATCCGCAGCCCAGATCCAGAGATTCTGCCGGTCTGACAATCAAACAGACTGATGGGATGGCTGATCTGGGCGTCCAACCCCAAACCCCGGCATCTCCTGGCAAGGCACCCATCCGGGCCCCGCAGCCCTCCACACACAAGAGGAGTCACAGCCTCAGTCAACGACAGAACGTTGCCCGTACGTGGACCGGCATGTTTGGACCCCCAAATAGCGTCCGGGAGGAGAAGGAGATCGTAGGCGCTGGCGATCAACCCACCATCCGGGAACCTCCTAAGACCGCCGGCCCGGAAATCACCAGATTCTCTGAGAAGATGGATTTACCTCCTGTGGTGGACGAGTTTGGGGAGAAGGCGGAGAAAGCCGAGGAGAAAGCCGCCGAGGACAAGACGCTCACTGCCTCCATCAGCAGTTCACCGCCGGTCTCCGCTGGCGCAACATTGGCGAGAAGGTTTGGAAGTCTTTTGGGC
>Ga0307509_10001962_pt1 | contig 33948 bp, 50 predicted proteins | sample 10_EM_MG_FD_202245 | JGI IMG/M metagenome (GOLD analysis project Ga0307509, IMG submission 202245) | Populus trichocarpa ectomycorrhiza microbial communities from riparian zone in the Pacific Northwest, United States - 10_EM | ecosystem: Host-associated > Plants > Roots > Unclassified | place...
AAGGATATTTCGTGTCACCAGTGGTGCGGGTGGCTGTGCGAGGCAACTGCCGAGAATCATGTATCATGAACGAACCTTTTCAACTGAGACTCACTCAATTACGACCACATCGATACCCTCGTCATCACCTTGTGCGCTCTCCCTTCACACTTCCTGTTCTCCTTCCTAGCGCTGGTCTCGTTATAGGTGTCCTCACAGCCCGTCATCCTTTTTGTTTCCCACCAACGCCGTGCCGTTTCTGTAGCATCTATCTCTCAATACTCCAATCACTTTTAAAACGACCATAATGTCCTTCCCAGAACAGCCCTCGTCGCCCAGCATGTCGTCTCCCCGTCGTCTCACCAACAGGAACACCAATCGCTATAGCGTGACTGCACTCTTCAGCATGGCGGCGGAGCAGGATGTTGAGGTGGAGGATGATTTGGCGCGAGGTTTGTGATGGTACCCTTTCTCAAGATTCCACTAACTCTGAAAACAGCCCAGAAGCGCCTTCGCGATTTGAAAGGCAAGATTTCTGCTCAGTCTAAGAAGAACTTTGTCCTTGAGCGCGATGTGCGCTATCTTGACTCTCGAATTGCGTTATTGATTCAGAACAGGATGGCATTGGATGAGGTGAGCTATTCTTTCTCTTCGCTTCTCTTGGGACTCACAGATTTACCCTCGTTAGCAACGTGAAGTAGAACGAACGCTCGAGGAAGTCGATCCGACAGAAGGTCACTACCCCGACGACCGCAAAATTCAACAATATTCCAATCTATTCTTCCTTCTCCAGTCCGAACCGCGACACATCGCGGCTTTATGTCGGCTTGTATCACTCTCCGAAATCGACACCCTTCTCCAAACTGTTATGTTCACTCTGTACGGCAACCAATACGAAAGCAGAGAAGAACACCTTCTCCTTACGATGTTCCAAAGCGTGCTATCCGCTCAATTTGAAACCGCCACTGAGTTTGGATCCCTTCTTCGCGCTAATACCCCTGTTTCTCGCATGATGACGACTTATACCCGCCGCGGTCCCGGACAGAGCTACCTCAAGAGTGTCCTTGCTGAACGTATCAACAGCCTAATTGAACACAAGGACCTTAATCTCGAGATAAATCCTGTTAAGGTGGGTGGTTAGTTGGTTGATATAGGTTCTGCCACTCACATTTATGATTAGGTTTACGAGCAAATGATCAATCAAATTGAGGAGGAGACAGGGTCGCTTCCACCCAACTTGCCACGAGGAGTCGCACCAGAAATTGCTGCAGAGAATCCTGATGTCCAAGCTATCATTGCACCCCGTCTTACCATGCTCATGGAGATCGCCAACAGCTTTTTGTTGACAATAATCGAGAGCATGGAGAGTGTCCCATATGGAATTCGTTGGATATGTAAACAGATTCGCAGTCTGACACGAGTATGTTGCCAACTTATTTCGGGTCTTTCTCCCTCACATACCGTTTCTTAGCGCAAATACCCAGAAGCTACTGACTACGCTATCTGTTCACTTATTGGTGGTTTCTTTTTCCTTCGCTTCATCAATCCTGCCATTGTTACACCTCAAGCGTACATGCTTGTAGAGGGTGTCCCAGCGAAACATCCTCGTCGAACACTTACTCTAGTACGTTTATAATGCTTTTTGTGATAAATAGAGTTGACGCCTGTACAGATTGCAAAAATGTTGCAAAATCTCGCAAACAAACCGTCTTATGCGAAGGAGGCATACATGATGACCCTCAACCCCTTCGTTGAGAACAACAAAGCCCGCATCAATCAATTCTTGAACAATTTATGTGAAGTTGGAGATTTTTATGATACCCTCGAGGTAATTATTTTCGTCATACTTTCCGATATTCATACTGAATTTTTTTTGCTTCTAGATGGATCAATACATGGCACTTTCGAAAAAGGATTTGATGATTCACATCACGATGAATGAGTTGTATAATACACATTCCTTGATTCTCCAACACGTCGAGACATTGGTTTGTTATTTTTACCTATTCATGGTTTTTGTATCTGACATTTGATTGTAGTCGCCGAACGACAAGCAACATCTCCGCATCCTTACCGACGAGCTAGGTCCTGCTCCCCCTCAAGTACCTCGAAAAGAAAATCGAACAATAGAGCTTAATCTATACAGCCGTTGGGAAACGCCAGTGCATGACATACAGAGCGCACTCATGGATTCGGTCTCGTCGAGCGACATGCTATACATGGAAACGAAATCTATCTTTGTGCAGTTGATCCGTTCCCTACCTCATGTTGCTGAGAAACGGCCATACAACCTTGCTGCAATCGCCGAGAAGGCTGCAACAACGAAAGATGCTGTTTTGGTTCGCAAAGGCATCAAGGTTAAGGAGATGCTTCGGGAGCTCGAGGAGCAGAAGATCGTTGAGGCTTCTGATGGGTACCGACTCATGCAAGATGAAGTAGCAGCGGAACTGGTGCACCTAGGCAACCTTCGTGAAAAAGTATTGCTGGAAACGAAGTCTTTGGATGCGGTGTACAAAACCATTTGTGACCACAACAACTATATGCGGTCACAACTCGAGCAGTACAAGGCATACCTCCAGAATGTGCGCCTGACAGCTTCGAAAGACAAGGGCAGCACGACGGGTGTGGGGGTCGTCACCGTTGGAGGCAAGGAGAAGAAGCCTGCAAAAGCGGTCGTGCTTGGCCCGTATCGATTCACTCATGCACAATTAGAAAAAGAGGGTATTATTGTTGAGAGTAATGTGCCTGATAATCGGTTTGTCCCTCACCTCCCTTTTTTTCTCCCTTTTCCTACGAGCACCCGAAATCCGTCCTCACAACGTGGTTTTAGGCGTCCGAATATCTACTTCAATATTACATCACCGACACCCGGAACTTTCATTATCGCGCTGCATTACAAAGGCCGCGAGAAGGCTATATTGGAAATGGATCTTAAGATTGATGATTTGCTGGAGAAAGTGCGTCATTATCACCATCAATGTTTTTCCTCGCTGGATTCACCTAATTATTACCTCACAGCAAAAAGACAACAAACATCTCTTAGATTTAGAATACGTCCAACTGAATGTGCCCAAGGTGTTGGGTTTGCTGAAGAAAGTCTTCGCAAAGCGATGATTTGTTAAAAGGTCGCTTGTCCGCTCTCCTTTCTTGCAGTATTACCTTCATGTTTTCTTCTCTTCCCATGTATATTTTCCCCCCCCCCTTTTTTTATAGCGCCACCCTGCAATTGGTCCTTCAACTCTCTCCTTGCTCGTCTTCTCGATATTATTCGTTCGCTCACATTTGCCAGGTTTTGCGCCGTTCATTCTGTTTTTCGTTTTTACCGGATGTATCAATTTTACTTAAATGAATGTGTACCACGGGCCGTAAAAATTTTGCCTTATTTTTATATAAATGGTTTTCGAATCCTCATAAATCGCCAAGGTGATTATGCCGAAAAAGGCAGTTGTGGTTGGCACCCAAGACCGCCCTCTGCCAGACTATCGTTAACCTTTCATTCTTTGGTCACTCTCATAAATTATCTCTCAGCAGGTTGCTTAACCACGGATTGATGTCTTCTTGGCTATAAGAGATTCCAAGAGCGACCAACCAGAGGCGATGCTCCTCAAGTTTGCGTTCGTTCCGATATTATGGCCTGCTTCAATTTTGCGAGGTCTGCCATGTCTTTGGTTCCTCTTACTCTCCTTCCACTCAGATGAGATTTCGGCCGTGGATTTGAGCCATCCTGCTCGTTTGTTGCCTCGAAACTTTCGTCCGGATCCAATCACAATTCCGATCCACGTATTGCAAGCACGGTCGCCAGCTGATAATGCTACTTTTGGAGTTGGTCTGAGCGCGGTGTCGATGTCGAAGGATAGAACGTGTGTTTCCAGATTATTTCACTTCGCATTTCATAGGTTGACAAACCTTCTTTGGCAGGTCGTACTTCGCCATCATCAAGACAGGAGGAATCAACTTTCGGGTTGCATTAGACACCGCCTCGTCTGACTTGTGGCTTGTGTCTTCTGCGTGTGAGACAGAGACGTGCAGGAAGGTCCCCCGATATCCGCTGGCGTATCAGAGCCCCACTTTTGTTTCATTAAACGACAACGCTACAGTGTTCAAGGCGCAATACGCAGACAGCACGTGTATATAAACAACTTTTCTTTGCAATTTCGTTATATTAATATTAATATGATGGCAGTTGCGTCAGGATTTATTGCCGAGGAAGCTGTCCAATTGGACAACTTAACTCTTTCTAACCAGGCGTTTGGTATGCTATTCAAATTTTGAACCGTTTGACAGTTGTTGATAATGACCTTGTTCGTGGTGGTATATTGTAGGCGTTGTTACCGACTCCAACGTTTCTCTCACGGATCAAACGAGTGGTATTATGGGCCTCGGATTTCCTCGTCTATCCTCGATCTTGAATTCCGGTTCAAACTGTTCGTTCAAATTCTCAACATAATTATCTCTGCTTATAGGTTCTCTTCAGTTTCGCCTTTTTTCGCGACGTTAGCAAGTAAAGCCCTTTTGGAATATCCTCTGTTTGGCCTAAGTTTGACGAGGAATTCCAGTGGGACCCTCGCGTTAGGTGGGGTGGATTTTGCAATTCACTGCGACAGCATCCAACGACATTTATTTTGCAGGGGCTATTGATTCATCTGTCGTCACGAATGTTAGCCATGTTGGATGGAATAAAGTTGCACAGTTTCCCCCTTTCGGCAGCGAAAATAATGTCTCTAGTTATCTACAATGGACTATTCCACTCATAGCGGTGGCAGTGAGTCAAATTTTATTCCCAAGTTCTGCTCGCTTACCGACCGCACATTCAGGTCAATGGCACTGCTTTTACTCCGATATCCACGTATGCAAATGTTGGTAGGACTCAATCTCTTGCTTTATTCGATGTGTAAGGTCATTTAGAACGCATTTACCGATTTATTAATATCTCTCACAGGGGAGCACCTGGGATTTATGGCCCCTATCAAGATGTTTGTACTTTCACTTCTCTTTCGATAAATGCCTTTATGCAACCCTTGCTAGGTTTTACGCATATACTCCACTATCAGTGGGGCTCGACTCGTTGACCCCAGCGGACAATGGGCCCTGCCCTGTGATACTACAGTGCCTATTTCGTTTACCTTTGGGTTAGTGCCTATGTATCGCGTCCCAAAAGAAACCCACTGATTAACGTTTGACAGTCTCCAGAACTATACTCTGCTACCCACGGATTATATCGTCTCTCCTGCTTCTGGAAACCCGAATTTATGTTTGTCATGGCCAATGGCTTTGCCTCCAAACTCCGATGGGATCGACTGGCAAATGGGTTCGTTCTTTCGTCGTATGAAATATAATATCTTATCAATCTTATATCAATCCAGGTTCTGCATTCCTCCGCACTGTATATTCTATTTTCAGGTAAATTACACTTACTCAAAGGCCGACAAATTCTCACCGTCTGTGAAGTTTTGGAATCAATGGAAAGGAACCACCCCTGATTGGGCTATACCCGTTGCATACGACAAACAGCACACAAAACGCAGACGATGTCGCCTCTTTCTTATCTGCCAATTCTGCGACATTGACGACCACGCTGCCAAACTATATCCTCTCTACACCAACCTTTACTACTCCTCCCCTCGCGTTTAATACATCCATATCGGTCTCCATTGGCGCTATCGTATCCTCTGAGCTCGCGAATAGCACTTATAGCGCCCTTTTTGGTCAAAGAACCTCGCTTACGAATGTTTCGGCGCTACCAACCATCACGCCCCCGCCTAATGTGGTTACGCTTGTTGTAACTAATGCCGCTGGAGATGTGTCAACAACCATTTCGTCTCGTTCCATGGCAGCTGTTACCCTTGGCTTGCCTGCTGGCTGGAATGCTGGCGGTGCGCTGCATATTCCCACTTCGAAGGCGCTGATTTCCACCTTTTTTTTCGTCTGGACTTGGCTCTTTCTACAGGCACATTGATAATGTTTCTATATTCGGACGTTTTCCAATGGTGCAATGTAATCTTAAGGTATTTATCGCAGAGTAGGTGTGTCTTATAGTTATATCCCTCATGCCGCGATCGATTCATGGGAAGTCGAAATTGCGAATGATGCACTCATCATGCCCAGGCACTCGCGTTCTGTTTTGCACCAACCCGTCCTCGCCCCCCCACCTATCCTTGCCATCGCTTTCATTCCTCCCTCGTTTCTACGTTCCCATTTGATACCCATCTCCCTCTATTCGTCACAGCATTGCCATTCCATCGAGCCCCACGGACACAGATATCATCGTTGGGCGTAGATTACATGCCGCTAAGGGTCAGGTCTTCCTTGTGTAATCTTGACACATTGGTGTTGACCAAATATTGGAAGGTTGTACATGATCATATAGTCTCAAGATATATTTATATCCACAAGTGCTCGTATAGTTCACATGAAAATCGTTGGTGTTCGGGATGTCTGTTGAGGTGCTCCCAAGAGAAAGAACGCGTACCTGCTCCATCCTCTAGATACCAGCAACTAGAAAATCGTAATTCCTCAATGCTAAAAGGTAGGCATTGGTAAGCTAGTCATCCGAAATACCCCAGGCTGGAGCAAGTATGAATTATTTCTTCCCACCAAGGTCACCACTTTGTTTCGAGAGTTCCCATTCGATCCACCAATGAGGCTTGAGGTCATGACGCTTTTCTTTCAGTTCCAGGAGTTTATCCTGGAGAGATGACGTGTCGGCATTTCCAATCTTTGGAAGCCCGTGTGCCCCTTTTGTAAGTGAAATGATGACCTCGCCTGGTTTGCGATGTGATATTGTCTGTAAAACGATTGTAAGTGACATGTTCAAGGATCGGAAGCCCGACTTACCTCAACGATCCGATTCAACATCACAATCTCTTTTGTGAGGTTGAAGACCTTGTCCAGCTCATCGCAGGCCTCCCCCGTCATTTCCCGTATTCGAGGGTCATCGTCGTTGTCGAGTGTTCCCATGGACGCTAGGGTTTCAATGTTGTTATATGAGCGTAAAGGGCTTTCAACCCATTGGGAGATAAGCGTTTCGGCCCCACGGAAAGGCTTAAGGTCCACAGCCTCCAGTTGCACACGTGAGTCAGTTTCCCCAAATACCAAAACTTCTTTAAACATTGAAAGTGTATGAGCTGAATAACATCGGATTTAAGCAAAGAGTTCGAAACTCGCCATCATTTTGCTTGAATTCCATCGTCTCAGAAAACTTTATCTGGCGAAGTACATCCTCCACTTGTTCGATTATGTTCGTCGACCTTGCAGTCATGATGCATCCCTGACGAGTTTAGACGAAGCTCGTTACATAAATAAGAAATGTACTCACGCTGGTGCCGTGGGCTTGGATGAATAGCGTCAACGGTTCACTCGAGCTTTCAGGATCCTCTGGTGTGTATTGGGCCACATATAGCGGAATTAACACTGGGTATGCGGAAAACTATGTCATGGATTCAGAACGACGATCTCGTAGATTGACAGGAAATCGAACCAAGTTCGTTTGCAAGCTCGATGGGGCGAAAGATAGCTTTTCGGAAATGTTCACCGGACTGTCGGGAAGGGAAGAAGTCACATCCAACGCAGAGAACGGCGACGTTGTGAATGGGATGCACTGAATTTCTTGTCCGTGTTGTTCGAGAAGTGATTCATCAAATGGGGTGGGTTCGGAATAATCTAAGCTTCGAGACCATAAAGGTGCCACCGAAAGAGTTGGAACATGGGTGCCTCCTCTAGTTCAGTACAAACCACTTTCGCTAGCGGTTATTAAGAGATTACCTGGAATATATCTTGAGAAATATTGTGATTAAACAAAAACATTACAGTAGATGGGACACCTACGAATTTTTGAAGATTACTGTCGATGTTCGCTAACGGAGAGAGTCAACATCAGTAAGACAACGAGTGAGCAAGATAGACGGGTACTTCGGAACTTCTAACACTTGCGTCTACTTCAACTTCAGCGTTGATTACCCATGCTGGAAAGTAAGCAGCTGAGAAACGGGTCGGGCGCTTGTAATCAACAAATGGAAGAAAAGTTGCCAGAGCGGAGAGAGCTGCTGATCCATTTATTCCATCACAGATAACCGCAGCCCATTTTGCCATCTGTCGCTGGGCATACTCGGGGGACATTTCGAATGGGAAAGCTAAAGAATTTTGTGATATGGGTTACAATCCTTCACGGTAAGAAGTAGAACGAACCCCTGAGTTTTCGAAAGTTTTCATAAGTTGTTGTTGCATAGCTCCTTTTCAGATACACTGGCGATCGATGGATGCGTTGTATTCGCGCAAACATAACGAGTTTTTGTTAACTGTGGTACTTCTTGGTGCCCATTTCTCGTTCAAGCCTGTCACGTGAACGAACGGCGGTCCAGTAGACCACGTGGAGAGAGTTCTCTTGCTTGGGACACGTAGATAATTTACAGTCGCGCATTCCCCTCCGTGTTTTGTAGTAGTTTCTTTCCTTTTTCTTCATGATTTCACCAGCTTTGGTGGTCGTCCTTTTTTTCGCCCTCTTCGTCACTGCGGCCGATCTCTACAAAGTCCTAGACGGTACGCTAATTGTCTACTCATGACACAATTCGGCGTTACTGACACGTCTCCGCATTATCTAGTTCATAAGTCAGCTTCTGACAGGGATATTCGAGCTGCCTACAAGCGGCTTAGCAAGAAATACCATCCAGACAAGAACAAGGCGCCAGATGCCGAGGACAAGTTTGTAGAGATTGCCCGAGGTTCGTTGGAGTCTTTCCTCGCTTATATTCCACATCATGAACTCATGTTACTTCCAGCCTATGAGGTCCTTTCAGATCCGACAGTGAGTACGTTACTTACATCTGCTCCGACTCAATTATAACGACACGTCGAAAGAAACGTCAAATCTACGATCGGCATGGAGAAGTAAGAGTCCAAGATATCCTTTATTACCAGGTGTTGACGCGTTTTATCAGGAGGGATTGAAGCAACACGAAGGTGGTCAAAACCACCCGAACCCATTCGACGTCTTCTCGAATTTCTTTGGCGGACGTCTGTATCCTGGACGAATGTCACGAACGCAAATATATTGATGTCTTCGTCATCCAGATCATCAACAACAAGTTCGACGAGGCCCATCATCTTTGACTGAATTCGAGGTGTCATTGGCTGATATGCAAGTTTTATCTTGTCACTCGTACTCGCTCCTGATGCCTTTATCAGTTACCAAGGTTCTAGCATAGACGTACGTCCTCAGCTCTCAAGCAACGTTTTAAGTGAAACAACCTAGTTCTTTTAGTTTATGATTAAGAAGCGTATTCTTTGCGACCATTGTAGAGGTTCTGGGGCTGCCTCTGATGGTGATATCCACACTTGCGGAGGTTGCAACGGCAATGGCGTGAAGCTGGTTAAGCAACAAGTTCGTATCTCATAATACGCATAGTTTTCCGGGATCATCACATTCCATCCGTCTTCCTAGATATTCCCTGGCATGTTCGCGCAGAGCCAAGTTACATGCAACGAGTGCGGTGGACGAGGAACGGTCATCAAGAAAATGTGCCCTCACTGTCAAGGGAACAAGGTCGTCGACCACACTGCGCACTATACACTTGACATTACACCAGGCATGCCCGAGGGGCATGAAGTCGTGTTTGAGGGAGAGGCTGATGAGAGTCCCGATTGGGAACCTGGAGACGTTGTCCTGCGTGTCAGGAGCAAGAAAGAGAAAGGTGCATGGAGAAGGAAAGAAACAAGCCTATATTGGAAACAAACTATTGGTATTGACGAGGTCAGTTAATCGCCCTAATGCCTTTATTGGGGAACGGTTGACAAACATCAAGCAGGCTTTAATGGGTTTCGAGAAAAACATTACCCACCTGGATGGCAGAACCCTTCAAGTTGTAAGAAAGGCAGTCACCCAGCCAGGTATGCCTTTCTTTTTGCAGCACGCGGGGTTCTCAAAAGTTTCTGTAGGTTTCGTCCAAGTAGTAAAAGGAGAGGGTATGCCATCGTTCGGGTCCAAGAGCTCCAAGGGAGATCTATTTATCGAATACAGCGTGGTGTTGCCAGTTGAACTCACTCCAGATATACGTCGAAGTGAGTCTTTTTTGAATTTGATCGACTCATTTCCGTAGATAGAATGCCTTCGCTTAATTGACCATCGACCTTTCTTCATTCTCTCTTCTTTTTCTCAATTCGCATTGGAATATTCCAACTTACTCTTTTATTTTTTTTAAAAAATAGAACTTGCTGCAGTGTTTGAACCATCGACCTCGACACGGGATGAGCTGTGATGTAACTATTTAGAATACCATAATTCTCCGCATATTTTATCATTTATTCATCGAACAGTTTATCGATTAAGCAGCAGGCGCGAAGCCTTCAGTCAGTCGTAACGGACATCACCGAAGAATTAGGCTTCCATGAGGATTGTTGCGCCTTAGTTGCGCCCACCTGTCTATGCCTCAGCAACAGTCAAAACCCTTTCATTGGATTTGGCCATGCTCCAGCCAACCTGTAACCACGGTTCAAACATGCGGGTCTTTGTTACTCTTGAAGTGAAGGCCGGCCATTGACAGCTTCTAGACAGCACCATAAGGTGGGTCCTAATAATACCCTTGATCCAAATGTACAACAATGTTCATTACTCGGCGTCATGATTCATTTCTCCTTGATGGCTTCAACTTCAGATTGACCCAAATCCATACATACCAGGCTTCGTCCACGGCCTGCTACAATATTCAACACACCAGCAACTGACATTCCTTGTGTAAGAGCAGGAATCCCAGATGTTAACGAGTACAGCGCCTTGAGCACAGGTGTCTCATACCAATCTCAGTATTGGACTTAATACGACAGTTCTCTTCGTTTCCATGGTCATTTGGCTTTCGTGTGGACCCTTGGGTGTTTGAAGGTTCCCAGCCTGGCAGATGGACGTTCATGAGCAGGGTATCTGAAAAAAATAGCATCCGGCGAAGCGGCTCCTGCTTTAGTGAGTAAGTATGGTCAACCCCAAGCCAAAACTAAAATTCCCTCAACCTAACTTATTCCTGGGAGTTTTTCCGCCAAACCTTCGATGGGCGGTGGTCGCTCGCCCTACAACCGTCAGCCTGTCGCGGTTGCGGATATGAACCTATGACAGATCATCCATCTGGGCACCCTCATATGTATCGTGTCCGAGGAGTTGGCCTGCGTATAAATATCTAAGGCCTTCGAGGGTTAGAGGAGCATCTTCGCCCCTCGCTCTTCGCTCTTTTTGTTTGGCCAGGTTGCCCACTTCCAATCTTTGTTCATCCTTCGTTCAGTCACCCCTCGGCAGGCCTCACATTTGTGCGTAAAGAAAGTACGTCTCTATCTTGTTAGTAAGGTGTATCCTCATCTTGTTTCGACAGACTCGATTTTCATCATCCCTCAACGACACACCAATCGTAATCATGTTCGCTAAACTTGCTGCCACCCTCTTTGTTGCTCTTTCCGCTTTTTCGACCGGCGTTGCTGCCGCTCCCACTGCTGCCGGAACCTCACTTGGTGTGGAAACATTTCTACTCCATTTACGTTTCAATGGAATCTTACTTTCTCCTATCCACCTTTAGTCGTTCGTGGTGGATCTCATTCCTTCGACAGTTATGGTGGATTCAGTTCCTTGCACGGTTTCGACAACTTCTACGGCTCCGATAACTTCGATAACAGCCACTTTAGCGAGAGTTCTATCACTGAAGTCAAGGAGAAAGAACTCGTCTGCCACTCGCAAAGCGTCGAGATCATCCAACAGCGCCTCCTTGTTCTTCAAGAGATGGCCAAGCGGTAGGTTACTTTTCTTTTGAAAACGAAGCCTCCTTTTTTCTAATATCCGTTCTTTTTACTCTAGTGTCATCTCCGAGCAAATCTGCAAAGTCTAAACCCAGACCATCGTATTCGAGCAATTCCACTCCAGCTTGCACGGCTTCAGCCGCGACCTCAGCCGCGCCTCTGGTCGTTCTGTCGGATATGACTCTGGCATTTCCTCGCATTTCAGCAACTTCTACAACAGCGATGGCTCCTTGAGCACCGACGACTGGGGCTTCTCCGGACACGACCTTGGACACTCCTACGTCGTCCCCTCTGGTAGCAACTGGAGCAATGGCCACTCGTTCTCCTCTGTGGGAGGTGCCTACCGTGCCGCCCGCAATGCCGTCACCAAGTTCTAAGCAGTTGAATTTACTCCCCGCTATATTTATCAAAATTTAGAACTGGAGCACATGGGGCACTTTTTTTTCCGCACATTTGATGACTCTCTACATTTCTTCCTTGCCATGGGACACTACATTGACTTGACGTTTTAATAACCCTTCGTTCTTCTGCCAGTGGTCTACTTTGTTTAAATATATATATATGTACTTGCTACTGCCACATGACCATGACTATTGAATTTGGCGTGAATCGCGCATTAGCGTCGAAAAGTGACAATGACCTTGGGCCTTAGATTCAACAGAGTTGAGAACGTGGGAGTGCCTAGGTCTCCGCGTTGCCCACCCACCAGTCTATTTTCGACGAAGCCCATCGATGACCAGTTGACTACTGGCCGGCCATACCCGGACCGATGGTAGTAGATTCATACCTAAACACTCACGTGCTCTTTATTGGTTGTTGATGTCACTCTCCTCATGTGCCGGTTGGTTTGATTCGTAGTTCATTCCCTCTTTGACGATAGGGGGGCCTCTCATTTCGATCTTCAGGAATAAAGCTCTTATAAGCTATAAGCTGCGATTTCCATGGCTCCACGACCAGAATAATAGTTTCCCTCATCTCGCATCAGTATAATAACCGATCCTGTTCTTACTTTCCCCCCACTTTACTTTCGTTCTTCTTCGGCCAGGTCACCCTTTCAAGTCCCAACGCTTCTTTTCCTTCGTTTTGCTTCAAACCTTGCCAGCCTTGATTTTTTTTGCCAATACTACCTTTTTTTTCAACATCTCAAGATGCTGTATTCCTTAGCAAAAACTCTGTCTCTGTTGGTGGCTGCTTCAGGGGTATTCGCTTCACCTTTGGTAAAGAACAGGCGCGATTCATCCATTTGTGAGCTTCTCGTATTCGAGTTGAAAAATCTCGCCTGATACCAGTTATCTATAGTTAGTAGCGCGTCAAATGTCTCTTTTAGCAACTGGGGTGGACTTTCCTCTCTGGCCAGTTTCGATGACTTCTTTGGTGTCAACAATTTCGATGGCTTCAGGAACGATGAAGTTGTCATCGTTGAGCAACAACACACATGGCAAGTTCAACAAGTATTTATCGTTGCAACAGCTGGCCATCATTCAAGAAGTTGCGAAGCAGTGAGCTTCTCGCATTGTTCGAATTATGGAACATCGGACTAATCCATCTTTAACAGTTATATCCCAACAGATTTGCGACGTCGAGACGCAGATCATTGTCTTCGAGGTGGCCTGCGGAATTTCAAGAGCGATTTGAGGCGCCAATCCGGTCATAATGTTGGCTTCGACGCCAATATTGCGTTCCTCGTCCTGCAGCTGTTTAACCATGAAGGTACCCTCAACAACAGAGACTTCGGCTTCAGGGGCATCGATATCGGAAAGAACCTGAGTGTTCCAAGTGGAAACAACTGGGATGATTCGAGGTCTCCCAAGTCGATCGATGATATCCTCCGAACGCTTCAAGGCTCCAGAAACAACAGCGTTGCTCAATCTTCCACGAACGGCACCGTGTCTAGCGGTTAGATAGTAAAGCTTTTGAGGAATATTACTATCAGAGAGGTTTCGAGCCCGGCGTGAAGCACATTCCTTTTTGATGGATACCGGTCATTTTGTAACTTATGTAGATATATGGCCAATTAGTTATCACAGAACTTAAAATCGACGGACCTTCCATCTACAGCATTAAGGTCGATTGAAGAAAATAAGTGACAGAACTGAACTGAATGCAAAAAGTGGATGTTATGATGATACAACGTGGTTATACAGTTGATATAGCTCATGCCTACACATTGAGCTCACCACATCAGATGTGATTATTTTTTTAATAATATTAAATGAGACGTACCAAATAATTATATGATTTGCGATCTTCACATCGCTCCAAATATTCCCGCTAAGTAAACACATCAATGTCATGAATTCGAGGCAATATTGGTCACTAACCTCGATCAGATGTTCTATCCGCCGCTTGATATCGAGAGGCTCTGGTAAGAACTTGCTTGTCAGTTGTTGGGTGACTTCGTGAATTAGGTCATTATGTCTCATGTGCTTCCTGTCTTTCATGATGCGAACAATGCAAGCCTTGACGTGCCCAACAAATTAGTTCACAAACCAGGTGGAAAGTTTTATTTATTTATTTACCTCCATCTGATGTTTTCGCTCCTCGTCAATGCGATCAAGGGTTTCCTTCCGTTCTTCGCTGCTCTCAACTTTGGAGGAGATCGTCTGAATTTTAACCTTCTTCATAGGGCAAGAGAAGTCGTGGTTAAACGAAAAGGAGTCATCGACGTTTATATCACGTCCATGGGGATGCTTTTTCAGTATCTTATACTTGGCACAAGCCAAAGACTGAAGATGTCGTTTGAGTTCCATCTCGTCGATCATCGTAGCTTGTTGTATGTCCTGATTTGTCAAGATGTCAGTGCTTGTGAAATATGATTGGATGAAAATAGTTATACTGAATACGACAGGAAACCCTCGTCTCCAAGGTTTTCGAAAAGGAGGAGGATGACGAGGGCAAATGTTGAAACATTGAGTTCGTGCGTTCGAGTTTTAAACCTAGCTATCACGTCCGCGTTGCCCAGGGACAGCTGCCAGGTGAGACACCGACCTTGGTGCCTAGAAAAATAGAACTGTTCAAAAGATTTACAAGCTTTCGACATTTCCACGGGCAGGGTGCATTTAGATAGCGAGTGGGTCATCGGCCACGCATTCGACGTCATAATGGTGATATTTAACTCGATATCTGGGGCCTATAGAACGCCAGACATGAGATAATGTTCAGATGTTTTTGGTTTTTTCGTACCGTCGTTTTGGAAAGATAATTATGGTAGTCCTTCGTTGTTTCTGCCGATATCTTCATGTCATTGAACATGCCTTCCATCTTCTGCGTGAACTGAACACCCGATTCTATTTTCAGTTTGGCCAGCATTCCGCGTTCTGCATCGTCAGAGACTGAGCGGCCTAGCAATAGTCGCTTGGCTAGATGACCTTTGTAATACCTCTCGAAGACATCCTTCTCAGTAATGAAACGGAAGATAGTAATGGTCTTATCCAAGATGACGTCAACTTCAGTTTCAGTTTTCTATATAATTGAAATGAGCGATAATCAGGGGGGTTGTTCCGATGAACACATACTCCCTTCAGGCCCCTCTTTAAATGATCATCAATAAAGAGAGAGATAAATTCGGAACATTTCTCATTTTGGTTGACGAATGTTTCAAATGCCTGAAGGTTGCTTTAAATGACGGAAGATCTGAAGCAACTATAGTCACACCTCATTGAGAGTAATTTCCACGTCCCTACTCTGTTGGAAGGATGATTTCCACAGTGCGTCGAGCTTGTCCTTGAGATTTAGAATATCTTGCACCCAGTTTATGGCAGGCTGAATTCCAGCGGCTGGGCTGCGGGCCTTTCCTTTTCCGTTATCCTTTTTGCTTGAGCTCTCCACTTCCTTGTCCCCGCCATCCGCATCTAGGAATTCATCGCCAAGAGATCTTTGGTTTATCTCCTTTCCTCGTTTGACAATAGAACTTTTCAAAGATGCCTTCAAACTAGGAAGTCCTGAAGGTACCATTTGGCAAAGGCGGAAGAGACGAGAAAGATCCTCGAATTGATTGCCATCCATCATGATATCCAATCCGGAGTGTTCATTGTCAATCACAGTACGAAGGTGTGGGGTAAGAAGATTATCCTTTAAGATTTGAAGGAGGGGGTAAGTCGTTTGGCTTGACAGGTAATGGTGAGTCCGAGATTCCTCCGTCTCAAAGCGCTCTTCGACCTGAAGGAAGTCAGAAAGGCATCAGTTACGAAGATGAGACTCACGACGCGTAGAAATTCTGGAGTATCGAGCAAAGCAACTAACTCCTTCCCCTCTTTGGAGTAAAAAATCTCACTCTTTTTCAAGAAGGTTGGTTCGAAGTCATATTTGTAAACAGTAGCTCCTGCCTTGTCCCTTTCGAGAGTTAGGAACACGTCTGTACATCCCTTCACTGTAGAGCGATGAATTACTTGGCCATCGCGTTCGTGTTGAACTTGGCTCAATATAGCATCGATGATGTGGTCCTTTATTGGAGCTTTGATAATGTGTTCAAGGAAAAGTTCGAGGCCCATCTGCTGGGTGGCTGGAACGCTTGCACTTTGTGTATACGACCGATCCTATAGTTTAAAATAGAACCAATCGTACAGCATCCAGAATATAATGCTCACCATATACTTCAGGATCTGCCCTAGCCGAGTCATGTTGCTTCGATGATCATCCCACACATCCGTGAGTGCCTTCAACAGCACTTCCTCTTCGTTGTTCTGCACACTGACATCCGTAGTACCCGTCGGGAACGCAGGTAAGATTTTGTCGCGAGCCAGAGTATCTAAGTTTTCCTTTACCAGGTTTCTCACCCCTTTGTACAGCATGTCTCCATGTTTATAGAGCACCATGTTATACGCAAATCGATGGTTTTCCTCAAATGAAAGATTGGAGGCGTTGTGATTTTGTATTTCGCGGATGTTCTTTGAAAGTTCTGTCCAGGTCTTGTCGGGCGAGAATTCAGGCCCATGCTGCGAAAGGTGTGTAAGATCCCGTCACCTAAAGAGTACAAGATCAAGCACCTTCCGTGGGGCCATCTAGATGACAATTAACATTCGTGAGCATAACATTTCCGATTGGTCCATGACGCACAATCTTTGGCCTGGCGCGTCTAGAGGCTGAATGACGATCAGGGACCCGAGGCTTCCAATGGAACATTAGAACACACACCCATAGCCATCGTGGTTAAAGATAAAAATGAAATAAGGTAGCTTGGAGCACGGAACGACCACACAGTCGTTCAGGCCAATTGCTTTCTCTTGAAGCACTGTTTGGTTGCGTTTACGATATGGGACAATGTCGACTTTTCTATTCTGGGACAGACCCGCCACAGTGGGGACAAGAATGCAATTGTATATTATAATGAATTTGCATGAAAAGGTGCGTGATTGATATGTAAGTTAACGAACAAGATGCTACGGATATTGCAAAAACCTGAAAGAATGACCACAAGGAACTCCAAATCTAAAAAGAGATTATAGTGCTACGAAGGTGCACGAGAGGATCGAATTAAATCTGTAAAGTATTTTCGGAAGCTTCGGCCGTCCAAGTCTCGCAATTTTTTGGTAAAGTCTAGCGCCGTCTCTGAAGGCCAATTTTTGGATGGAAGGAAGACATTCAAGAAGAAGTTGTAGGCTTCTGTCCCCCTTGTCCTACAAATAGTTTGTAGAAGGTTAGCGATTTCGTGTAGAACCTGACGAGAGGGTAAGATTCAAATGATGTGGCCCAAGCCAAAGGATAGAATAGAGCTTACGACTGTCACCTGGCCATCCTTGAGGTTGAAGTTTGGCAACGATGGAACATGGAATGCAGTTGGGACCAAACGTTCGTAGATGAAACGCTCAAATCCAGGTAAATTTTGATTTGCTGGCAAGTCCGGCTGTCCCCAAAACACAACACATCTACTCAGGAACACCACTGCAACCTTTTGACTCCCAGGATCTTGAACGTCCTCGACCAACCGCTGCATTGTTTCGATCAATTGTTCAAACCCGGCAGAATTTCCTGGGAATCAAACTCAAATCAGCGAGGTTACGTACGAAAATATCATATACCTACTCTCTGAAATGAAAATCCCTTGGAGCTGGGAAGCCATAATGTTATTTAATAAAGCAAGATAGGCCTTCTTTGTGTCGGCATGTGCACGCTGGTCATCCGTGCCGGAGATGGGCTGGGATAATAATGAAGTAATGTGTGCGCTCAAGGGACCAATTAACTGGTCCATGACGTCGAACATATCTTTCTACGAATGCGAATAGTCAGTATCAAAGATGAAGAAAATACGACGAATGTCACCAACGTGTAGTTTATGGAGAAGCAGGCCAATAAAATTCATGAAGTCGACCAATTCCGAAGGCTCAAATTGAGCTAACAAATTGCTCATTAAAGGCGGAATAGAACGCGTGATTGTGGGCCCAGCAGTCGCCAAGATCCTAGCAAAAGCAAAACGCGTCTGGTCTATTGATTAGAAATGCTCGATTCATAAAATCTATAACTTACTGCATCTCGGATTGGTTTGAAGACATTCATAGCCTCCAGAATGACCAATATAGCCTGTGCCATTTCTCCAAAGACTTCCAATGGGGGTAGGATATAATTTTCCGAAACTACACTCGGATAATCTGGGAATCCTTTCGATATGTTGCCCAAAGCCATGATGATGTGATGAACCTTTACGATAGGGACAAGATCAGAGGGTCCATTCGTCCTGAAGACCTGGAAGTTATTTGACAGATCGTCCATCAAAGGCTTCACCAAGGACAGAAGAAGAGTTGCCTGCTGAGCTGGAGACTTGTATACTAGAGAGCATAGTGTACCGACTGTCTCGAAGAGGTAGAGTTGGGAATCGAATGCAGAACTCTGGATAGCTTCTGTCAGGATATCCGTCTCGGGCTCTTCAGGTTCTGGAATTTCGGCAACGATGGGCAACAGATCGCGCATACTGTCGATGATATTGGAGCAGATATCGACTGGGATTTCGGTCCTCAAATCCTTGATGAACCGATGGTAGAGGTAAAACATCCGTGACCGATATTGGGGATTATCGTTGTGGAGGCCCCTATAATCCTTTGAGAAACACCTTACCAACAGAGCGCAAAAGTCATATACCTTACATCAACCATAGCTTCTAGGGTTGGGATTATGCACTCCTTTCGAACCTTGAAGAAATCTGTATATCGAGAAACAGTCTCGAAATATTGTAACGCCACGGTCCGATTCGGAAATGAAGCAACACCGGACTGGACGAGAGCGAACAACATCTCGCCGTGCGGAGTGAGGGGGTATTCCGAATAATCTGTTCCCTTTCTCCTCTCCTTTTCCACAGAAGCAGGAGCTTGACAGAATGCTGCACGCCCCTTCCCACCAGCTATGTGATATTTAAGAAACATTTGTCCTAGAATTTGTGAAGGACGCACTTTTGTTGATTTCTCCGAAGATGTAAACGAGGTAAACCCCAAGCTCTGCGTCATTCCATTTAATTGACGCGCCCGAACGATAAGCAGTGATGGTGTTCACGGCAAGGGTTCTGACAGCGTCCGTGACCAGGTTCTGGTCGATCGAGAGTATAGAATCTAAGAAAACACGCAAATCCTAGAGCTATTTCAATATTGTCCGTGTTTACTTAAGGTCATCAGAGATTAGAACTCGCCTTGCGCATTTTATCGAACTCGGCAATGTCATCCTCATCTGCGTCGTCTGGATCCGGCTCCTCGTCCCACTTCATTTTTGTCAGAATAACCTCCAGGAGTGATGCGAGAAAAGTTCTTTGGGAGTCATCCAAAGGCTCTGTGGTCATTTTACGATTGCGCTTATACTATAATACAACGTCAGCTAAATTCTTAAAAATGTGGCAACGAGCTTAAAACTTACCCGTGCAAGAATGATTTGCAGAAGAGGGAACACCGTTGAACAGGTGTCGTCGTACTCATCGGCAAGGAAGTGCAGCAGAGTTGGTTGGATTTGGATAAGGTAAGCTGAAGCCTCTGCTCGAATTTCTTCATTTGGACAATCCTAAAAATAATTTAGATTCCGGCACACGACCATTTAATGTCGTGTGAGTACGTACATCAATCAGTTTTGCCAATTCATGTCCCAAAACGTTGAGCAATTTTCCAAGAGCTTCCCTGTAAGACTCCTCCCCTTCATCCGTATCCTCGCCTCGTTCGCATTGTTGTGCTCGAGTTTTTGATTCTAAAGCTTCTAGGACTTGGCCAAGAGATAATACTTTCAGGAGCTGAAGTTTATCTCCAGGCTCCTTCAAGCCTTTTGAAATGATTCGGAGAAGGGCAACAGAGGTCGCTAATCGGATTGGAAGGGACGGATCGGCAAGTAGATTAAATAACAACGGCACTGTTGTTGGAGTAACTGTGAGAGTGATGTCGATCCATCCTACGACGGATGAATGTTAATTCTTTCAAAAAAAAAAAAACCAAACTCACCGACATACGAGCCAAAAGTGCGCACGCCCCAGTCGACAACTTCGATAGCATGGTCCAGTTCTTTGCTATCCGAGAGTTGGCTGGGATTTTTCCTTAGCTCGGTCATCCGTTCTGCGGCTGCTGCCACGATTGTTAGGACTCCCTCATTGATTCTTCCAGCATCCCGCTCCCGCACGCCGTCTCGCACCTTCCCATCGCGGGCATGCCGTTCAGCAGTGAAGGATCTTGCAGATTTGATGATTTGGTCTGCGACCTCCCCAGATATCTCGAGGACGATATGGAAGAAAAGTAGGGATATGTGTCTGTTGAATCCCTTTTCTGTGCCTTGCTCTGTTGGACGGAGGAGGCTAAAAAGATCTGAAAAGAAGGTTGGCCATTGTTGTGCATATGTGCAAAGGAAGAAGAGGGTGAGCGTATGCGAGAACTTGTTACGGAGGACTGTAAGGCAGAAAAGCATCAGTCTTTCCTGGATTTTGTTGGACAAATCGATCACAGAGAAATCGTTTCTCACAAGTAGCATCGGCTTCAGCAGGTCCCAGTACATACTCGGATTGAATGTATGCGATAAAAGCTTGTTGTAGTGTGGCAAAAGACTCATCGTCAAATCGCTCAAACCTAGGTCAAAGAAGGTAGCATTTGAGTAAAGTTGCAAACATATCAATTGAACCAGTGTGAAAAGAGTGTCTAGGGTCGACAGATTAAGAACACCGGATTGCAACAGTGAGACGTAGATAGAAAAAAAATCGTGGACATCTTTCAAGAAATCCAACAAAAACATCACCCACCGGTTATCCAAAAACTCATCAAGAACGCGGAGCGCAAAGAAGCGAGCCTGCGAGGGGTATTTCCTCGATCCATCCGTATTCTGAGCCACAAAAAGCTTCAAGGCTAGCCTCCATGTCTCGTTTGCATTTTGTTGAATCGTCGAGATATAGGCCAGCGCTTGCTGGTGCAGAGAAATCTGACTCTGATCAAAGGCAATGGCGATGGCTTGGACAACTTGATCTATTTCCTGGTCCATCGCAGTGAATGACACGTGTATTTGAGCTTAAGCCCAGCAGGTAGGGATGAAGACAGAGAAACGACAGGATTCCCGAAAAATGACTCGCGATCTCGAAACTCACTTCCAAAGCACGTGATTACTATATTTATTCACGGGTGACGACCAAGCCCTGAGTACTGAATATATCCCTGCTGTATGTACGGCTGCAAAAAGTCAACTGGAAGTCTCCTCGAAATATAGAAATAAAGTCGGCGACTCAAACTTGAATGGTCTGGTGGCTACAGCGCACGCGAGCCAGGCTTGCCTGAGCAACCTCTCCAAATTTTGGGAAAGATGCCTTCTCAGAAATTACATTGATGAAGGCCAATACTTCTATATGCATTGGGGATCCGAGGGCTTGTGCACAGCGATTCGTACCTCAGCTCACCAACAGAGGTTGGCGCTGGCGTCTGTTATGTAAATAGAAGAAACTGAACTTTCAGCCAGCCATAAATAAAGTTTTGAAACTTGACAAGAGAAATGTTATACAGAACAGAACTCTCCTCAGCACTCCAAAGGACAGAGATCCAGTTACTAGTAGGAGATAACTTGAATTCACCGGGAGGATGATTGTTGAGCAATGAGGCTCAAAGTACGATTTCTGGATGGCCGTGATCTCATGAATCGTGGAAGACACGACATGTTGGCGTGTCCCAGTCACGACTTGGACAAAGAAACGAGAATTACGCGTGTACCTACTACTCAAGATAAAGGTTTGCATGTCTTGAGGCACGCTTGATAAGATTACCAATCAGAACTGAAGGCACTACTTAAAGGAACGGCTCCCCTTTTGTCCTTCACAAGTTCACCTCTCACTCCCTCCTTCTCCCTGGGTTCCTTCATCATGTCAGAGTTCGACTCACTCTCAGATTCTGATTGGCAAGAGGTGGCCAGTGGGCAGTACTCAGACGACAATGACTCACTCAGTGAGCTTGACAGCGATCGCGAAGAGATCAACTCCATGCCACAGTCTCGCCGTTCATCCGTCAGCAACGCGGACTCTCTGATCAGCGATGTGGATTGCTGGCAGGGTCTTGTTTCTGATAGCGGTGACGATGGCATATATCCCGCGCCACTTGCTTCTCCCCTCGGGGCTGAGCCTGTTGCCGTAGGGTTCAACCCAAACTTGAATGAGGTTGTCGATCCAACAGGGGTCGCAGAGGAAGACCAAAAGGTTAAAGATGCCCTCGATCAGAGCTTTGTCGGCACCCTGAGTGCCTCGCGCTCCAGCAACGCCGCTAGTGCACACACCCCAAGCGTCCATAACTCGATCCGGGATTTGCAACTCTCTTTCCCTGACCCCTTGACCAGTTCTCATGACGAATTGAATAGATCTTACGATTCCATTTCCCCTACAGAAACCACCGTCAGCTCTTCTACCGATGACGATGTGACCAATTCCGAAGCGGTTCCGCCGATAATCGCAGCACCTTTGGCTGAGGATCTGGGTACCCTATCTACCACACCCAGGATCCAGTCTCATGAGGTTCAGCAGGTTGAGTCTGCACAGAAGCCAGAGTTGCGGATCGTTCTCTATGGCTCGTCTTCCGAGATTAAGTGGGAGTTTATTCAGGATTTGATCCAGAAAGCAGCTGGAACGTCAGGTCAGATTTCCCAGGAGGATGAGAAGACCCATTCCGTCCATTTCATCCGGGACTCTGAGGAGTATGTACCATTCTTCAACAATATCAGCATTGATGACCGCACTGTTGAGAGCGACACCCTGGCTAACATCGTAAGTATTCTTTTTCTATTGTTCCTTCTTTTATGAGTATTTTGCCTCATAGGATGATCCTGTTGACGGTTCAGGATATCCCTCGCTCGCCATCGTGTATTTACCAACTGCCAAACTCCCTATCCTTCCATTGCACAACGCCTACCTCCCTGTTTTTATTCCTTCCATTACCGATGTAGGAGATACATTGCTACAGAGCGCCGAGGACGACTGGGAGCTCCTTGGTGTCCCGGAAAGTAGGACCCTCAAGTTGGGTGCAAGCGAGTCACCTGTCTTCGACTCCCAAGAATTGTCGTGCATCAATCCAAACCACGCATACAAGGTCCTTCGCGGAATTGATCGCAATATCAAGACGATAACTGGTACTAGACCGCTGACTGAACAAGTGAAATCTATCAATGCAGTTACTTTGTGGGTTTCCTCGGATATGCTACTTCATTGAAAGTTACTCAAACTCCTTTCCAGGTTTGCCCTGATGTCGATCGTCATGGGATTCGCGTTCAACACGGCGTTCCGTCCCATCACGCCATCGCCAACTCCTACCACTAGCACCCCGTCATCCAGCCATGGCCATCTCTTGGGTATTTTTGCACCACAGCCCAACCGTTCTATCTTGGCTCCATCCAGCGTCAACGGGGCCAAAGGGTCCAGCAATGACCTCGTTGTTAACCCGTCCCTTAACGATATGGCGATATCCGTGTTTAACCCAGGTTCCACATCGCTTTCCATGACTTCGTCTTCATCATCAGCCGTCAGCCTTTCTGTCGCCAGTTCCTCGAGAGGTACACCAGATTCGATCACCAAGTGCCAGCAGTGTGGGAGCAAGAGCAAGTCTGGCGCTGACAAGCCGAGAGCTGCGACCGACATGGTCCTTCGAACGATCACAGCAACCTCTATCGGCGCTGTTCCCCGCATAACCCCCTCTGGGTCGACCATCTCTTCCACTGCTAACGAGGAGTCGGAAAAGACTATCCTTCTTGACGGAGCGGAGCGACTCCCCAAATCCACTGCGGGAACAACCGCGTCCGGCTTCAACTTGAACAGTGTCTCAGAGATGTTCGATGCGACTACCAAGGCATTGTCAGAGGCTGTGGGAAATGACTTGGCCGAGCTCGTCGAGGCTGCCGATGACCTTATGTTGAGCATCCGTGAACAGACGAACCGTCAGTGGAAGGGCAAGGCACGTGCAATTGGGGATCAATTGCAGAGCCTCCCTGAGGTGGTTTTGAGCAGGCACGAACGAGCGAAGATAAATGCTAGGGCATTTGGGAAGAGGGCTGGGGAGATTATACGCGAGGCAACGGAGGAATTGAGGACGGGCACAGGTCGGGCACAGAAGAAGGCGAGAGAGCAGATGGAGAGCATCGTTGAGGGAGGTGCGGAGGTATGGAAGGCATATGAAAAGGCACAAGAGGAATGGGCGGGCGAGCTGTCTGGAAAAGAAGGTATACAGGGTAGAGAGAGGAGGCACGGGAGATCGGAGGGGCGTAGGGACAAACACGGGAAGGTGACAGTCGGATACCATGACAGAGCCTGTTTGAAAGGCACTGAGTCGCGACGCTTGTTGAGGAACAGGCAACTGAAGAAAGGTCGCCGTATTTGCGACCATCTTTAACCTGGATATGCCGCTTGTTGTTCCCTTGGCTTGATTTTCTCAGTTTCGCCTCCTTTGACCTCCGCGATTAAAGTTGAGTCTTCGATATGTGTCAAGATTTAAATCTCCTGTGTATATAAACTAAAGGACTCCTTGTGTGTACTATGAATTTATTGTGAACATACGCCCTTGAGGATGACCAGACCAATGGATGATCATGCTGGAGCATTGGCGTGAAACCACAATGTGGAAACTCGCTCACATGGTCATATATTACAAAAATACACGCAACGAATGATACAAATAAAGTTCTCTATTAGTATGGCTATGCACATAACTTCACATGAAGTGTGTTTTTCTACGCATTGATTTTGGTCATGCAAGGGTTGGGATTATCCTACACGCGGTCAACGCCTTCCGTGTTTACCACCAAGGGTTGTATATCACCCGAATCCGTGTCAAGAGCACGGAGAGCTTCTTGGGCATGCTTTATTCCTTCCTTCATCCCAATTCCTTTGGATTGCTCCAAACTCTCAGCGAGGAGCGCACGAGCTCGCCCTATGTCACCGCATAGCTATAAAAAGATGGATTGAGAGTTTACGAAGGACATGAAGAGAAAATACCTCTCGAACCATCGCAAGGTTATAAAGCAGCATTGCAAAAGCTTCTTCGCACACGTCATGTTTGAGAGCGGAAACTCTTCGCGCAGAGATGGTCAACTCGAGGCCTTTTCGTGCCCATGATTCAGCTTGAGCAAGGTCATCTGGGTTCAGATTGCCGCTATCATGATTACGGAGGATGAGTTCAGCAATATTACCCATTACCTGGGCACCTGTGCAATCATTTCTGAACCAAGAGCTGAGAAAGGAGGAGCTTTGGCGTTACCTCTACACCTGTCTTCGACAGTCGATACATTAGGTGGTGGTGGTATTAAAATCGAAATTGCTTGTAGATAGAGAGGAAGAGCATATCTAAATCAAAGAGGAAAGGCGTTCAGGTCAAGACGACTGGTGTTTAAGGAAGGCTTAAGAACGACTCTGACCGAGCGTTTCCCATCTTTGCATAAAATGTCCCGAGTGCCTCAAATGGCGCTGCGATATCGTGGTCAACGGCCCATGCGGGTAACCCCAGCTGCTCAACCAGGGCAGTAATGTTGGGGCCTTGATTGTTGGCGGTCCCTGGACTGACTCTGTGTACCACTTCCGCAGTAGCGAGGGGAGGCGCATCCAGTACCGTATGTAAGATGGCTTCAACGGACCACACAAGCCATTTTTCCTCCTCTTCTGGGGGCTTATGGATTTTATGGGCTATTTCTGCGAGTTTGTAAGCAAGTGCAACGGAGCGCATTTTTTCGGCACTGCTTAGAACTTTGAGTGTTTCCATCCCTAAATCGGACCTCTTGTTTGGGCTCGAAGGTGGTAGCTCGCGCCCTGCACTGAGCAATTGCCAGAGGGTGTCTTCGTAAATCCGATAAGCTCTCTCTAGCTTGTTTCCCTGCTCGTATATGGCTGCGAGAGCGACACCGATGCCGGTTATTTTGAATAAAGGTTCATCGCCGAAAGCATCCTGAGGCATTGATATGGCTCGTTCCCATGCACTGTTTTTGGCGTTTCAAAGTCAGATAGAGGATCCGAGACCAGAGAGTACCTTGTAAGATGTTGTGAAGCGATATCGAGATCACCCTGTCTTTTTGCGAGCAGACCATTCCGGAGGTCTTGACGAATTTCAGGCGGCCACATGGTCATCACACTATAAAGACCGTAGCTAATTCGCAGTAAAGTAAGATTTAAAATTGGCAGAGATAGCCAAAATGTCTTACAGCCCGTATGCGGTCAGTCCAAACCCAACGACAAGAAGTCCCGTCAAATATTGTGAAATTCCACGAGATTCAAATGATGCTTCACGAAAATGGTCTTTCGGTATTTCCTGTCGAGGCTGTTGCTCTTCGCGAGGCTGTCCTTTGTCATTCTGAGCACCTTGTTGGGTTGGGTCAACAATAAAAGATCGGACGCCCAGATATGAGACTCGGGAAAGAGGTGTGAAATTCGGTGGCCGTATGCGTGTAGCACTAGTTACAAGGAAGTGGCGCGCAAGAGTATACGGCGCCCCTTTTTGCAACGAATTTGTAAAGAACATGGTGGTGGGACAACTGCATGGCTTACTTAATAATTTGATCACCACACAACGCGTAAACAACTCTACGCGTCGATTAATCGCGAACACCATTTCTCAAACTTCCATGTCTTCACAAATACCTTCCGCGCCGGGACCCTCTACGCCGCTGAAGGCTTCATACACTTACCACTCACAAACCCCGACCGCCACGGGTCCTTACATCATGGGAGTCGATGAAGCAGGTCGAGGACCCGTATTGGGTCCACTGGTTTATGGGGTTGCGTACTGCCCAGTAGCCTACAAGGAGAAAATGGAAGTGCTCGGTTTTGCAGGTAAGCGAATGCAGCCTTTTCATTGTGTTAACCAGTGTGCATGGCAGAGCGTAGATTCGAAAACACTTAATTCGGCGGCTAGGTCAGAACTACTTGATATCTTGAGTTCAGACCCTCTGAATCTCGGGTGGTCTGTCCGAGTTGTGAGGTAACATGCTTGACTCTATTGCGTGGCTCTCACAGCTCTAATGCATTGGATTCCAATAGTCCTCAAGCTATATCAAGCGGCATGCTACGTCGTCCACCAACAAATTTAAATCGGCAATCCGAGGATGCCACAATTCTGCTAATACGAGAAACTCTCGCAAGAGGTATTGTCCTGTCTGAAGTCAGTATTGTTTTATAGTGCGGTGCCATATTTCCTAACCAAGGCACCCAAAGGTTTATGTCGATGCATTAGGTACAACAACGACGTATGAAAAATACCTTTCTTCCCTATTTCCAGGCATCGACTTCACAGTGACTACGAAAGCGGATTCCAAATTCAAGATCGTTGGCGCTGCCAGCGTTGCTGCTAAGGTCACCCGGGATGCATGCGTAGAGGGGTGGTGTTTTGAGGAAAACGAGGATAAAGGGGAACTGACCTGGGGTGCAGAACTTGGTTCTGGCTATCCATCAGGTGGGTTTTCTACTATTTCCGAAGTATTAGCGCCTTAAAACTTTTCTTCAGATCCAAATACGCAGGCTTGGCTAAAGACTGCAATCGATCCTGTGTTTGGTTTTCCAAAAATCGTACGCTTTTCCTGGACAACCGTAAAGGTGATCTTGGAGAAAAACGCTCGTTCGGTGAAGTGGTCAGTGATCATAGGTTCTGATTTGGCTATCGGTCCAATATTGTCTCATCGATTTCTAGGGTTGACGAGGGGCAGGCTTCATTAATCAAAGCCTTCGAAGGTGGCAAAGGTCTTGATAGGGATCGAAGTGCAGTCGCAAAGGATTTGCACATTAGCAACGTTGACTTACTGTAGTCCCTTGTTTCCTACAACTTGGTCGTCGTTCTGGGGCATCAACGAATGTATATTTTAACCACCCATATAAACATAACGTACAAGATCTGCAAAGCATATTACCGCTTTTTGGGCAGCGGGGATCCTTGGACGTCTTCAAATGCTTTCCTTTTCACCCCAAGACCAAATGCAACTTTAACTCGGTCTCCCGGAACAGGTGTTCCCCCATGTGATGATGGCACATCAACGGCTCCAGATGATATGCGTGAAAAGCCAGCCTTTGGTGCAGGTGACGCGGATGCTGATGCTCCAGGACTGGCCCCATTTGAAGTCAAGTGAAGTTGAGGAGCGGGAACAGTCATGAAACCAGAATCCCCTGCTTGTTGCGCGTTCTTGCTTTCCTTTTTCTTCTTGGCTTTCTCTGTTTTCCCTTTTGCTAAGGGCTGGGCATCCAGAAAATCAGCCGCCTGAGGCACAGCCCTGAAAATGAATAGAGTAAGTGCTAACAAAAATTGAATTTTATGGGGACATACCCTCTGTTTCCAACGGATAAGACAAAGTGGGCCTGACCCGTCTTTTCCTGTCTTTGCTGAAAAGCCTTGTTCATACTCAAGGGTGTATCTCCGCTTGCCATTGCCTCTTTCTTCTTCTCTTCAGCAATCTTCTTCAGGCGCTTCTCTGTCTTCATCTTTCCAGACCCTTTACCATGGAACTTGTGAGACAAAGCTTTCCAGGCTTCCTTTGGTGTGAGGGCGCGGCCAAATTCATCATAATACACGATATTAACATCTGGCTTGTAGTTCTTGAAGGCTTCCATGTTGTCCCTAGCTTCTTGCTGTTCCCGCAGTCGATTCTCGTATTCTCGTTGAGCTTGGTCTTTCATGGCACCGCGCGATTGTGACTTCTCCAATTCCCGTTGTGCAACCCTCCGTCGTTGATCTGCCAGCCACAAATCCCTTTGCTTTTGGGTCTTTTCCCGATCAAGCAGATCTGAGGACGGCTGTGCAAGGATGCCCTGTTGACGAAGGATATTCAACGTGGAAGCCATGCCCGTGCTGAAAGTCTGTTCTGAAGATGTGCCAACGCCGTCACCCCCAGCGTCACCCCCTTCTGCGGCTGCCTGTTCCTCCTCTTCCGTCTTCTTTAACGCGTCCTCGATAGCATCAAGCATGTCCATGTCGAAATCATCTTCTTCCTCATCCTTGACACGAACTTCTCCAGCTTCCAGCTCATCAAGTGCAACATCTCCTGGTGCCATCGATATATCCCGAGATTCAGGTTTAGGTGCGGAGGTGGGTAATGCGGTCTGCGGTAAGGTAGGTTCCTTCGGTTCGCGCTTCGGTTTCAAGATTGGGTTGTTCCCAACAGCTTGGACAAATTCTGAAGTTTCATCGAAAGTCAAACCACCCTCTTCTTCAAGATTCGGGTCTTCCGCCTTAACCAAATTCTGATTTTCTTCTTCCTCTTCCTTGACTCGTTGCTCAGCAACTATAGACAATTGACGTTCAGCCTGGTAGAACTCAAGGACATACAGAACACCCACTCCTTTTAGCAAGTTCTTCCGGTGAATGTTTTTTTGTTTTCCGAAGCTTAGCTTGCCGTGATCTGGCCAAAGCAGCCTGCAGCTCGTCATCATCTACGAAGTTGGCGTCCAGGTCGCGAACTAGAGGCACAATACGCTGGTCAATGTCCATGCCCTCATCGAAGAGTTCAGACTCGACAGGTGCACGACGACTCGGGCGTTTTTTCTTGGCCTGCAAACGAAAGTGAGAAATAATTATTCCTAAATGCACGAAATATTTAACCTTCGGTTTTTTAAAACCGACATCCCCCTCCTGGATATAGTCAGCCGTCTCGATGTTTTCTATGAGAATGAAAATGAGTGAAAGTGCAGATTTGAAAGTTAGTAGAACTCACTAGCATGGTCAATTGTGAGTAACGATTTGTTAAGAGATGCAGCAGCGTGGTGACTTTCCTTGTCCCGTGTGGCTTTGTTTGAGAGGGTAGAACTACCCAGCCTAAATTCCTTGCAGGTCGTGAGTACTTCAGGAGTAAATTGGCATTTACAGAATTGACTTACCGAGTGACGAGGGCCCTCTATATCTTCATCGTACTTTGCTAAGACAGAGCGTTTCATTAGGCCCTGGTTTCCCTCTAAGAACTCGTCATCGTCGTATCCCGTATAATCTCGCTTCTTTATCTTGAGTTCAAGCCGTTCTTTTAGACGCTCTTCTTCGGCCATCTCTACGTTCTGTAACTCATCCTCTAGAGGTGATAGAAGGTAAGAATCGTATTAATCACTAAAACGAAATCCAGGTACCTTCATTATCAAGAATTCGGCTGTCTTTCAGAGTAAGTATCCGAGCTTCTCCCTCGTCCATTTCGTCGAAGTCATGGCTGACCTTAAGACCGACGAGATCACCTTGTAACCATTGTCAACATCGAATGGGAAAGTGACAGACCTGCTAACTCACGTTCGGTGTACTCATCTTGAACTTCTTTATCTCTGTTCTCCAGCTCTAGCTGTCGTTTCTTGGCAAGTTCTTTCTCTCTCTTCTTGTTCCTCTTGATCCATTTCAAGGTGTCATCCACATCTTCTTCTGCATCGCCCAGAGTTGCACCTTTCAGCGATGTATTGAGTTCCCGTCGATTCCGCACCCTGTGGGAGGATACATAAGTATTGGTTGCTTTCGAAAACTCCAAAACAGCAGTATAGCTCTGGTCCGAACAATGAAGGCGTGTGTAAAATAAAGGGGCAGGATAGAACTTACTTGGCTATTTTATCTTGGAGTTTCCTGAAAAGTAAAATCAATATCATGTTAGGTCAAAAGAAATGGCGAAGAAATGGGCCGCTGACTTTGATTCGCGTGCCTTCGCCTCCAGTTCCCTCATTTTAGCATAGTTTGACTCCGCTTGTTGTTCTGGGTCACCTGCTGGTGCTTTGTCGTCCGTTAGAGGTTTAAGACCAAGGGAAATACGAATCTTGTTCGTCTCCTCCAAGCTGATGCTTTCTTCCATCGACATTTTGAGGCAACTGGAGTTGAGACCTGTACTAAGGATGTGTGGCTGAGTTCAAGGTAGGCGAATTATGTAATCAAAATATTCTGCTGTTTTGTATCCCGGTTTCTGACAACTCAAACTCAACACCACCAAGTTCCGCATTCGCCATAGGATGTCGTCCATTATGGCCCCTTTTCAGCGAACATACCGCTACTTTGTAAGGCTTTAAAAGTTTATAATGGCCATGGTTGCGCTAATGCGACGCCAGCAACGTCAGGCCCATGAAAATCCTGTCATTTTCTACTCAGTGATCATTGGATCTATTGGACCAGTCCTTGCCATCACAGTCCCCCCCATTCGCGAACGTTATGGATACCGACCAGCGGAAATGATTCCAACATCATACCCTTGTTCGTATAAAACGCCATCTCGTGTTCTTCACGTCTCTAAACTCCCATTTTGGTTCACAGTGCCTAACCGTCCGCGGCGACCAACGCAAGGATACGAAGATCCATGATTTCTTGCGTATTGAAGGGCATTCTGGACCCACACATAGATGATGTAGATAAATTTGTGGCCCTGTTCCACGACAAGATCCAGGTACCTCGAACTTAGCCAGGCTCATTTGCAAAACGAATAGCCATTTGCTGTTCCTGCTGCTACCATTTCTCGAGCTATCTCGAGAAACCTCATCAACGCATTTCTCTCCTGAGTATTTCCAGCTTGATATATGCGTGGTCTTGGGATCTTGGATGTCGACGCATTTGCTTTCATGTATTCTCGAAGTTATTTCCGGTAACTCTCGCTGGCATGATATATTCCTGATATCTATGGACCCTTTTTCCCCAGTACCGCGGGTTCATTGGTTCATCCTATCTTTACATAAAATCTCGAGCCGTCCTTTTGCTGTGAGTTCCACGCAATTTCTGCAGCCGTTTTCTACTAGTTACGTATTCCCCTGACGTAGCACGTTTGCAGCCTGTCTACTTGGTTCTATCTCCATCTGAGAAAACCTGGAGAAAACTGTTATCCCTGCGCCTGTCAGAAATTCGGCATGTCAATGGAGATGACGGCCATCCATTTTTTGAGATCGACTTTTTTGAGATCAACACCCATGTTTGGGGCGTCACAAGAACATTGTAAGTACCTCGAGGCCAAAGCCACCATGGATTTCATTAAATTTACTATCGGTAAACGAGGGCGAAGCGGGTCGGACCGTATTCCATTTCTTCTCCAGTGTGGTGAGTTCCACCAGTCCTGACATATTCTTATCCAAGGTCCACAGACCATCCCAATTATGGATACATGAGCACTTAAAGCCTGTGTCAGGGTGCAATAGTGTGTAAACTGTGGGCACTCTTTTGGAATCTCATTCACATCAGGAGTTGATTTACTCAAAATCCAGGCAGGGCGCTCGTCTGAACTTGATGCTAAGAGTGCCTCAAAAGTGGCAGGCTGCAGATGCTCAAGTACTCTGAACTCCAATCCTTTCAATTTATATACTCAAAGTTCAAGTCCAATCGACCATAGCTAGGTTCGTGACCGGCCGTAATTGGAAAAGGGTAAGAAAGGAAATATTTTTGATGGAACATCGATATCCTTAGTCCGTCCGCAGCTCCCCTCCGGCACTATCGCACTGGGTTCATTCTCCCCCTTCGATATTGAAAGCGCGATGTCTTCGAGGTCGTTCGTCTCGCCGCCGGGGCAAGAGGTGAAGCCAACTCGATAAATCACTGTTTGCTTCCTACCTCAGTCCATATACAGATTACTTGTGCCCATATGAAAACATATTTGCGAGCAATCTGCGAGTCTTCCTGTGCCTTTTCATTCTCCCTCAGGCCTACCCTTCCTTAGTAACTAGCACTCATTCGCTTCTCCTCCCTAACTCCCTTCACTTTTTTCTTTCTTCCCATGTAGTCACCGTCACATCTGAGGTAACGCAAGTAGCAGCCATAATTATTGCAATCACCATTTTTATCACTTGACTATAAGGTAGCTAATCAAACCGATCCATGGGGTGGTTGGAAAATATTCTAAACATAGCAACGACACACTGTGGACTCATGGAGTCGAAAACAAATATCATATCTGCCCAGGCCCAAACTTATTGAGACTTATTGGCAAGCTCGTGCAGCCATCTGCTCTCCCCCATGAGCACGTGTGTCCAAATATCTTGCAAATATCTCAAGCTTTAAATTAGAGTAGTCTACACAGGAGCCCACTGCAATAGCTGTCACTTGTGAGCATGTTCAGGATCATGTGGTTGCAACCACATTCTTCTGCCCCTTCAAAGACGTGAAGATAGATTACTTATACCGGGTGAATCCACATATTTCAAACCGGATCCCAAATAAACTCCAATCGCGAGGTCGGCTGAAAAGGTCTGAACCACAGCTCTCTCATGACACTCTCTGGCATATATGTTGTCGCATTAGTTGCACGTTGAACCGAAAATTTGTAAAGTCCTCCCTTTAGTCAATTGATCAACACATGCCAGGAGCACTGAGAGTGAAGATTGCTGCAATAGCTAAAATATTTATTATTATTCTATGAAACCCCAATGACATCCACATCAAAAGCTAGTAAGAAACTTTCGAATTCTCGCCCGATGAATCCGGGGTACGCTTCCTCCATTTAGTCACAAATTTAGATCCATGAGATCTGAAAAACGCTTACAAGTATTGCCCGATGATACCTTCCGCATGCTGTGATGTTAACAGGAGGCAAGAATAAACAAGGTACAATAGGTTCCTTTTACTGAGCTCTACTCGACTGAGTAACGAAGTTCACATCAATGTGATTGGATGACGGTCTCCCAAGAGTGGCTATAAATTAGAATCCCACATTCTATTTGTGGGTGTACTTCCTCACTCTAATCGTTTCCCTTCCCTGGTCGTTTATCCTGGCAGTGACTAGGTCCCCGTTAGATGTCTACCCCTCTCGTCTATTTGCGCGACATACAGAAGCGCCCGGCAGTCTTCACGGTATGGGAGAAAATAAGAAATAGGGAGCAGGTGCACTGGGCGATGGAATGCT
>Ga0307509_10001963_pt1 | contig 33946 bp, 35 predicted proteins | sample 10_EM_MG_FD_202245 | JGI IMG/M metagenome (GOLD analysis project Ga0307509, IMG submission 202245) | Populus trichocarpa ectomycorrhiza microbial communities from riparian zone in the Pacific Northwest, United States - 10_EM | ecosystem: Host-associated > Plants > Roots > Unclassified | place...
ACACAGTGATCGGCGCGTCCATCTCTAGGAGATTAGGTTCGGTCCTGAGAATTTCAGTACCACGGTTAATAATGAAGATGGCCTGCTCTTCGGTAAGACGACCCTCGCGGTAAAAGTGCTGCTTCAGAAACGCGAGATCCGGCTTCGTAGGATCATTAGAGTCGTAAAACTGCTCTTTTGTAGGCTTGTGGAACGCAGGTGCCTGCACATCTATTTTGGAGAAGGGGAAGCGATTAACTAAATTTGTAGTGATAGAAAGGAATCGGATGCAGAGACAGATAAAGATAGCTAAACAACATGACATTGCTCTAGTCCCGCGATCCCTTCAAGAAATGACAAAAGTCGAACGGACACGAAAAGGATACACCCCCTTATCAAGTACTTCCAAGTTAAAGCCCAAGGAAGTGAAATAAACTTTCACGCAAGATGCCAGGAACCAGGGAGATACCTTGTAAGAAGGGATCAATGATAGGCAGAGGGAGATGCGGGGGGATAACAAGATTCACGATGATGAAAAGGGTTTTGAAGCGAAAAGGGCCAACTCGTAGAACATACCCTTGCAAACTCGCTCAAGAGTCGAAACTTGAGTTCCATCCTCCATCGTATGTAGAGTGAAATCAATCTCCGGTGGCGGCTTCTTCTCAATGACCGCACGAATAGCATTCTCCTGCTTTCTGCTATTCTCGATAGCCACCGCTGATACATTGGGGTCGGCCATTGTAAGAAAAGGGTATTAGGATCAAGTTTAAAAGTCCGCTATGTCAATACTGTCTGACTGTTGTTGTTGTTGTTGTTGTTGTTGTTTTTTACCCTTTCCTGTCAGCGAGAGAGGTGGTTGCGTGGAGGTTGATGAGCGGGATGAGGGGTGGCGGGATACGGTAGGGAGTGAGGGGTGGGATGAGCGGGGTTGCCTCTGGAGCGAGAGAGACAACAGCAAGCTCTAGTGATCGGTCAGTAGCTGAGGAGTGAGGAGGTTGAGGATAGAGGTTTGTTTTTTTGTTGCGAAGAAGAAAGAAGGAGGTTAGAGGGGGAAGGGGAAGGAGAGAAGGGGAAGAAGAAGTAACAAACCGACGTGCGCACGTACTCCAGTACAAGAGAGAGTGACAGACACGACCACCCGCACGAGGATGGGAAAAAGAAAATCACTCCCAGGCGATCCTGTAGGGGGAAAAGAAAGGAAAAAGAAGGTGTGGTGTACTGGTACTGGTATTATACAGTACGGTAGCGGCGCCTCGGTTGGAGGGTTTCTTGATGAGAAAGGTAAAGTTGCGGGATACGACAGGGTACTGTACTCGAGTACACTAGGAATGCCTCACAGGTTGTTATAATACAAGATTGGATCGGGCTCATCAGAAGGTCGTGGATTCGAAGCCTTATAAGGAATAGTTATGATAGTCGATCAACAATCCTCAAGATATGGGAGGATATGCACAGCGACAGATTCTGAGCTCAACCTATTATCTACTACTCGAGTACTGTACTCGTACAGCAGAGTGTGAGTGTGGAAAAGGGACAAAGGCTCCCACCCTCTCCTACTCGAGTACCTTCCCCATATCACAGCTATCACATAGAAGCTTCTTTACCGCAGCCTACTCACCCTCACCACGCTCTTTAACGTCGAAGGCTCAGCCCAACAATACTCCTTCTTACCCCCCCCCCCCCCTACACTACAAGCAAAATACAAATGTAAGAGCATTGGTCTGACAAAATGGCGAGCCTCTCTCATTAATTGTGTTCTCAATCGCTTCCCGCGTGTTGTATATTATTCCTCTACTATACGGTACTGTACCGGATCATATGCGAGTTAGTTTCGCCAAACGCACGCGATCTTTGCCCCACCAATTCTTCAATGGTTCTTATCGGGCATGCATCTTGTTCAGCAGAAGCCTCGGCCCAATTAGATGTGGTGTTCTGCTGGAATCCCTGCTTTGCTCTTCGCCCTCTAGGGCTGAGGCCCGGCCCGACTGGTCAATAGTGGATCACGTGAATAGGCTACAGCGTGCTCCCTTGGTTCTGGCAGATCTCGAGCTCACGGCCGGTGTGCTGCATACATAAGAGACATTGAGGGGTCAGCAAATCTTACTGCATGAACTGGACTATGGAGCCTGGGCCTGGGTTGCACAAGGAGCCGTAATCCAGTCATCTGGCTTGCGAACAAATTTCAAAGGCTCAAAAGCCGCAGGAATGTTCTCAGAGAGTTCGCATTACTTTTGTATGTACAGTACAGTGCCGTGCTAAAATAAGATGGTGCTAGTGGAAGGGGGGGTAGCTTTTTTTTACATACCTATTCCTCCTCCTGATCCATATCGTCCCTTCTCCTCTTCCCCTTTCCTTTGCTTCCTACACCCCCACTTCTACCTTCTCTTCGCCCACCCTTCTTTTCCTTCTCCTCCCTCAGCTGCTTAGACGCTTCTCTCTGCGCCTCCCCTACCCTCTCACTAAATATCAGGACGTCCTCCTCCTGGACGTTATACTCGGGAATCTTCTTCCCAAGAGCGGCTTCGATTCGGAGGAACAATTCAACATCGTATTGGGTGACAAGCGATATCGAGCGTCCAGAACGCCCAGCACGAGCAGTTCGACCAACACGGTGAATGTACGTCTTGCTATCTTGTGCTAGGTCATGATTTATTACGCAGTCTACCGAGGGACTAGCGAAACTTTAGCATGCGGCAGCATAAGAGGACATCTGGGATAACCTACATATCCAAACCTCTAGCAGCCACATCCGTCGCCACAAGGATATTCCTACTACCCGACTTAAATTTGTTCAGTGCCCCCAAGCGCGCACTCTGGCTCATTTGACCGTTCAAGGGAACCGCCTTGAAGCCAAGATGCCTCAGCAAGATAGCCAGCCTAGATGTTTCCTGCACAGTCCTGCAAAATATAATGATTGTCTGTCCGGCAAACTCATTCATAAGATAAACGAGGTAGGTGTCCTTATGTTTAAACGGAATGAACAGGAACTTCTGTATAAGCGTTGAAACTGTAGAATACTTCGAGCTAACAGAGATCCTAACCGGCGAAGATAACGAAGCCCTCTGCAGCTTCTCAACCTTCGAGGTCATGGTCGCTGAGAATAAATACGTCCTCCGCGTTTTAGGGATAACTTTTAGAATCTTGTCCAGGATAGGACCAAAGTCCATATCCAGCAATCTATCCGCTTCATCCATAACAAGGTACTTCAAATTCCTTAGTGAGAAACCCTTCGTATTTTCCAAGTGATCTAGTAGACGTCCGGGTGTAGCAACGAGGATGTGCGGCTTCTTCCCGAGCGCTACTGACTGCGTCATCATGTCCATGCCCCCAACAATGACTGCACATCGAACGCCGATCCCGCCACCGAGAGCTTCGAACTGCTCTGAGATCTGAAAAGCTAACTCGCGGGTGGGTGCCAGAATGCAGGCGAAGAGGCCAGTTGGGTTGTCCCATAGAGCTAAATATAGGCGTTAAAACGTACGAGAAGAAAGTATGGTGCCTGTATAAATACCTTGTAATATTGGAATCGCAAAGGCTGCCGTCTTTCCACTTCCTGTCTCCGCCAGCCCGATGAGGTCCTTACCTTCCAGTGCGACAGGAATAGACTCGACTTGAATGGAGGTAGGATTCTTGTAGCCGAGATTCTCACAAGCTTCACATAGCGAACTCATTACTCCCTGTGCTCCAATTAGAGCTCAGTACTCTGAAGTGTGAGAATCGAGAAGTGACACCCACCAGTTCCTTGAAGCTCTTCACATGTGCAACTTCTGAAGGCCCAGCAGTATCAGGAACCAACTTAGCCATAGCCTTGTCTTTGCTTTCCGAATCGCTGTCTTTATCATCCTGTTGCCCCTCCTCAGATTCGGACTCAGGCTTCTCCTCTACAACTTTCACTTTCTTATCCTTCATAACCTTCACCACTTTCCCCACTGCATGCCCCCCTTTGAGGGCCACGCCACGAGAAACCTTGCGCTTCTTAACCGGTCCTTCACCCATCTTCAATTATTTTCGTAGGTGGAAGTCGTGGAGTAATCGAGGTACGTATGCTCGAGGTTGGATCTGAGCTAGCGAGTGAGCGGAGAACCTAAAAAAAAGCTCTAAAAGAAAAGGACAAACTTACCCTACCGTCACCCACGTGACCAAATTTGGTAATGACACCATAATTGCGCGATGTGCGGCTTAAAAGGCTATCTGGACGTTACCTCCTCTCATATTAAATTGTATGTCCTCCGAAACTCAGGGTCACAAGAGAGCCTAGCTTTGGGAATTGAGAGTACTTGAGAACCTTAAAACTGATTATTCCTAAATTCCGTGGGATCTAGGGAAGGTTTATGGGGAGCGCTAGGATTCCAAGATTTGAGTTGATTTGCGCTGGGCTCGTGCTACCAGAGGAATTCTACAACCCCCGAAGATCGCGACCCATCACACAGAAGGAAGGAGAGGCCGTACTCGAGCACCTTCTTCTCGCGAACGACGACGAATACCATCTTCTCCAAAAGCAAAAAAATTACCACTGCCACCTCCTTTAGAAACCGATAAAAATTTACCAGGAGACTGTTATCAAACACACCACTCATCCTCAGAACTATAGAAGAAGAATTCACAAAAGGAAGCTCTGGCCACACCAGATTTCCTCACTAATTCCAACCCGGCCCAATGCATATTGTGGGTAACGCAATAAGAGCCCTTGATAAAAAAGCCCAATCACGTGATCTAACCCTAACCGCAGCCCGTTCAATAAAGGTTTCCACCCGAACCCTCCTATTGTACTGTACCACAAATCTCGACAAGCTATCATACCGCACCTTACATACTTAAAACCCGGCAAAGCGAAACACCCACCACAACCCACCACCTGCACGCACATACCCACACACACCCACACACCCACCGCAGATATCAAGCAACCAACCCAATCCGATATTCAAATGTCTTCCCCACGCACACACTCACGTTCTCCGCAATCTGCGCGCTCGCGGTCAAAGTCATGCACTCCTGATGGGGTGAAAGCAGCTGTTGAAGCCGAAGAGAAGAGAGAAAAAGTCGTGGGGGAGGAAGTTTACACTAGCGAGAAATCTGACGCCGAAACTGAGAATGCTGATGAGTGGGAAGAGGGTGAAGAGGAAGACGGGGAGGCGTCAAGAAGCGGGAAGGATCAGGACGAAAGAGAGGATCAGGACGATGAGGAAGAAGAAGGCGAAGTAGCACCCCCATTGCCGAATGAGCCACTACCAGAATCCTTGGACACGAACGGACACGCCGATGCCGTCGCTGGCGAAGCCCCTCCTCCATTGCCCGAAGGCCCTCCTCCAGAAGATACAGCCGAGGACGATGGCTGGACGCCCGTATGGGACGAGACCTATCAGGCGTACTACTTCTTCAACTGTCGCACTGGTCAAACAACATGGACAAACCCACGCGTTCCCACCGACTCCCTCCCTCTAGACCCCGCCGCCATGGACCCCACCGCTGCACCCGATTCCACCAGAATCCAATACAACCCTGCCATTCATGGCGACTACGACCCCACAGCACCCTACGCAACACAACCCGCCGAGGACGAGTACGTCTCCCGCGCAGCTTTCAACCGGTTCACTGGCAAATTCCAAGGCGCTAATGGCAAAGTGCCGGAGAACTACAATGACGAGAATAAGAGTCGCAGGCAGATGGAGTTTTACTTTGACGTCGACGCCGCCGCAAGCTCGCACGATGGTCGGAGTTTGAAGGCTGAGAGGCAGACGAGGAAGCTGACTAGGAAGGAGGTCAAAGCTTTTCAGGAGAAGCGCCGCGCAAGGAAGGAAGAGAAGAGAAAGGCTTGGTTGAGGGACTGAGAGGTGAATGTGGGAATGAACGGCAATCGAGTTTTTTTTTTCTTCCATGGGTTAAATATAAAAATGAAAAAATGAAAAAGGCTGGTGACGGATGAATGGGTGGATTTGGTGGGGGGTATGGCAATTTGGGGAATGAATTGGATATCGGCGTTTTGTTTACCTTTTTTCACTTTACGTTTACTTCTCCTACCCTTTTCTTCCCTTCTATCCATCCTCCCACTTCCCCCCTCTTCTACCTCTTTCCCCCCATAACCTTCCTAGAATCCCCTTGGTCATCCATATACGGTCACCCCTCCCCCCTTCATAATGTACAGCTAATTACTTCCTTATTCTTATCTACCATATCAGCTTCTACCAATCGGAAAGAAAAAAGAAAAAAGATAAAAAAAGATAAAAAGATAACAAGAAACCCTCCAGACACAGGCCATTCTATTCAAACCTCCCAACCTCCATCCCCTCAACTTCTTCAACAACCCTCTTCACAACTCCCCAAACCTCCTCCTTAACCTCCTGTACGCTGCGCCCAGCATCCACAACCCTCCACCTCCCCTCTCCCTCCCTCCCCCCAACCTCCTTAAACAGAGCCCTAACCCTCCTCTGCACCTCCTCAACCTCATACCGCTCACCACCGAACCCGCCCCGCCGCTTCGCCACCTCCGCATCCAGATCCAAGAACAAGACCACGTCCGCCCTCGGCAAGCCCACGTCCGGCGCGCGACAATAGTCTAGGCTAAGACCCTTCGCAGCGCTGAAGACGATCCCGGAGTAGACGTACCTGTCTAGCACAACGGTAACGCCGTCATCCAGGAGCTGCAGGATGCGCACGGAGAGTTCCCAGCGGTTGGCGGAGAAGAGGAGGTGGATCGTGTGGTCCTCCAGGGCGGTCGCGGTGGAGAGGTAGGCGTTTATCATTTTGCCAATGGGGGTTGTGCGGTCTTCAATGGGCGTTGTCCGTTAGATCACGAGTAGGTAGCTTTCCGAGAGGGGGGAGGGGGAAGGGGAAGGAACACCGTACCGGGAAACTTTTGTAGGTGGGCGGGTATATTCCCCTCTGCCAGGCGGTCCATTAGGAGTTGGCATTGGGTCGATTTTCCGGCCCGGTCAAGGCCTTCTATAGCTATTAGTGCTCCTCGCCTTTTTTTTTTGGGCGTTGAGGGTGATGACATGGTTTGGCTGGTTTGTTGGCTGGTTTGGTGGGAATTTTGTTCTAGCACAAACTTGGGTGTTATATGCACGAGTAGGATGTTTCTGTTGTGGGACCCCTCACCATGCGGCTCTGGTAGGCCCTTGTTGGCGAGCTATGATACCGGTATTATAAAAAAAATAATGTCATTTTTCTCACCCCATGGGGCACGTGCGTTTGGCACGCCGATTAAGATGTTTTTATTTTATTTTCTTTGCTTTTCAAACCTCGTTTTTTATTTATTTATTTATCCTGGGGTTTGGGCTGTATTTGGTGTAAGGGTTGAGGAGAACTTTTGGTGAGAGAGGTTGCGATGAATATCATACGGTATTTTCATAGGGTGAGTGTGCGAAATGCTGAGTCGCAATCATGTGTGTGAAGGAGAAAAAAAAAAGGTTACGGGGTAACAAAAAGTGGTTATTACTAAGGGCAGGGGAAATGCACCAATTTTTGGCATAAACAAAGGCGTAAACACAACCAACCCCTTTACGGCCCTCTTTGGAAAAGGTTAGTGCCGTTGCTGTGGAGCCCGAATAGCCTGAAATTAATTTTGGAGGGAACAAAGAACAGTCATTTCCATTCAACACCACTCATCCTAACATATAAACGAGAAACGCCTCTTTTTTTAATAATGTACAAAGCCGGAGGAAAAGGGAATCAAAAAAATCAAAAAAAAAAACAGGAAAACAAATACAATTTGTACTACCGGTAATGCAGGTAACCGTGAACCTCATATAAACCCGTGCGCCAAGTATTCAGACACCATTTGGTGAAACTCTTAACCATCATCTTCAGAGGATGATTCGTATTCCTCCTGGGTGTCCCTGTACCAAAAGAACTGAGCAAAGATAATGAGGTCTAGGAAAAGCGTTCCTATACTGCCCAAGAGCCAACTGGCGTTCACGGCGATGTACCGGTCGTACTCCCAGCTCGGCCTATCCTCGCTCTGGGGAACATAGGCTAGAATGGAGACCACATATGTCGTGTTTCCTATGCATGCAAAAAGGAAGAATAGCAAACTTATGCCCTCGCAAGATTGCCGGCGGTAATTGAGTAGAATCTGAGGAACTCGGCTAGCCAGGTACAGTATAGCACAGAGATAGCCAAAAGTTTGACCAAGCACAGAGAATGAGAGGTCATCCCCGTCGCTCTTCGTCGGAGGATCACTATCCGAGTAGCGATTGCTTGCCCACCAGCCAAAGACGCCAGCAAGGCATACCATGAGGATGGAGAAGGTATTCAGAAAGATGGATTTCATCAGTCCTTGGGGTTCAATTTGTATGGGCTCTTTTGCAGGATCTAAGAGTGGCGTTGCAGGCGAGAGATGCGATCCATCGACAGCAGTGGCTGACCCATTCGAGACGGGGAGCAAACTCTCGGCTTCTGAAGCTGCGTTGCGGGAGTTGATGCGGTTGTAGTAGTAGAGGCACTGGAATAAGAGAACGATATCTGCGAGGGTATAATAAACGGCCAGTATTACCTAGGGTTGCCACTCTATCAGTTAAAAATTCTCATACCGGTAGGTGGTTTAAACCACCACCCAATGGGTGAGTAAATCTACTCGCCATTGTAGGCAACACGCCCTGTAGAACAGCCCCAAGGACATTGAAAACGTCCCCAGCCAGCCAAACGATCAGAAAGGCCAAAGAAAGACCTTCGGCTGACCCTCGGCGGAACTGAATGATTCCTACTCATCAGTTCTCATAAATCTAGTGACCAGGCCAGGGAGGCAAACATTGGCGATAATCTGCGGGGAGAAAACTACTATCCAGCAAGCAATCGATATCGACCTTTCAATTCACTTAGTTTGTGAAGAGATCTAAGATGTTAAGTAGGTGAAACTAACCCTGTGATTCCGCTAATGGCCCTCGCATCAATATCCAGTTGCTGCGCAGGAGGAAACATATTTAAACAGTAGTATATCGATCCGGTCTTTCCAAGCTATAGAAAGTGCCCAGTCTAATCTGTAAATATTGGAAGGTTTAATAAAATCTAGAGTTTTGATGCCCTGAGTCAATACATGATGCAATTGGGGGGAAGAAGTTCGGGTAGGGATATGAAAAGACCAACTAACCGTATCTAAAGTGTATTGGGGAGAGAAATATGCAAAAAAAGATATTAAGGCGGTGGGGAGCAAGGCAAAAGGGCACAGTCTGGGGAGGAGAAATGGCATGGGAGAAAAAGGAAGGAAGAGCGCCTGTCTACAGAAATTCGCATACGGCAACGGCAACGCAGCTGCTTGCGCCTTCCTCGAGCACCGGCGGGCAGATTCCCCCTTCTCCCTTGCTTGTCTCAGGGAATACGGTAGGTGGGCGAGCGCAAGGATTATAAGAATGCATGACCAATCAACCATGTTCATTTTTGTTTAAACAAAATCATTCGATTCCCAGGGTTGAAAGAAAAAGCGTTTTCTCGAGCGCCAAGACCCGGGCTGAGCCGCCAGTTTTTGAAAAGTGCTGCAGACCCCAGAAATCACTTTGACTTGAAAAGCTTGCCTCAACCTTTTTGTAACCCGGGGCTCAACGGCTCTGGCGCGCGGGTACTCGTACAGTACTTTTTTGCCAGGGGCGAGGAGCGAGCAGCATGTTGCCCGCTTTGAAATTAGCAGTCACCGGGATAATCAGTTCTTGCACCCCCGAGCAGTCCAAGTCCTGACAGTCGAAACGGCCAAAGATGAACAGTCGAGTGAGAGCTGTGAACGAGCCGCATAGGCTTGTTGGGGATGATAATCTCTTGGCTGATGTGTTCTGTTGCGAGGGCAGATTCGCTGATGCCAACCGCGAGGAACCTACCAGTACTCGAGTAGACTTCTGAACCACTCCCACCGGCGGCATTCCCCACATTCAAAGTACCGAGATCAATTCACTGGCTACTCCCAGATGGTACAAGAAGTGAGCGAGCCCGTTACAGTACAAGTACAGCACGGTATGAATATTGGCAGACCCCAGTCTGCCGGTACCGTAAGGGCGTTTGGTTTCATTCCGGGCTTCTGCCGTGAGTTGTCATACCATCCTGTGCCGGTGTGCCGGTGTCGTGCGGACAAAAGTACTCGAGTACTCGTGCAGTAATACGGGCTCTGCTGACTCTGCCACCAGTGACAAGCTTGGCCACGGCTAAACTCGCAGCCCTTTTGGGGGGAGATACCCCTACTGTATCGGCCATATTCCCGGATCTTCATTTGAAGGGCGGAAAGAGGACATCTATGGACATCAAATTAGACTTTAGAGTTGCCTGTCGACTGCAATCACTGAACGGCTACGGTAGCAGGTAGCCCTGAGTCGCGGATTGGCCATGATCGACGCCAAGACAATTCGTACCTCGAGCCAAGCCGCGAGGGAACGTGCCTGTTCACGGCGTCAACTAATTCGTAAGGAATCTCAGTAAAAACCAACCCACCCCACAAACTGGCCACACCCCTTTTGTTCCGCAAACATCTCCCCTCCCCTCCAACTTGTCTGCTTCAACCCCCTTCATCTGGATGCTCTGCGGACATGGCCTCCCCCCCGCCCCTCTCGGTCGTTCCAACGCCTCCATCGGGGCAAAGCGGAAGTAGTACCTTCCATTTTGTTCCCTCTGCACTCCAAATAATCTCCGCCAGAGTCTTTCTGTTCTGGTTTGTCTTTGTATGGACTGTCTGCGTGATAGGCCATGTGCGAATGTTTGTGCCTCGAAGAGGGTTTGTTAACTGAACGAATTTGCTTAACATATTCTCACTTCTAGGAAACGTGTCTACTCACGGCCTCCGCCTTCTGTACCTGCAACCCACGGTATCTCCGAAGAGCTCCCATTTGTTTCAATTCTTCGTCCGGTCAAGGGTCTTGACCCTTTTCTGCAGTTATGTCTGGAATCTACTGCTTTACTACAGTATCCCAAGTCGAAGTACGAGTTGATTCTTTCCGTCGCTTCTCCTCATGATCCAGCCATTCCAGCCATCCGCCGAATCATTGCTGCCCATCCAGAGACGAATGCAAGGGTATTGATAGGCGAGGAAGACGTTGGACCTAACCCAAAGATACGGAACCTCAGCAAAGGATATAGGGAGGCCAAGGGGGATATTGTGTGGATCTTGGATAGCAACATTTGGGTCCCGCCGGGAATCCTGGATCGAAGCGTTCGCTTGCTCGAGGGACTCGATCGGGATGGCAAGGGCTACAAATTGGTCCACCACTTGCCCCTCTGTGTTGATGTTTCCAGCAAATACCGTCGACGGCCCTCTGCACCGTCATCACCTATAAATTCTGTCGGTAAAGACTTGGCCCCACTATTGCCGCAACCCATCACACCTTCCCCACCAAAGCCGTTCTGGTCACGGTGGTGGGCTATGGGTGGGGGTAGGCTGGAAGAAAACTTTCTTGCCAGCTCGCACTGTAAATTTTACACCGCGATCAACACTATTGGAGTGGCGCCTTGTATTGTCGGCAAGTCAAACTTATTCAGGCGCTCACATCTCGCCCAGGTTACCAGAGACCCTCAAGGCCGGCCGGAAAAAGAGGGAGTTCTTGCATTTGCGGAAAACATCTGTGAAGATCACCTTCTCGCAGAAAGGCTCTGGCTGACGCCCGTGGATGACGAGAAGAACAAAGTCCGGGCGTGGGGGAGGCACAGGTTGGGCGAGGACATTGTATTCCAACCAGTCAGCCGCATGACTGTCCCCGACTACTTAGCAAGGCGAACCCGCTGGTTGCGAGTCCGCAAGTACACCGTCCTCGCAGCAACCTTCGTGGAGCCGGGCACAGAATCCCTACTCTGCTCCTTTATGGGGGCATACGCCATGACGACTTTGCCATACTTCCGCAACTACATTCCACCAACCTGGTCCTCCCTCCTTATATGCTGGAGCATTTCTATTATTCTCTGGGCCGCTACGGATTACTCCTTGTTCATGTTCCTGCATGCTCACAAGGCCGTTCAACGCGACGAGCACACCCCCGAATTCCTGACGAAAATGCCGAAACGTACCTTCTCGGAGTGGGTGGTTCAGTGGATCGGACGGGAGGGGCTAGCCTTTGGGATATGGGTCTGGGCCCTATGGCCTGGCGAAGTTAACTGGCATGGAGGAAGATACAAAATCCGGTGGAAGGACTGCAGAGTCGAGGAGATTCGGCGGAGCATCGTGAAGAAAGATTGATGGAATTGGTTTAGAGGATTCCCTGGTTAATGGTATTTGGAGTATGGCGATTTTTTCTCTTTTTAGATTTTTGGTCATCACATGTAAATCGATACCGCGGGTGCATGGAGAAGTTATAGCATATTGAGGTGAAGGTTAGATTAATAATTAAGCTTGTTGGTTTGTTGTCCCCTGAATTGTTGCAAGAAAGGCTGCGGTAATGTGCACTTATTTTTGGCATTGGCCTATTTTCCGGGGTTGTCGTGTTCAGGCGGAAATAGGATACAGCAGATAGATGGTTGATTTCTTGTAAACTTAGCTTGTTTCTCTTTCGAGCCATGTCCTGTTCTTACCGAGACGGAGAAACTGGTTGCGATCAGACAGAAGCTGTTTGCTTTGCTCTGATACCATGCAATCAACTCTGCAATATCCTGGACTCTCTTGTTAGTCTAATCACTTGCTCTTACCACCTTTCAATCGGGCTTTGGTATAGACACCGGTATGTTCCGTCCCACATTAGTAGCAGAGCGTCTGGACTCGGGGCTAAACTCTAGCTAATTATCCTACGCGGGGGGTGTTCGCTTGGGGCAAAAATCCCCTGTGGAAGCTAGCGCTTGGGCTCCAGAATTACATACCGAGTGATATGCTGTGCGAGACTTTAGTTAGGGTTCCATGTGGTCGTTGGTTGCCTGTGGATAGGTACCGTGTGGGGGCTTTCTGGTAACCGTGATCGTCATGAGCCCACAGGTCTACTCGAGTATGGATACCCTTTTCTTGGAAATGTTCGCGCCTGGCGCTCATCTTTCTGAGCCCACTTGCTTGTGTCACCAGGCAAGCGCGCCGCCAGCTCGTACCGTATATAGGTCAAACTTTGCTCCTCCCTCTGTACGGACATTGCGGAGTATCTATATTCCGGTGCACCTCATCTTGCGAAGCCAATCTTACTCTTTGTCGGGAATCTTCACATTCCTATGGCTGCCTGTTACAGGCCCTGGGGCATCATTTCCACTATGCAACCAAGGCCGTTCTCTTTTTCCCGAGGCGGGGCGGCTCCAATGAACCGCCTATTTTCCGGGAGGGCATGCAGCTCTTGCCACTGGAATATACCCCTTAGACGGAGGGCAGTGCCCCCGCCTGCCGTGAGTGGAGGCCACTGCACATCGCGGCTAGGGAGGCTCATAGCGGGTCATTCGCTTCCTGGTAGCGGATGGGTGGGTATATGTGGATGCACAAGGCCCATTGAGCGAGACTCTGCTGATAATGGCAGTGAAGCGCAGGGGTGGTGGACATTCTGGATCTGATGGGTGATGGCGGGGTGAATGTTGACTTGAGGGATTGCGTTGGGGGTTCGCCGCTGCATTTGGCGGCTCGAGTGAGTAGTGTGGCTGTTCTGCGGCGTCTCTTGCGGCGCTAGGATATTGGCTTTGGTTTTCAGTTTGGTGTGCTGTGGAGAACTGCGTTCACTCACCCTCTTTGGCTGCGTGCCGAGATATCTGGACTAGAGGCCTGGGAGGCGTCATTGCGGGCTATTCGCACTTGATCGAAAGGTAGCTGGTGGGAAACGCAAAACCCCAGAAGGGAGGCTTGAGGGACCCGCAGATGATGTACGGCACTTGCTATCATATTTTGGGGCGCTTTAAAAGTGGTAAGATGCGTCTTTCAACCCACAGTGTTGATAGACATGTGATGTTGTTGGGAGAGGCAGTCTAAGTGAATTATCCCTCCAGAAGAACTATTAAAACCAAGGGAAGTCTCCACCTACAGAAAAACATTCTGAGGTGCCTAAAATAAACGAACAATGTACCCGTTCTATCCCCCAAAAGGAACATTACCTATGCAAGTTAATGGGGGATGACTGTGTTTGAACAGCTAGATGGTTTAGGATGTATACTGTACACAAGATGGAGGAAATCAACTAGTGAGTTTCAGCTGACCTGAAAAAAATCGTCTAGTTCCTCATGCATACCTACTGGGGGAGAATTACTGGACCATATGGACACTAGAGCGAAAGACAAGGCACTCTTGCAGCTCGATATCTTTATAGCTGCTTATCGACCACGGGGTTTCAAATGACAATATAAATGCCACCTGGGGGGGGGTTATGGAAGTCCTCGCGGGCAAAGGAAAAGCACGACTAATCGGAACATCCGACCTTTCCATCTTGGAGACGGCGAGAATCTGTCTAAGTTAACCGGCAGCTGAATCGAGCTCCATCCATCCGGGGTAACGCCACAGATAATACTTCCTCCTGCTGCGCATTCTAGGGACTGGTGGTGGTGGTGGAGTGATCAGAAAACCTTGTAATGGCCTGTATTCTATAGAGTTCATATATTCATGGGGTCAAAGCCCAAAAAGAGATACTGCAATGGTCCCTTCTTTTCCTTCTTTTCTCCTCGCTATATGTCTCTTCCACAATGGTATGTATAGAAATTGTAGTTGGGGTTGAATCACACCTCTCGTGGATGGTGAGGCATGATCGGTTATACAATCCCTGACGCTTCGGAAAGCCCAGAATTGAGTTCCGAAGAAGCCTTTTGTCTACCTGACCCGGCGAATTTTCGGAATACGCGTGCGGTTCACACATGACACCTGGGGTTTCCGCTGTGGCCTGGATGGTGGGAGGAGAGTGGGGGAGGGAGTGTGGAGAAAAGCTTGAACCTTCACTTTATTACCCATCTTAATTATGTGGTGGAAATGCTCTGAACCCGGGACTTTTCCTAGTATCACTTCTCACTATGGCTCCGTAGCATAACATTATTGAGTAGGTGGGAAGGAAAGGAAGACCCGACTGTGTTCTGACTTGATATCAATACACTCCCTGCGTACCTTCTTGTAATTATGTTGGTGTTTTGTTTACTGCTCCATGAATAAATAAAGAGAGATATGTTGCTATGGATGAGCTATGGTGTAGGAGAAGGAGTATGTTGGGTTTTATATGAGTCGAGGTTCTGTGCTTGTATCTCGGGAGTCTGAGAATAATTGTAAATTATGAGGGGAAGGGTCCGAGTCCTGTGTGAGTGGGTATATTCTGGCTTCAGGTCTCTTCGTCTTAGAGCTGCTGTTAGGTCTGTCGGGCAGCTGACCGGCCAGGGGTTTCGCGTTTAGCCCAAGGAATATCTTCCCTTTCTCACAAATGCCGAAGTGGCTTGTATAACTCACTCGCCCTATCCAAGAAAGCTAAAGTGATGAAGATAGCTATTCAAGTGGTTGAGAGACAATTTTATAAATGGAGAGTAGGTCCATTTGAAATACCCTCTAAGGCTTGTCATTCTCATATTAAGATGGTGCCTAGATCTACCCTTCCAGAATCATAGCAATGGGCTCTACCTAACCTGATCGGTCTCAAGAAGAATTTACTCTCCTGAATTGAAAAATCATCGGCTGAAGGGTATGGTATGGGTTTAAGATTCCCACTGGTTGATTCCATGGCGGTTTAGGTATTGTTGGATCCACTATTCATTGCTGTCGGAACTGATATACGGGTAGGTTTCTGGTTTATACATTGTATGATATTTAGTTCTAACAACTTTCACTAGATTGAGAAGCCTAAACAGTGCTGGCCTTTTTTGAGACCCAAGCTGTACTATTTTGTGGGAGGGGAGATATAAGGCTGTATTCAGGATGGAGGGTTAGAGGGTCTTCCCATTGGCAAGGAGTGAAGTTGTTTCTGAGATGGCTTGCTTTCTGGAATAACTCACTAGGAGTGTTTTCTTGCCTCTCCCCTAGTCTTACAATATGGAAAGTACACGTTCCTTTTATTGAAAGTCGGAGGAGTATTTTGATTTGCACGAACGTCTATCAATGCTTGTTCCCCCTTTTCTCCCGTTCGAGTTACTAGATTGTATGAGAGGAAGCGGTTTCTTTCAGTCTCTCTCCCGGGAGCCGAGCTTAGGGGGAAGCAACTCTGCCGGATTAGTTACTGGATAGCTTTATTTGAGATGTAGCAATCATCGAATGTCACTCGGCTCCTTGAGTTTAAGCTCCGGGTTTATCATATTTTTTCTGGTATTCTCTAGTGTTTAGGATTATAGAATATTTGCCCTTGTTTCTGCGATGGGAGACAGGTCATATTCTGGGTGAGGCCAAATTTTAATAAAGCTACCTCAGTGGCCAAACTTGCCAGTTCCATCCCCCGATAGGAGTATTAGAACTGCTCTAGGACTTCCATATTCCACTATATCGAAGGTCACTTCCTTACGAATTCTAGTTTAGGGGTCAGAACACCACTTTGCCAACATCACTGTCTAGGGCCCGATACTGGATACGTGGAACAAGGCACATTGATTTCTTCTATCCGTTGCTCGAGTGAATGGGGAGTCCTGGGTGATATTATGACAGAGGACTTGCCCTGGTCTGAAACTCGCTATCCCGATTAATTATTAGAGATCTCCTCAACCGGGTTTCTTACACAAATATAGGGATATCTTGCCCACGGAGGCCCGACTCATGCCCCCACTGCCTACTTTCGTCGATAGTGGTGCTGCGAGTCCGATCTTAGGGATTCGAGTTCCTCTCGGGGAGTGCTAGCTACCACCGACCCTAGAGCTCTGAAGTCTAAAGACTCTTAATCTCCGTGGAACTGTGAGCCTGGTATGATTCAAGGGGACTAAACTAGACGATGGCTTTATTTGACATTGTGAAGTACGATAAAGGGGAATCAAGTCTGTATAAAGGAGTCTTCTCCCAGGACTATTGAGACAGGATGCCTGTATAATGCCACTACTTTCAGTGGAGTAGCTCAAGGAGTGCCGAACACTCTTCCTCTTTCGATTATTTCCCTTGGTTAATTAGGGATTTTGATTTTCCTTTCATCAGGAATACCGTTAGGCTCCAGAAATAAGTCACATACTGTGCTCGGGGATAAGACCTCGTATACATTCCTACGAGCGCCGAACGCACCACTTCTTTTGAAAATTACCGAAAATCTCTCACCAAAGACATCCAGGGAGCAAAAAAAAAGGCCTCCACTGTACTATCAGCTTAGGAAGAGATACACCACCGTTCCCATTAAATCTCAAAATTCAGCTTTCTGTAGGATAAGCATTTTTTCCCGTATCGATATGGTGTGAAAATGCCTAGCTGGCGCAGTGGCTAACATGTCAAGAAACTGATAACCTCCTGTGCAATTAGCAGGAGCCCAGGAGTTCGATCCCTCTCAAAATGAGTTATTATCGAACGATCCGTCACGTAGGGGATGTGGGCAGTCCTGCCCTACAGGAACTGGGAGACTGAAGACCTTAAGCCTTCTAATAAGGCTGTAGCGCAAATCAGACCTGCTGCGAGGTGGTAGAGTCCGACTCTAGGCCTTAGGGCTGGCGATCGGCGGAGTAGCAGAGAAGAATGAAAATTTTCTTTTGACTCCTTTGTCTTAGGAGGGTAACTATGGGTTCTGAGAGTTATCGAGCTATGTTTCCCCATGTTCGTTGCTTTGTAAGCGTGTATTTTGTTTATTTTAGAAAAGCGATATATAGATGCTGTTCATTGAAAGATATTATGATACAGTGTAATACAGAAGATAGCGAATGAGGACTTGTTCGTCATGGAGTCATCTTGGATTTCCATTTGTCTTCCCACAAATATAATGAGTGCTCTTCTGACATCGGCCTGTAGTTTGTTATCTGTACCCATATGCCACCTCACAAGTCTTCGGGATTGCAATCACCTGCTCCGACCCAGCTTCATCACAGCTGCACTTTCTCCCTAGCCTCTAACTTACGGAACCATTTGTGTTCTTTTCAACCCCCCCCTATCTGCTGGTGACTTCATCACCCCCCGTGAATGTATTATACCCGCCGAAAGAGCGGCTGGGTGGCGTCTCATATGTCAGACCAAAACTCTTCCACTTTTCGAGGCTACCAGAACCGAGTGATAGAAGATGAATTAAGAAATCTTAAGGCAGTTTACCCTGCGATTTTTTCCTTCTTGTTTCCATTCTCCACCTGAAAAGCGCAGGCTTTTGCCCATCTCCGCTGTCAGGTAGAGTCTCTCTGCCGTTCTTCTATTAAGGGCTCTTGGTATTTTGTTAGTCTTGCATCATGATGCGAAGTCTGGCGGGGAATGTAGAGTTGCTGGCCTGAAGCCTGGTATTATATATGGGAGTTCTGGAATGTTATTGAATCTTATTGAGTGAGTGATCGCGATTCTATTTTTCTATAATCATAATGTTGTTATCAAAGAGCTGTTATTATTCCTTCCTAAAAGTAGAAAGCCCTAATCCTAACACCCTCTAGCTGATACTATTTTCTAGGTATGATATAATAAGACCTGTGAACACTAGCTAATGAGAAAGTTCGGCACTTCCCACCATGGTATTCTATAACCTTATTGCTGTTCCTTTCACTACATATCACTCCCTCCCTATGCTAACACTAATAAGCTCAACATGCGAACCACCACCCACCGAATCCACCACCTAGCGACACCACTTCTCCCGATCCCAAAAAGCAAAAACGCAAAGTGAAGAAAAGCAATGTCATCCACCATCACCCCTCCCCACACTACCCCTCCAAAAAACCTAACAATCCTCCTCCTCGGCTCCCCCACAACAGGAAAAACAAATTTCATAACCCGCCAAACCAGCAACGTCTTCTCAGGCGAGCACACCCCGACCCTAGAGGAAGCCTACACTACCACCCTTCCCAACCATCCGGGAACCGCCTTGACAATTCTGGATCTGGGCGGATCCGACGACCTTGAGCGCTTGCGCAACATATACCTTGCCCGCGGGGACATTAACGCGTACATTATCGTGTACGCCGTGGATGACGTGCAGAGTTGGAGGAATGTCGGGGGGGAATGGTGGGGGCTTGTGGAGCATTGGAATGGAGCAGGAGGAAGAGGAGGAGGAGGAGGAGGAGGAGGAGGAGGAGGGAGGAAGGGGAAGGTTTTCGTGGTTGGATGCAAGGGGGATTTGATCGATGGGGCTGGGTGTAATGGTTTTGTGGAGAACGGGGGAATTGTTTGTTCAGCGTTGGAGGGGTGGGGGGTTGCTGAGGCTTGGGAGAGGATTGTAAAGGAGTGTTTGGGGGAGTGATAGTAGGGGGGATGGGGCGTGGTGGGGTTGAGTGTTTGGTCCTTTGTCTGGCTATGATATTGTGGATGGCAGGGTTGTGAGTAGATGTGTCGTCTCGTCACGGCTCGGCAGAATCCCAAGGACGGGCATGGTTTTCGTAAGGGCTCGTTCGTTCTAACTCGTGGAAAACCCCTCAGTTAACAGCTCCTGTTAGCCTTGTGGTATCGCCTGCTAACGGCTAGCCGTCCAGGTGGGCAGCGGCGCGAAACTATTTTTGTTAGCTAAAGGGATGCTCTAGACCTCCGGAATTAGTATAGTAAGTGAGGGTGTAACAGGAGAGATGTGCGCCTTCAACAGGTCGTTGCCTGTTGACATGGTTCGGTCTGAGATTGTGAAGCGATATCCAAGTGGAAGCCGGAATATTAGGAATACTGTTTGCTCAAAAGATTTTTGCTCCCAACTGTGCGGGGAGCGTAGATAGTTCACTGGTAGGCGCAAGTTGGAGAATTGGAGGCGCTGAAGACGAGGGAAGAGGAGATGCGTTCTCTGGCTACATTCAACAGCGATAAGGCACATGCAACAGTATTGTCTGAAGGGATCACGAATTATCACTCGCTGGTAGTTCCTGCCCTCTCCGAATTCAATTGTAGTACCCCGGAAAGCAAACTTTATCAGGAGAACTTGGGCAAACACTTGTTGACAGGAAACCTCCCTGAGGGAAGACGAATGAAATAAGGTAAATTATTTCCCTAGTTATCGGGTAAAGCTATCAAACTGACTGCATGTTGACGTTAAGGAATTCAAGAATAGTAGAAGAGGATATAAAAAGGAAGTAAGAAGGAAGGAAGAATAAGAGACCCGAAATCCAAGAAAAATAAGTATACTAGACATTCCTCTCGCTCTACCGGGCCTCGGCCTCTGCCTTACTGCGTAGCCTAGCCATTAGCTGCTCTATAATCTTTGCGGTAACCTTATCTCTCACAGCCTGCACACGAAAACCAGCTGGCGGGGGCCTCACGGGTGGGGGATCTCCCTTCCCCCGCTTCTTCGGTCCTTTCGACGCGTGTACCCTCGGGGAGGGAGGTAGAGTAATGGGGCCGGGATTCCGGCCGACCCTCCCAGGAATGGGCTTGGGATACTGGGCAGCCTTCCGAGGCCTGGGGGGTGGGTTCAACCTAATTCGTTTGGGGGCGCGGTCTGCGCTCCAGCTGACTCCAATTGGTGCCGGGGACTCAGGGGGGATTTCTGTTCCAGCGGCGGCGTCACGCCAGCCATCCAAGAGGGTCGGTACCCTGCGCTGTCGTGGCTGTGCCTTGGATTTTCTCGCTCTATGCCTCTTAGAAGGTGAAAAAAGAGTCACATCCGCCCTCACTCCGTCGATAAGTTGAATGCTCATGGCCTGGAAGAGGCGTTGTGTGACTCTCTGAAACAGCAGATCCATCCACAGCGCCAACGGCCTCGAATATGCTTCTGGCAGCCTCCCCCACTCCCCCCTCGGCCCCAGGCCCTCTCCGTGCTGGCGGTGAATGAATTCCCTCATTAGGGCGTACACAGGCTCATAGTACCAATTATCCCGAAGTTCGTGAGGGTCAAGGCCCCTTCTCAACCGCACCTCCGGGGTATGGTCATTATTGTCCCCGGGGAGCACGCATTCTTCTTCAGCCTCTATATCTGAGTCGCAGTGCATTTCTGCTGAGTCTATGATGCTCCCCTCATCGCCGGTGCTGAGGTCCTCGGGGTAATCATCGGCAAAAAAGTCCTCTTCGCCAAGCGGTCCGCCGTTGTTCTCGATGAGGTCCCAGTCGGGGAACGGCTTCCGCTCGGCACCTAGCTGGGTGGCGCGATCATTGCGCGCTTCCCTGTCGTCTGACACCAACCGGTATGGCAGCACGTTGAAGTTCATGCCATTGGGACCGGCGTGTGCCCTCCACTCTCTGGGATCGAAGTCTATCGGTTGGGCCAAGTCCTGGACGCACAAGGACGGAGGGTCATAGGAGGCTGTCTCCCAGTCGATGAGTCCGACAATCTTGCTACCACGCACCATTACATTAAAGCCTTCTCGGAGGTCGTTGTGATTCAAGGAAAAAACCTCCGGGTTGGTTGGGCGAGCCGTCCGGTCGACGTTTCGGATTGTATTTTCTAGGTAGGTTATTATATCTGCCCATCTGCTGAAGTGCGAGGAAGGGTAGACCATTCGATTGTTATCTCTCATCCATCTGCATACTAATAGGTCTCGGCGAAGGGAAGCTAGTATTAGTTCGTGGCGATTTGGGAATGGGCCGCGGTTGATCTGGTCCCAGACTCTGCGCTGCTCTGCCTGTTAGCGGTCACCTAGCAATATATGTTGTGGCATTGTAAACAATAAGGCGAAGAAAGAGAGGGGACGGGGGAAGAGAAACCCTGTGATCGTCCCACCACACAAAGGAGCAATAAGGTCCAATCCTCCCTCCTCCATCTGGGGCATGCCGGGGAACCCCGAGCTGATTCTGCACCTGTGTCATGATAGCAAGTCTGACGACTGCCAGCTGCCTCACAAACCTGACCATCCTCTCCTTTGGCCACCACTCCGGAAGACCGTCGCGATACCCCCTCCCTGGAAGGCACTCCATTGCAATGAGATTCCGCTCTCTTCGGGTGGTGTAAACCCTGGGCGCCCGGGCAAAGTTGTTGTTGCGCTGGAAGGCTTCGGCAGCGTGGCGCAAACTGGCGGCCTCCAGATCTACCTGCTCGATGTGTGGCTGAACATAGTTCTCCGTCCTGAACCATTTAAAGATGAACTTGGTGTCATAGTAGGGCGCGAACGGGACCCGCATAAGAGTCACTATGGCTCGTTGGTGATTTGCCAGCTCAACGCCGAGGGCTGCGCTAAAGTTTTCGGGTGTTTGGAAGGCTGCAAGGCTTGTATCGAGAAATTCGTCCAGGAGTCGGGCGTAGAGATTTGTGTCTATGGGCTGGCCGGGGCGTGGTTTTGTCCTAAGGTCAGTCATCTTGGAGCGAGTGTTGTTGTTTTTCTTATTCTTTTCTTTCTTTCCTCTGGGGCTAGAAATAAGCGAAAAGGGCCCTGAAGACTTATATATACCTTGCCCATCAAAGAGCATGCCCACCGCCAACTAATCCCATAATTCCTTTGTCCTTCCACACAACACACTCAACCCCCTGAGAGCCCCACCAAAGCGCCGGACAAAGAGGCTGCCCGATTAGGCTTTCAAAAAATTACAATCCCTCAATCCGTGTACTGTGTTTTGGCACGGAGAGACTGGCCGTTAGTTGCGTGACAGAGGTTGCGTTGTAGAGGTATCCATAGTAAACCTGGACAAAGGATATGCTCGAGTGAGAACACATGATCTCTATAGGGGGACAAAGAATGGATATAATAGAAACGCTATGCGAGCGGGAGGAACAAAGAGACACTAAAGTGCAACTAGAACCCATTCCGTATGTTATCCACCCCAAAATATTCCCCGCGAATTTCGACAATACCGTTCCCCGGTGGATGCACTGTCGAGCATACTGTATTTCTCTGCCATGGCAGGTGCTACCGATAATGAAGCCGAAGGGATTGATAGCTGCTCCCTATGCAACATAGTACTGTACAATCGCTATACAAGTTTTACTTTTTTTTCTTCCTAACTACGATCTCGAATAAGGCATCCATAGTAATATTTCCGAGGTTAGGGTGTCGTATAAAAATAACACTAGAATTACTACTCCTTCAATAAACCTCTGGATCAGCGCGCAGAACTGGACTCCCACTATTGCAATTGGCTTCATATTTAATATTCCCCAAGAAGGCACCGCACTCACCCGCAGAGCACGTCGCACGAAACTCAAACCTTTGACAGACAAGCGAAACCACCAACCCCCGGTAACAGTGAAGAGGTCTCAAGAAAGGAGGGGAAACCCAGGGTGACGCCTGATGATGAGTACCTCGACCTCATCCAAAGTCAATCAGTTACCGAATCGGTATAGAGTTATTACTCATCGGGAATCGCAATTAACAAACTCAGCCAAAAGCAAGAAATGACCATGTACAGTAAGCCAACTAGCTAGCTAGAGTCCTCTTGGCCTTTCTTAGCCCCGCTCTCTTCCACGCATGTCCCCCTCTCCCATAAAGCAGTTGGCACCCTCATTGCCTGTAACCTTGCGTGTCATCGCGTGTTCGTTGATGAGCCCCTCTCCGGCCACTGCTCCCATGGTATGCGCTGCCTACCCTTCTAAGTTACTGAGACTCCAACTTGCCCGTCGGTGATAGCCTCCCCAGTTTGGTGGTAGTCGCTGAGGTCTCCCTCTTCCATCCACAGGCATTGAATGCCACCGAGCACACAAACACCCGCGTTGACCCACCAGGCGAGACCTACCATTCCCAAGTCGAGGCCCTGAGTATAGATAAGTCCGGTAATAGTCGGGCCGAAAGCTCGGCAGAGACTTGCAGTACTAGCAGCGATACCGTTGATCGTACCAAGTACAAGAAGGGATGGAGCGGCGTTGGTGAGAAGGATCGCGTTGCAGGGGTAAGAAAGAGCGGAGAAGGTGATTCTGACAAGAAGGACCGCGCACACTCCGACCATGGAAAGGGACGGGGGCAGAAAATCAATGTATGGAACTATGAGGTAGGATATTGGGTATAGGAACATGCAAAATCGATAGACGGTTAGGGTTCCAAAATGTTCGACTATCGGGGGAAAAAAGAAGAATTGGATGGCCATTGAAGCGACACCTTGTACTGACAAAACGAGGCCGATAGACTGGGTGTCCAAACCGAAACCGCCAGTAAATTTGAATAGATGATGCGGGGGTTCTACAGACCGAGGGGTCGATAAAAAGACAGGAAAGAGTTGCTCAAACCCCATGGTGTGATACGCCAATATCCCATAAGACATGATCAGTAGTACAACCGGAGTGGTGAAAGTCTTGATGGTTGGAGCTCTGTTTCTCACTTGTTCCTCCTCTGTAACATTTGTCGCTGGGGCGTTGGTGAATGTGCTATATTCACTACCACTACCAGCTAGCAACCCTTCCTGCTGTTGGTCAGGAGGGGAGCCATATCCCTTCGGACCCTTAATCTTTCCCTCGGAGTCGCTGCGTCTCTTGATAAATCCAATGATCTTCCTTCCAGTCTTAATCCCAATATCCGGTTTCTCTCGGAGGACCTGGTGAGTTTCCTCCAGGAACAAAGTCCCAATGATGATTCCCACCGCCAGTATATTTGCAGATACCAGATTAGGTAGGAGATACGGGTACTCCTCAAAAACCCCACCAGGATGGAACACAGCCGGATACTGTTTCACGGGCTCAGCCAGGAGACCGCCGAGGGCGGGACCGATAATGGACCCTAGACACCAAATAAAGGGCATGACCGCAAAAGCTCTAGCTAAACAAATCCTGAGCATCATCCGTCATTTGCACCTCGAATATGATCAAGAGATCCAACGTACCTTGATATTCCTTCTCGGTTGCCAGCTCCGCAACCGTGGTCTGAATTACCCCAACATTCCCATTCAACGCTCCACCAACCGCGCGCGCAATCAACGCCACGGGGAAACTTTTTGCAAATCCGAATATCAACATGGAAAGCATAGTCCCCACAAGGCCCATGATTAATACCGGCTTTCTCCCGAACTTGTCTGAGATCCTACCCCACATCATCCCAGTCGTGAACTCTGCAAAGGCAAAAGCGCTGGTGACCATACCGGCGTAGACGGCGATTTCATTTGCATTTTTCTGTAAACAATTAGTATCACCCTTAGCCACGTGTTTCTATTATAATATTCCTAGAGAAATAGGACGGCACAAACCGCAATGCCGAACGACTTCGTCATATAATAAATATACGGAAAGATCGAGCAGAAGGAAATAGGCTCGCAGATCCTACATAATGCTACCACGCAGAATCAGTACCCCTCAATCTCTAGGTGAAAACAAGGACGCCGGTGCCCATGAAGGCAGGTGAAAACTAAGGGAGGAATAACCAACACAGTACAAACAGCTGACGTGTAGGAAACCCCTTCTTTCGCGGTACAGTTGTGGTCATTGAGATTAATTGGCAAATACCGTACGCAAAAGAGTGACCCTTCCAAAGAGGGGAGGGGCGGGGCCGGAGATGGAGGGGGGGGGGAGGAGAAGAGAAGAAGGCAGGTAGGGAGAGATGCGACTGGGGAGGGGAGGGTCTGGTGGTACGTGTATAGATAATTACCAGGGGAGGGGTGGGAGTAGAGGAAGCGAATATAAGTGAAGGGCCAGGGAGAGAGGCAGGCAGGTTGAGAGTGGAAATAGGCGGACAGAACTTAGTGTTGGGATATAGACTGGCTGAGTACTTACTTTGCTCAACCTACAAACTTACTGTGCTCTAAGTTACAAATGTCTGCTTTAGATACCTCTACCGGCATACTGCCTGCTTGCTTGCTCGGCCACTAGAACGCCAGCAGCTAACTCGGTTTGTTATCTTGCCATACCCATTACGAAAATGCCCGTGCCTGCACTTGCAGAACTCCACCTTTCTCCCTTTTTTCTCTCTCCTATTTCCCGCCCCCCTGGAGGATTGCGAACAGTACGGTACACTACCAATTAGAAAGTGGGCTATCAAGATCTCTTATTATTACTATTTTTCTTCAGAGCGACGGCACGAGCAGAGTAATTGCTCCTACTAAATTACGGCAGTTCATTTCCAAACCGGCTTTTTGTCTTATCAGCAAACCAACGGTCCAACGGCCCGATAGATAGTGCCGTGAGCATAAATCTGCCCCCACCATTCCTACTTGTACCAGTAAACTTGCAGCAAGTTGGTAGTTGCAGTAGCGAGTTAGACGCCTCCTGCAAGCCAGCGGTTAGCCTCCGAATCACCCCCAAGGCAGGGCAGCAGGGTCAATTCCACAAACAGATACTATCACCCCCTACCTTCCTTGGAGTTTGAGAAAAAAAGAAAAAGAGAGAGAGGGAAAAAGTAGAAAAAATTGGTGTATTCAGCACTGTGCAGACCTTCTGTGAGATCCGTTTTCCCCGCAAAGAAAAAATTCTGCTAGGCCAGGATGAAGAGAGGGAAGCAAGGACTGGCACGGGGAACCGGGTTAATAACGACGAATGGTGCCAGCACTACGAGTAAAGTAGGGCAGAGGAAAGAGGGGAAGAAAAGAAAACGGGCGCGGTGGGGTGGAAAAAAATAAGGCGGGAACTATCCTATCATAAGTTCTCGAGTAGAAAATGAGTGTGGCAGGACGTTGGAATTACCCTTCTCGGCTATGCGAGGAGAAAAAACATCGCAAACCGCCCTCATTTGAGACAATGCAGAACGAATACATACGCCTATTGCCAGGAGAGGCAACCACGACGTCCTAGCACATTTATCATCTGTTCAAGTTTTTTTACCTTCCATTACGTGCGACAGGAACAAGAGGAATTGCGAATGATGTTCGCAACTGACACAGGCTACTGGTGCCGTAAGCGAATACGCTCACTCTGATGAGGGAAAAAGGAAGGAGAAAAGAAAAGAAAAAAAACTTACTCGTAGACTAAACTGCTGAGATGGGACCCCTTTTTCTTCTTCTCCTCGAACTATGATATCGAGCATTGCTTGCGTCTGGAGCCAAAATAGGACCCCATGGGGCTCCCGACCGGGAGGAAACTACCGAAGCGAACAATCACCCTGGCCCAGAGCAACCTCGCTCCAAGGTAACGGACCGGCACTCGTCCTAGGAAAGAAGTGCTAGCACAGACAGCACTCGAATATCTACGAGTACACGGGTGTAAGGGTATTTCGGGCGCGGTGACACAAGCTGCTTCTTCGTGTTACCGCGCCCGACTTTTTGCCATCACCAAAAAATCCTCACCAATTATCACTCAAATTTCCTAATCCGGTTTAGTCTACACATAAATGTAATGGTGGTGCGCCCGACTTTTTGCTACCCCCTTGTACAAGTACCGTACTCGAGTAGAGGGAAAGGCAGGGATATTTCAGGGATATCTCACCTTTCTCCGACTTGGCATTTGCCTCCCCCCTGTACTCGGGTACTTGTTGCCTAGGGCGAGCATCCCTATTAGGCAGGGATGTGCCTGTTGAGTACAAGTAGCTGGGAGCACCGGTGGTCAATGTCATATATCGTCTGCAGGCCTTTTAACGATGGGAATAAAGCCCAGAAGCAGCGGGATGGGTGTTTTCCTTCCTGCTTGGTGCAGTTTTCTATGTGTGGGTGTAATATGGGAGGTTGAGGCGGGAGGATCCAGGGTGGGAATTCGTATCGTTATAGCTAGGCGGCCTAAATGGGGGGGAACGAAAGCGAGCGGAAGGGGGATACGAGAAGAGAGCGAATAGAAGCACCGGTAGGGTAGGGGGAAAGAAGGGGGATATAAAATAAGGGAGGTGGAAGAGCAATACCGGTAGTGGGAGAGATGATATGAGGCTCGGGTAATGGCATCCAACTGCAGCATGCAGTATGATAGCGACACTCTGATGGCAGCTCGCTCACAACCCAATGATAACTGGGGTAGCATAGGTAACGGCGCGAAGCACGGAGAAAAGCACGTAGGTGGTGGTTCCGGTATGTGATGATAACAATGTGGATGTTCGATGTACGATACAGGAAGCTCTCTACTGGTAGCTCAGACTTGATACAGAAGAGAGCGCACAAACACACAAAACAGGAAAAACCCACACAACGGGAAAATCCTACACAACGAGAAAAACCCCCAAGTGGCAGTCACGACCCTAAACCGGTCGTACCCCAAACTAACTATCATACCCTAACAACTATGGGATTTCAGCTATCACAGTAAATATGCCCCCGAAGCTCACATTCATACATGTACCGTACTAGTACCAGCACAGCACAGCCCAGTACCACGAGTAGGTATTCCTACAATACGGTACTAGTGGCGGTGCTCTGCGATTTCAAGATGGCCACCACATCGGGACCCCTGAGTTCCCCTTCCCAAGTCTCTCCATCCTGAGAATCATGGCTATCATCCCAACATCGATAAGCCCCTGTGGGTAGTAGATAACAACAACTTCCCAGCGGTACTAGCTCAGTTACCATCGCACAAGACCTCAACTTCTTTCCACTCTCAAAGATATGGTATTTAACCCCGAGATATCCCAACAAGCCTCGCAAGAGATTCCAACCATACTTAGTCTATAATATCCCACCAGCTCCATCCAAGACTCATCACGCTTCCGCTCCCCTCTTTCCCCCCCCCTACATTTCTCAACACCACGTCGCTCTGCGCACGATCTCCTCTCCCACACTTTTCGTCCTCAGTGTTGGGCCTCGCGTCCCCACCCTCTTCTCCAAACATGGCCTCCCATCAGGGCGGCCCCTCGAGAATCGGTACTCCGGCCCCTCTCTCTCCCCTCCCGACCACTGGAAACCTTGACCACCTGGTCTCACTATTCCACCAGACTGCCGCTGACCTTGGGCTTCCCACTGCGGGTTTCCCCCCCATCACTCCTGCGAATATTTCCACCCTCTCCATCGGGGAACAAATGCTCCTCCCTCTACTCTGTACCTCCCTTCAGTCGAGCGTCCACATCGCGACGGCCCTTGAAAGTCTCTCGACTGAAATCCACGACCTGTCCTCTCAGGTTGCCAACCTGGACTTCTCCCCGCAACCCCCAAACCTCGCCCCACTCCAAGCATCTCTTCGTGACATTGCCTCCCGCCTTCCTTCAACCGCTCAGGCCTCTTTCCCTCCCCAGCGCCCTAGTGCCCCACAACAGGCCACACACCCCCCCACTGGGTCTCGTCCCACCCCCACCAGCGGCACCAACCCCTCTCGCCAAGAGAAAGGGAAGGAAAGAGCTCCTCCGGCTCCACCCCCACCGCCGGCTAATACGGTCTGGCCCTCCCCCTCAGCTGACCCGGATCTCCCGAGATACGACATGTCAACTTCCCCTCCCACGCTATATGGCAACCCTGAGGCGTTTGCCAAGAAATACCCCGACACCTGGGAGGCGGAGGAGTTCGCCAAGGGAAAATACCCCCCCGGCCCTTCTTGGACCCCCGGCCATCTGGACCCCGGCTGGCGTCCCCCCACCACCATGTCCTCCAAGGCCACCCCCACCTACGCCCAAGCTGCCGCACCCCCTGCTAAAGGAAAGAAGGGTCGTCAGGCAAAAGGTCCTGCCTCGGCTTCCTCTGTTGCGGTTGCGTCAGGTGAGGTTTTTGTGAAACCTCCCCCTCCCCTTCCCCAAGCTGTCCGCAGATTTTTCGCCTCCAGAACTACCTTCGAAACCCACCCAGAGGCGCTGAAAATAGCAGCCCATTTCCTGGACATCGCTGCCTCTGTCCTCAGAGAGGCTAACTGCTCCCTCCCACTTTCCTTCACTTGCACGGTCAACGATAAGGGCTCAGTATCTCTCCTCGGCACCGACCTCCACACCCCCGCCTCCGCTTATACCCCCTACTTCGCTCCCCTCACCTCAAGGTTGAACAAGGCCTTTCCGATAGGCAACTCTCCTTGGGATATTTTCAAACCCGCCCCAAACGAAACGCAATTGTTGATTCACTCCGTCCCTCTTGCCTTCCTGCCCTCAGACGATGACCAACTTTTCCCCTCTCTTCATGAGTCCATCCGCAATGCCAGGGGAGTCTCCATTCTCTCAGCGCGTTACCTTAACCCAGACACGGAATCTCGTGAGCAGAAGAACGCCACCTCCGTGGTGGTTACAGTGGCCCCGCCCGACGCTTACGCTATCCTCCCCTCCATCAACCTCTTCTCCCGGAACCGGAGAGTCGAACAAATGTTCTCCTCCTCTAAAAACTCCCAGTGTAAGAAGTGCTGGAAGTTCGGCCATGTCCCTACCCGCTGTCCCAGCTCGCTCCCCGTCTGCCCCTTCTGCTCGCTCGCCTATACCAAGGGGGAGCATCGCTGCCCTAACCCTTCCTGCCCTAAGGGTGGCAATCTCCGACCTGTCCTCGCCTGCTGTCCATCCTCGGTGGCATGCTGTCCTAACTGCCAAGAAGAGCACTCTGCGCGCAGCAGGGATTGCGCCTCCCGCCCGAAAACCACTCCTGACGCACCAAAGGTGCTAGCTCGACAGACGCAGGACAGCATGGATCTCACTGAAGACCAGGCTGGCTCTTCGACGATCCTTCCCTCAACATCAGGTGCCCCTCCCCACACCCCGAGTGCCCCTGTACTCCCACGCGATGCTCCTCCACCTAGGCAGAGAGCCCAGCGCACCATCACCGTCACTGATCTCGCCCCAAGAGAGAGCGGTGATGAATCCCTAGATTCCGACTCCTCTGTGGGCTCTGCCCAGTAATGGAGAGTTTTTTCACTCACTACACTGACAGCGGCGCTGTCTTCCCGTCCTTTCCAATCGTCCAACATAACTGCCTTGGGAGCTGGGATGTTTTTCTTTCACTTTTTCACAGCTTTACCATGCTGCCTCACCCTCCTTTACTTGTAGCCATCCAAGACCCCCCCTCCAGACGATCAGTCCTTCCAACGTTCCCTGGATTCATGTCCTTCGCCCCACCCCCTCCTGGCCGCCCACGGGTAGCCATTTATGTTTCTCGCACTTTAAACCAGCACCTCTCCTGCTCAACCGTTTTTCACGAATCTTCAGATATGATTTCGGTTGATGTTTTTTCTTCGGAGGGCCTGTTTGGATCCCCCCACCACTCCCTCAGGGTCACTTCGGTGTACCTTCTTCGCGTAAATAGCCCTCCTTACCGCTCTGTACCGCCTGAGCGAATTTTCTCTTTTCTCTTCTACCCTCACCTGGTTTTGGGTGACTTTAACCTCCACCATCCTCTTGCAGATCCCGGCCGCTCTCTATCCGAAAGGGAGTTTATCATCTCTACACGCTACTTCGATGCCGCCTTCGACATCCCGTACCACCTTCTCAACACCCCCGGGGTTTACACCCGATTCCCATTTGACACCACCTCGCGACCCTCTGTCTTGGATCTGGCTTTCGCAAATACCGCCCTCTCTTCTCTCTTCTCCTCATGGGACACCCCCCTCCCCTCCCCTGGCTCGGACCACGTTCCATGTGTGGTAACACTAAGACCACCCGCGGTTATGTTACCCCCCCCTACTCCACACTTGGCCCTCCTCGACCTATCCGCAGTAGGAAAGGCACTGGATACCTTCACCACACTACCTTGCCCGGCCAAGCCCACGCCCAACTCCCTGAGTAGATGGTTTGACATCTCCTCCACCCGCCTTACTTCCCTCCTTACCTCCCACGCCCCATGCAAGCGCCCGTGCGCCCGCTCGAAGCCATGGTGGTCCCCCCGCCTGTCGTCCCTTAGAAGAGAATATCACAGGTTCGCAAGATTGTCCCGTCTTGATCCCTCCCCCCTCAACTGGAGCAATGTTAAGAGCTCGAGAAGAACTTATTTCAAGGCCATCGCCTCGGCCAAGAAAACACACTGGTCAGACTTCCTGTCCTTAGCCACTCCATGCTCAGTCTGGACGGCCAAGAGATTCGCCTTCGGCAGACCACCACAAAGGTTCCCGGACCTGCCTGGGGCCTCCACCCCGGCCGAGGTAGCGGAGACGCTTCTGGACCACTTTTTTCCCTCCAAACCCCCTCCTCCCCCTCTCCTCCGCCTCACCCGCTATGAAGACTACACACCCCTCACCTCAGAAGAGATATCTAGGGCCCTTTCCAAATCCGCGAACACCTCCGCCCCCGGCCCCGACCACATCCCATACTCCGTGTGGAAGTCCGTACACCACATTAAGCCCTCCCTTCTTCCTTCCCTCCTGGATCCCCTTCTAGCCCACGGTTTTCACCCCCCCTCCCTCAAAAAAGCGCTCGGTATAGTCCTTGACAAGCCGGGCAAACCCTCATACGACTCACCCTCCTCCTTTAGGGTCATCGTCCTCCTCCGTACGCTCTCTAAGATTCTTAAGAGAGTGGCGGCCTCCCGCCTCTCGGCTCAGGCAGCCATATGCTCCCTCATCCACCCCCTTCAATGTGGCTCCCTCCCTGGAAGGTCCACCGCCGACGCTGCCCTAGTGCTACAACATAACGTTGAGTCCTTCCATCGCCTCCGATACAGAGTCTCCACTCTCTTCCTTGATGTGAAGGGAGGATTCGATAACGTGGAGTCCCCCTCACTCCTCTCTCTCCTCCGCAGGAAAGGGGTCAGCCCATACCTGGTCCAGTGGGTCGGCTCTTTCCTCAGGGACCGTACTTGTCGTCTGACTTTCCAAGGGTCCCCTCGCTCCTTCGCCCCCGTCTCGGTCGGGGTCCCTCAAGGATCCCCCATCTCCCCTCTTCTGTTCGTCATATACGTCTCCTCCCTCCACCTGGAAATCCCCAGGTCGCTTATCATCTCCTACGTTGACGACTTTGCTGTCACGATAGCCTCGCCCTCCTACAGGACCAACGTCCGCCTCCTCCAGAAGGCCTTCTCGGCTCTCAAGAGAAAGGCTTCACCGATCAACATCTCCTTTTCCGTTCCGAAAACTGAACTGATCCACTGGAGAACCGCCAGGAGCAATGAGCCGCCCTGCTCCCTCCCGGTGCAGCTGGAAGGTCAGCTCTTCTATCCACAGTCCCGCCTGAAGTGGCTGGGCTTCATCTTCACCCCCACCTTCGACCCAAGGTCCCACATCTCCAGAAGGTACACGCTTGCGAATGCCGCCCTGGCCACAATCCGTCGCCTCTCCCCCCCCGGCATGGGCCTTCCCCCCTACCTTTGTCTCTCCTTGGCGCGTTCGCTCCTTGCTCCAATCCTCTTGTACGGATCCGCTGTCTGGAACCCTCCCCTGTCTATCATGGGCCCAATGTCTGCTTTCTGGCATCGGGTCTGTAGGTGGATCACCAATTGTTTCTCCTCCACCAACCTAACATGTTTGCACAGGGAAGCCTGTCTTCCCCCGCTACTTATACTTGTGCGCCACCAACGCCGCCTTGCCGGCCGAAGGCTCATCTGTTCCCCTCCAGAAATAAACCCTGCCACAGCACGTCTCCCCAAATCCGTCCCCACCTTTTCGCCACACCGCGCCACCTTGTTAGCGCGGGGGAAAATTACCTCCAAGTCATACCTCTTCTTTAACCTCGACTGGCGTTCTACCCCGGACAAGTTAAAAAATCCGAGGTATCGACACAACGCCATCACGGCCTTCGCCAACACAGCCATCCCCCTCGTACACGATGTGGTCACCCTACCGCCCATCTCCCTCCACTTGACAGACTATCTACCCCCGGTGCCCGGGGTTGTCCCATCATACGCACGCCTCAAACTGAGGGCTAAACAACTCCTCCTCTCTGACTGGTCCGCCACCCCAGCCCCCCCATACTACCCCTATCCGCCCTCGACGCGCCCCCATCCCTTCATGGGTTTGGGCAAGTTTGTTGCAGGCAGAATACACCAGATGCGTTCTGGGAAAAGCTATCTCGCGGCACACCCCTCGTGGGGAGATCCTGATGCCGACACGTCCTGCCCGTTATGCTCTGAGGCACCGCAGACCTTTAAGCATGCCATCCTGTCCTGCCCCTCCTTCGCCCGTCAGAGATCCCGCCTCCTCCAAGGGGTCTCAGACCTGGTCCCGGAAGCCCCGATCTGGTCCGACCAGCAGTTGCTAATTGCCCTGGCTGAGTTCATTCGCACCACTGCCACTGGTTTCCCTCCCGGGATGCCCCCGCTTGCTCCCTCCCTTCACACCCCCCCGAACCCCCTCTTGCCCTCTACCCCCCTGCCCGCCCCTGGCCCTCGAGACTAGTCAAGCGGTTTATACTTTCAGTTATTTTTTAGCTACGGCTGCTTTGCGACGATTATTGGTCGCGTTGGGGGAAATGGTTATGGTTATTTCTTTTGTTGATTGTTACTTTGATTTTCGGTTTTGTTTTGGCCATATCGTTAAAGATGCATGTCATTTCT